>Ga0315910_10001947_pt1 | contig 18565 bp, 17 predicted proteins | sample EdamamesoilMG_FD_204470 | JGI IMG/M metagenome (GOLD analysis project Ga0315910, IMG submission 204470) | Garden soil microbial communities collected in Santa Monica, California, United States - Edamame soil | ecosystem: Environmental > Terrestrial > Soil > Garden | place: USA: California...
CATGCAATGCAGCCAGCGCGAACAGCACCGGCAGGTTGAGCGCATCCCGGTATGTCAGGACAGCGATGGCCAGCGCTATCAGCAGGTCGATGCCGTGGGCACAGGCGGCCACCTTGCGCCGGTCGAACCGGTCGGCGGTATAGCCCGCGACCGGAGTCAGCAGGAACAACGGCACGAACTGGGCCAGGCCCAGCAGGCCGAGCAGGAACGAGGCGTCCCTGATACTCATCCCGTAATCGGCGCGGGCGACGTCGTAGGTCTGGTAGCCGATCAGCACGACCATCGAGAGCGTCGCGCTGACCGCGAAGAAGCGCGACACCCAATAACGGCGGTAATCGGGGATCTGCAGCGGAGAGGAGGGCTCGCTCACGCGCGGCCAATGGCAGGCGCCGCGGCGTCTGCCAAGTAAGCAGTAGTTACGGCAGATTTAGCGGCGGTTGCGCAGCCGGGGATTGGGCTGGAGCGATTCGATCATCCGCATGAAATCGTCGAGGCGGATGATGCGCTCGAACTGAAAACCGGCGCGTTCGTCGCGGGTCCAGATGACATAGGCCTCGATCCGGCCGATTTCAGGCAGGCGGATGATCACCCGCTCGCCGCGATTGAGGCCCTTTGCGTCATCGACCATGAAGCCATGGGCCGAGATGTTGACGACATGCAACGGGACGTCGCCGCGATCGCGGTGTTCCGCGATAACGGGGAAATCGACCGGGTGCCGTGCAGCCCGGCGAAGTTCCGGAACGGATAGTTGAGCGCCACCAGCCACTGTCACACGTGCCTCCAATAAGGTCGTCGGAAGCACCTTCTCGCATCAAATGTCTGCCAAATCGTAAAGGCGGTGTTAGGTCAAACGTTACACCTCACACTGACCGCAATACTCCGTGGCGCTTCTTGCCAAGGCTCAGTCTGCGTTCGGAACCTGCAGCAACTTCAATCAGATAGGCCGGATCAGCGACGATTTCGTCGTCGATCCGCACCGCCCCTTCGGCGATCTTCCGCTTGGCTTCGCCGTTCGAAACAGTGAATCCGATCGCGGTAAGCGCCTGCGAGATGCCGATCCCTTCCGCGGGAACCTCCAGAACCGGCAGGTCCCCGCCGATTCCCCCCGCGCCGAAAGTTGCCGCGGCGGTCGCTTCGGCGGCCTTGGCCGCATCCTCGCCACGCACCATTTTGGTGACTTCATTGGCGAGTACTTCCTTGGCAGCGTTTATTTCGTTGCCTTCGAGTTTTTCGAGGCGCGCCACTTCGTCGAGCGGGACGTCGGTGAACAGCCGCAGGAAGCGCCCGACGTCGCGATCGTCGGTATTGCGCCAGTACTGCCAGAAATCGTAGCCCGAAAGCTGGTCGTCGTTGAGCCACACTGCGCCGTTGACCGATTTGCCCATCTTGGTGCCGTCGCTCTTCAGGATCAGCGGGGCGGTGACGCCGTAGACCTCGGCTCCGTCCATCCGGCGGGTCAATTCGATCCCGTTGACGATATTACCCCACTGGTCCGACCCGCCGAGCTGGAGCTTGCAGCCGTAATCCCGGTTCAGCTTGAGGAAGTCGTATGCCTGCAGAATCATGTAGTTGAATTCGAGGAAGGTCAGCGGCTGCTCGCGATCGAGCCGTAGTTTGACCGAATCGAAAGTCAGCATGCGGTTGAGCGTGAAATGCGGGCCGACATCTCGCAGCAACTCGACATAGCCGAGTGCGCTCAGCCAATCGTCATTGTCGATCAGCAGCGCGCCGGTGGGCCCGTCCGTGAAATCGAGAATCTTCGCGAAGCTGCCCTTGATCGAGGCGATATTGGCCTTGAGGCGCTCGGCGGTGAGCATCTGGCGGACATCGTCCTTGCCCGAGGGGTCGCCGACCTTGGCCGTCCCGCCACCCATGATGACAATCGGCTTGTGCCCGGCCTGCTGCACGCGTTTCAACAGCATGATCGAGGCGAGGTTGCCGACATGGAGCGAGGGCGCGGTGGGATCGAACCCGACATAGGCCGTGATAACTTCGTCGCAGGCGAGCTTGTCCAGTGCGACAGGGTCGGTCACCTGGTGGATATGGCCGCGCTCTTCGAGCAGGCGCAGGAGGCCGGATTTGTAGTTGCTCATCGTCCCCTCTATTCAGGGGCGGGCGGTTAGCATGGGGGAGCGGCCTTGGACAGAGTATTGGTCGATGAATATTTGCAACCGCATCCAGACCATCCATCGCGATCGGTCGAACGCATTTTGGCAACCATTCGTCAGACCAATACGGGCTTCTGCTTTCAGTTTGAAGTGGTGGGAGCGGCCGAAGTCGTGTTGCCCCAACCTGCACAATCCGGGCGAACTAATGGACTTTGGCAGCACACGTGCTTCGAGGTCTTTATCATGCCGCGGGGAGGCCCGGACTACCTGGAATTCAACTTCTCTCCGTCTACGAGTTGGGCTGCGTATGCCTTTGACCGCTATCGCAAAGGCATGCGCGAATTCGCACAGGCGGACGAACCTCAAATTGCGATAGCGCGGGCGAGCGGGAGCTTGGCGCTGGCAGCGAGTGCGGACCTCGATAACCTGCCTTCAACGCATTGGCACGTCGGCCTTTCGGCGGTGATCGAAGAGGAGGGCGGGGTGATTTCCTACTGGGCGCTCAACCATCCGCCCGGAAAGCCCGATTTCCACCATCCCGCTTGCTTCACGCTGGAACTTCCTGCACCCGAGCGCCGATGAAATTCGGCATCGATCGCCTGCTCGCAGACACTGACCTGCGCAAACCGCTCCACGGCAAGCGTGTGGCTTTGGTCGCGCATCCGGCCAGCGTCACCGAAAACCTTACCCATTCGCTCGATGCGCTGATGGCGCTCGACGACATCACCATCACTGCCGCCTTCGGCCCACAGCATGGGCTCAAGGGCGACAAGCAGGACAACATGGTCGAGACGGCCGACGAGGTGGATGCCCAATACGGCATTCCGGTGTTCAGCCTCTATGGCGAAGTCCGCCGGCCGACCGGGCAGATGATGTCCACCGCCGACGTGTTCCTGTTCGACCTCCAGGACCTCGGCTGCCGCATCTACACTTTCGTCACCACGCTGCTGTACCTGCTCGAGGCTGCCCACGGCACAGGCAAGGCGGTGTGGGTGCTCGACCGCCCGAACCCGATCGGCCGCCCGGTCGAAGGCCTGTCGCTGCGCCCCGGCGAGGAAAGTTTCGTCGGCGCCGGGCCGATGCCGATGCGCCACGGGCTGACATTGGGCGAGATGGGCCGCTGGTTCGTCGAGCATTTCAAGCTCGACGTCGATTACCACGTGATCGCGATAGACGGCTGGGCACCCGATGGCGCTCCCGGCTTCGGCTGGCCGCACGATCGGGTGTGGGTCAATCCCAGCCCCAACGCGGCAAACCTCAACATGGCGCGCGCCTATCCCGGCACGGTGATGCTCGAAGGGACGACGCTGAGCGAGGGCAGGGGGACCACGCGTCCTTTGGAAGTGCTGTTCGGCGCGCCCGATGTCGAGGCCGGGCAGGTGCTGATCGAGATGGAACGGCTCGCCCCGCAGTGGCTGGAAGGCTGCCGGATCCGCGAATGCTGGTTCGAACCGACCTTCCACAAGCACCAGGGCCGGCTGTGCAACGCGCTGATGGTCCATGCCGAGGGCCCGTTCTACACCCACGCGAAATTCCGCCCGTGGCGGCTGCAGGCGCTGGCGCTGAAGGCAATCCGCCGGTTCCACCCGAACTACGAAATCTGGCGCGATTTTCCCTACGAATATGTCACCGACCGGCTGGCGATCGACGTGATCAACGGCGGCAGGGAACTGCGCGAATGGGTCGATGCGCCATCCGCCGGCCCGCCCGACCTCGAACGCATCGCCGCGCGCGACGAGGCGGAGTGGCGGGAGCGGACTGCGGGGCTGCTGCTCTACTGACGCGGAGCCTTGCACAGCTCGGGCCGCCCGAGCTTGCGGCATTCGGCCTGGAAATCGAACCGCCAGGTCGGGCTGAGCGAGGGTGAGCCAAGCCAGTCGGCAACCTCGGGATCGGCCACGATCGAGCGGGCTCTTGCGACGTTGCCCTGCCTGATTTCGCTGCGGGCGAGCAGGATTCCGCAAAAGGCCGAAATTTCATTGCCCGCGAAAGTTACGCGGTCATCCCTGCAATCGTCGAGGATGGCCCGTGCCCGCCCGAGCGCTGCCTGGTCAGTCGCGGTCAAGGCCAACTCGCTGCGTGCCTGGAACAACTCGATCGTGCGTTGCTGTCCGTTGACCGAGGCGTTGTCGGGATCGGCTGCGAGCAGTTCACTTGCAGCACGATGCGCTTCGCGTAGCTGTCTGATGGCTACAGCATGCTTGCCCTGTTCGGCGTCGAGCAATGCCCGACGGATTTGGGCGCCGACATCATCGTAGCGATAGTTCAGGTTTTGGGGCTCTTGCGCGAGGAGTGTGGCGAGAAGCTTCTTCTGTTCGTCTCGGTGACGCCTCGCCCCGTTGAAGTCACCTTTTGCCAAGGCGACATCGGCCAGCCACGCTTCGCCATCCGCCAATTCGTAGATGACGTCGAGATCGTCCGGACTTCGCCTGGCGACCTCGCGAAATGCCGCTTGGGCGCTATCGAAATAGGTTTGGGCTCGTTCGGGATCCCTTGCTTCGGACAAGGCCAGCAATCCCAAATTGCTGTAGGCATAGCCTTGTTCCTGTCGCCACTCGCTGTTGTCCGGGCCTGCCTTCACCAATCGGTCGGCAAGGTCGGCGTAGCGGGCAAAGGCGTTGGCCGCGAGCGGCGTATCCCTCATTCTCCAGGCGATATAGCCGACCCAATAGGCGCTTTGGGCATGAACAAAGATCGCCTTGGTGTTGTCGGGCTCTTGTTCCAACACGCGTGAACTGACATTCCAGGCTTTCCGTGCATTGGCCGAGGCCTCTTCCATATCCCCGCGTTTCGATGCCTCGTCCACCTTGGCCTGAAGAAGCTGCGCGCGGCCCATTTCGACCTCGGGCAGACCGGTATATTCGGGCAACTCGTCGTAGAAGAGTTCGACATTGCGGTTGACCGCCGCGACCATGTCGAGCGTTCCGCCGGCCTTGATCTGCTTGCGCAATTCATCCAGCTGACGCTCCATGGCGAGTGACGCCTGGATGCGCCCTTCATCAACGGCCCGGTCCGACGACCAGGCCCAGAACGAAAGGGTGCCGATAATCAGCACGAGAGCGGCTGCGATGCCGGAAAGCAGGAGTGTCCGCTGCCGCTGCCTGGTGGCATCACGATGAACCAGGTCGTCGAGATTGGCATCGATCAGAGTAGCCACGATCTTGAGCAGGGCAAGCCGGTAGCCATCTCCCTTACGCCGGAAATCGGCCGCCAGCGGTTCCCTGTCCTGTTCGAGATCGACCAGCAGGCGAGGGTGGAAGCACTCCGATTTGTCACCTTCGAGCAGGGCAACAAGGATGTTCGCGTTGCCGCGCAATTCCCGGAACTTGTCGATCTCCCGACCGACCCAATGCGATTTCGGTGTATGCGGTGTGCAGGCGACGATCAGGAAGTCCGATCTTTGCAAAGCCTCGCTGATCGCCCCGTCGATGTCCGGCGCGGCACGCATTTCGGAGCGGTCGACAAAGACCGGCTTAATCCGGTCGAAACCGAGTTGCTTCGCAAGGCGCCGGGGCAGGCGAAACCGTTCGAGCCTCGATTGCAGCCGCGAAACCGCTGCGCGGTCCGCGCTGGTGTAGCTGATAAAGGCGCTATAATGACGGCCGGACGGCCGGACTTCGCCGATCACTTCGTTTCCGGAGGCCGCCGACTCATCCATTTGGCCCTTGTTGGGTTCCTTGTGGGGTTGTTACCGAATTGGTGCGTATTCCGCCGCCACCATCGCCGTTGCGAACTTTCGGATCGATGAAGAACGGGCTGTCGGGATAGGCAGGCAATTCGATACCGATCACGAACGGGATTTCGAAGCCCAGGTTCTTCCAGTCGAACTTGCTCAGGTCGATGTAGAACGACGCGATCTGGCGGGCGTCTGCGGCGGGTGGATTGGGGTCCGTGCTCACGACATGGTCGATCTTTGCACCACCGCAAAGCGCGCCAGCGGGCGACTTGTCCGTCACTCCGACGCCTTCGAATCCTTTGGTCTCGTGAAACACCCAGTGGGGATCGTTCTTCTTCCCGTTCGGCAGCATCACCTGGACCAGGATGAAACCGGTATCACTGGGCCCGAACCCTGCATCCGCGTCGAGGAACACATCGAACGGTTCGCCGGTGGCGGTAGGTTTGTTCGGCTTGCTCCCGGTGGGATTGGGTTTTGGATCCTTTTTGGGCGGGTTCTTCTGCTTCAAAGTGAAGACCGAGCGATTGATCTTGTTGCCGGTAAAATCATCGGGGACGACGATATTGATTACCCCGGCGATGTCGTTGCCGGTCGGAGCGCAACTGGCCAGCGCATGGATGCCTTTGACCAGTTCGCTCGCGGCCGGAGCTGGCACCGTATCGCCTACCTTCTTGCAGCCGGCCAGCGCCAAGGCCGCCAGAGCAACTCCGCCAATCCATGCTTTTGTCATGTCTGCCTCCCAATCGTTGCGGCACACCGATCCGCGCGCCCATGTCCAAGCGAAAGCATCGAGTTTCGAACGACAATCGTATTGCAGGTGCAGGTGGGCGCTCCGGCTGGAGATCGACTCCGGATTTCGCTTGCCTGCCAAGTTCTTGGCATTGGGCCGTCCCCTGATTGCGGCCGTCGCGATAATGACCCCCGGCGTTCGCGAGGTCAAGTTTTTGCAGGTTCCCGGGCCCCGGAGCGCCGGTTCAATTCGCGCATCGCGTCGTCCAGCCCTTCGAGCGTCAAGGGGTACATCCGTCCGCCGACGAGGTCGCGGATGATCCGGGTCGAGCTCGAATGGTCCCAATAGCGCTCGGGCACCGGATTAAGCCAGGCGAGGGCGGGCCATGCGGCCGCCACCCGTCCCAGCCACACAGCGCCAGCCTCTTCGTTGAAATGCTCGATCGCGCCGCCCGGCTGGGTGATTTCCCACGGGCTCATCGCCGCATCGCCGACGATAACCGCCTTCCAGTCCGGCCCGTATTTGTGGAGCAGGTCGGCGGTCTTCAGCTGCTCGGCGTGGCGGCGGCGATTGTCCTTCCACACGCCTTCGTAGAGGCAATTGTGGAAGTAGAAGAACTCCAGGTTCTTGAACTCGCTTGTGGCGGCGCTGAACAATTCCTCGCACAGCCGCACATGCGGGTCCATCGAGCCGCCGACATCGAGGAACAGCAGCAGTTTCACCGCATTGTGCCGCTCGGGCCGCATATGGATGTCGAGCCAGCCCTGCCGCGCGGTGCCGTTGATCGTGGCGTCGAGATCGAGCTCGTCGGCTGCGCCTTCGCGGGCGAAGCGGCGCAGGCGGCGTAATGCCAGCTTGATATTGCGGGTGCCGAGTTCGCGGGTATTGTCGAGATCGCGGTATTGCCGCTTTTCCCAGATCTTGATCGCCCGCTTGTGGGTGCTTTCGACGCCGATCCGTACGCCTTCGGGATTGTAGCCGGAATTGCCGAAGGGCGAGGTGCCGCCTGTGCCGATCCATTTGCTCCCGCCTTCGTGGCGCTCACGCTGCTCGGCAAGGCGTTCCTTGAGCGCTTTCATGATTTCGTCCCACGAGCCGAGCGATTTGATCTTCTCCATTTCCTCGTCGGTAAGGAAGCCCTTGGCGATCGATCTGAGCCAGTCTTCCGGCAACTCCACGGTCTCGCCACCTTCCGGGAACACGCCCTTGAACACCTTGGCGAACACCTGATCGAAGCGGTCGAGCAATGCCTCGTCCTTCACGAAGATCGCGCGCGAGAGGTAATAGAATTCCTCCGGGCTGCGGCTGATCGCCTCGCGGTCGAGCGCTTCGAGCAGCAGCAGGTGCTCCTTCAGCGAGGCAGGGATGCCCGCGGCGCGCAATTCCTCGGTGAGGTTGAAGAACATTGACCTTGTCCGTTTTGAGCTTGCCCTTGTCGCGAGGCCAAGTCTAAGCGGCCCGCAGCCAAAGAGGAATGCCTGATGCTCAAGCTCTACAGTTTCGGACCCGGGGCCAATTCGATGAAGCCGCTGCTCACGCTCTACGAGAAGGGTCTCGACTGGGAGCAGAATCAGCTCGATCCGCGCAAGTTCGAGCATCATTCCGACTGGTACAAGGCAATCAACCCGCGCGGCCAGGTTCCGGCGTTGTGGGACGATGGCGAGATCGTCACCGAAAGCACGGTGATCTGCGAATATCTCGAGGACGAATACCCGACCGAGGTGAAGCTCCGCCCCGAAAGCTCCTACGGCAAGGCGCAGATGCGGGTGTGGACCAAGTGGGTCGACGAATATTTCTGCTGGTGTGTCTCGACCATCGGCTGGCACCGCTATGTCGGCAAGATGGTGCAGCACCTCTCCGACGAGGAATTCGAGGAGCGGGTCAAGGCAATCCCGATCCCCGAGCAGCAGGTGAAGTGGCGCAATGCCCGCGCGGGCTTCCCGCAGGACGTAATCGACGAGGAAATGCGCAAAATCGCAGTCTCGGTGAAGCGGCTCGACGATCATTTGCGGGACAACGAATGGCTGGTGCCGGGCCAGTATACGCTCGCCGACATCTGCAATTTCTCGATCGCGAACGGGATGCAGCACGGCTATCCGGAATTGGTCAGCAAGGAGGCCTCGCCGGGCCTGATGCGCTGGATCGAACAGATCAACGATCGTCCGGCGGTGAAGCGGATGTTCGGCGAAGTGCAGCGCGAGATCGTGCACGAAAATGAAAAGCGCTGAGCGGACGAATTTTCGCCGGAAAATGACAAAGGATTAACAACCCGGTAACCATCGCGGTGCTAGCCACTCTTTCCAGATAATGATGGGAATGGGTGCCCGATGAAGCATGAGACAATAGACGTCGCGCAAAGCGACGCGATCGATGGGCTGTCCGAAGCCTGCAGCAACGTCACCGTCGGTTGCGCCGACGTTGCCGGCCTGATCAAGACTGTCATCTCCTCATCCGAGCAATTGCGCGCCGAGCACGATGCCCTGCTGGGCACGGTCGAGGCGCTCGACCAGGACCAGGCGAGGGTTGCCGAGGCGAGTGAGGAAGCCCGCCTGATCTCGAAGAACGCGATCGACCGGCTCGGCCACGGCAGCGAACAGATTCGCGGTTCGCTTGCCCAGATCGGCCAGCTCCTGTCGCTGGTCGAAACCCTTTCGCGCCATGTTACCGGCTTTGCCGCGGCAATGGAGCAGGTGCGCAAATCCTCGCACGACATCGAACAGCTGGCGCAGACCACCAACATCCTCTCGCTCAATGCCGCGATCGAGGCGGCGCGCGCGGGCGAGGCGGGCAAGAGCTTCGCCGTCGTCGCCAGCGAAGTGAAGATCCTCGCCAACAAGACCCGCGCCGCGACCGACGAGATCACCCGCACCATCGATGCGCTGGGCGGCGAGGCCGAGCAGGTCATCGAACAGATCGAAAGCGGCGAGGAAGTCAGCAACAAGGCGCGCAATTCGGTCATCCGCATCGAGGAGACCCTGACCGGCGTGATCGAGATGGTCCACGAGGTCGACAAGCAGAACGAGCAGATCACCCGTTCGACCGGCACGATCAGCGAGCATGTCGGCTGCGTCCAGGACGTGCTCCACGCCTTCAACCATGCCACGATTCAGAACGAGGCCACGCTTTCCGAAGCACATGCCAATGTGATTGAGCTCGAGGAAACCTCGAACGTGATGTTCGACAAGATCGTCCATGCCGGGCTGTGCCCGCAGGATGAGGAAATCGTGAACCTGGCGCTTCGGACCGCGGAAGAAGTGAAAGGCCTGGCCATCGCGGCGATGGAACAGGGCGAACTGGATGTGGCCACGCTGTTCGACGAAAACTACATCGAAGTGCCCGGCACCAATCCCAAGCTCTACCGCAACCGTTTCTCGGACTGGGCCGACAGCAACTGGCGCCCGATCCTCGACCGGATCAAGGCCTCGAGCCCGATCATCGTTGCGAGCGTGTGCGACGACCGCAACGGCTTCCTGCCCACCCACCTCACCGACCGCAGCCGCAAGCCGACCGGCGATTACACCCACGACCTGCAACATTGCCGCAACGGGCGGATCATCTTCAACGATGTCGACCGCCGGCTTAAGAAATGCACCGCCGACTATTCAATGGCGGTGTACCGCTACGAGGGCGACGGGAATAAGTACCGCGTGGTCCGGCTGGTCAGCGTACCGCTGCTGATCAACGGCCGCCGCTGGGGCGAATACGAGATTAGCTACACGCTGTGATCACCGGCCCGGGGGCAGCCCCTTGGGATATTGCGGCAAGCCAGGATCGAGCGGCGCCCAACTCGGCGCACTTTCGGTCCAGATGATCGCCTGCGGCGCCATCAGCTCGGGATCGTCGAGCACTCCGGCGCGGATGCGGACCGGCATTCCGGCGGGCTCGACGGTCTTGCTGTAAATCTGCGCGCCGCATTTGGGGCAGAAGCCGCGCTCGACCCGGTTGCCGCTGTCGGCGATCCGCCCGATGGTGCCGATCTCGCCCGAAATCGTGATCGCATCCTCGGGAAAGAGCACATTGACGGTTGCCGATCCGCTCGCGATGCGCTGGCAATCGCGGCACCAGCACATCCGTGCGCCCAGCGGTTCGGCGTCGATCGAAAACCGGATTTGCCCGCACAGGCACCCACCGACATGCGCCATTGCCTCAGCCTCCTTGCCGGCGGTTCATGAAGGCAAGACGTTCGAAAAGCATTACGTCCTGCTCGTTCTTGAGCAATGCGCCGTGGAGCGGAGGGATCGCCTTGGCCGGGTCGCGGCTTTGCAGCACTTCGAGCGGCATGTCCTCGTTGAGGAGCAGCTTGAGCCAGTCGAGCAATTCCGAGGTGCTCGGCTTCTTCTTGATCCCCGGCACCTGGCGGATGTCGAAGAAGATATCGAGCGCTTCCTTGACCAGTTTCTTCTGGATGCCGGGGAAGTGCACGTCGATGATTGCCTGCATCGTCTCGCGGTCGGGGAAGGCGATGTAGTGGAAGAAGCAGCGGCGCAGGAAGGCGTCGGGCAGCTCCTTCTCGTTGTTCGAGGTGATCACCACCACCGGACGCTCCCTGGCCTCGATCCGCTCGCCGGTCTCGTAGACGTCGAACACCATGCGATCGAGTTCCTGGAGCAGGTCGTTGGGGAACTCGATATCGGCCTTGTCGATCTCGTCGATCAGCAGCACCGGGAGCTTCTCGGAGGTGAAGGCCTCCCATAATTTGCCGCGCTTGATGTAGTTCGAAATATCGTGAACCCGCGCATCGCCGAGCTGGCTGTCACGCAGCCGTGCGACTGCATCGTATTCGTACAGACCCTGATGCGCCTTGGTGGTGGACTTGATGTTCCATTCGATCAGCGGGGCATCGAGCGCCTTGGCGATCTCGTAGGCCAGCACCGTCTTGCCGGTGCCCGGCTCGCCTTTCACCAGCAGCGGGCGACGAAGCAGCACCGCGGCGTTGACCGCGACCTTGAGGTCGTCGGTCGCAATGTAGCTCGTGGTGCCTTCGAAACGCTGCATGGGGGGTCAGTCTCCGGCTCCGGGAGTAGGGCCGGGGCCGCTCCAGCGCAAGCCGCCACAGCCGGATATATTGCAACGCAACATTAATGTTGCAATGCAATGAAACATACCGTTCTATCGCCGGAAAGGGGGCCGCATGGGAATCGAAGTGGATATCGACCTTTTGCTTGCCCAACTGGGCGAACAATCGGGAGACATATCGCTCCAGTGCAGCGCGACCGGCGGCTTCCTCGGCAAGCTCAATCTCCAGATCGAAGCCGAGGCTGAGCGTCTTGCCGGGCTCGACCAGAGCATGGACTCGCTCGAAACCAACCAGCGGGAGAGCAGGCATGCGGCGAAGGAACTGCTGCAGACGGCGCAGCTGGCGCAGGAAAAGCTGGCCTCGGGCAACCGTGTCGCGGCCCATTCGCTCGATCGGGTGGCGGCTTTGCTCAAGGGCGTGACCGGGCTCGAGGCCGAACTCCACGCGGTGGTCGGGCATATCGAAACGCTTGGCGGCATCTCCAAGGCGATGCGCGAGATTGCCGAGCAGACCCGCATGCTCGGGTTCAACGCGCGCATCGAGGCCGAACGCGGCGGCGAAACGACCCGGCCGTTCGCGATTGTCGCCGACGAAATCCGCAAGCTGGCCGAGATCACCGCCCAATCCTCGATGGATGTCGGCGCCCGCTTGGGCGAGCTCGAACGGGCAACCAAAGGCCTGATCGGCGGGGTTGAGACCAACATCGAGCGCGGCAAGGAGACCGGCGGCGACCTCGACAGCCTGCGCGGGACGTTGTCCGACATGGCAGCGCTGGTGCTCCAGTTCCAGCAGCGCTCGCAATCGATCGCTTCCTGCACCGAACGCGCCGATCTCGACGTTACCAAGCTGGCCGACGGGTTGGCGGAATTCCAGGAAGTGGCTTCGGAAAGTGCGCAGCGCGCCGACGAGGCCCGCCAGCAGCTCGACGCGCTCGAAAGCCAGGCCAACGACATGCTCAACAAGGTCGCGCATGGCGGGGTTTACACCCGCAACACCCGATTCATCGACCTGGCGCTGGAAGGCGCGGCGGAAATGAAGGACCGGATCGAGCGCGCGATCGGCGAGAAGGAGCTCTCACTCGCGGCCTTGTTCGACACCAATTACCGGCCGCTTCCGGGCACCGACCCGGTGCAGTACGAGAACGGCTTTTGCGACTTCGCCGACCGGAGGATCCAGCCCTCGCTCGATTACCGCACTTCGCAGGACCCGGCGATCGTCGGCTGCGTGCTGGTCGACATGAATGGCTACCTGCCCACACACATCAGCGCGCGCAGCCAGCAGCCCCGGCCAGGGCAGCGCAAATGGAACCTCGAATTCAGCCGCAACCGCCAGATCTTCATGGACAGCCAGACCCGCCGCGCGCTTGACGACGACGGCGAGTTCTTCCTCTACGCCTACCGCCAGGATTTGGGCGACGGCCGCTTCCGAGCGCTGAGGAGTGTGCTGGTGCCTCTTTATTTCGAGGGGCGAAAATGGGGGCTCTACGAAGTCGGCTTCCTGATCTGACCTTGGCGGGTGACAGGAGCGGGCTCGCGGGTTAGCCTTCCTCCCGAGAAGTACGAGTGGAGGGGAATTCATGCCTGAATTGAAAGGCGAGGCGGCTGCGGCGCAGCGGCTGATGGATATGGCGATCGCCCATTGGGGGGCCGAACTGATCCTCCAGGCGGCGGAAATGAGCCTGGCAGACAAGTTTTCAGGCGATGCGCCGCGCACCGCCAAGGAGCTGGCGGCCGACTACGGCATGCGCCACCGTGAACTCTATCGCTACCTGCGCGCGTTGACCGGGCTCGGCCTGCTGGCCTTCGCCGGTCCCGACAGCTTCCGCCTGACCGAGCTTGGCGCGGCGTTGCGCACCGGCGCTCCGGGGGCTGCCCGCTCGGCCTATATCGCGCTGGTCGGCGACATGGTGAAACCGGCGTGGAAGGAATTCGACCACGGGCTGTTCACCGGCGACACCGGCTTCGAGAAAGCCGAAGGGATGGGGCTGTTCGAATATCTCCAGCACAATCCCGGCATGGCGACCTTCTTCAGCGAGACGATGGTCGGGTTCCATGGGCGCGAGCCGCCTGCTGTTGCCGAAGCCTATGATTTCACAGGGATCGGATCGCTGGTCGATGTCGGCGGGGCTTCGGGGAACATGCTCGGTCATATCCTATCGCGCCATGCGGGAGTGAAGGGCGTGCTCTACGACCTGCCGCATGTGGTCGCGGATGCGCCGCCGCTGCTCACCACTTTCGGCGTCGCCGATCGGGTGACGATCGAGGGCGGCAGCTTCTTCGAAAGCGTGCCCGCGGGTCACGACGCCTATCTCCTCAGCCACATCATTCATGACTGGGACGACGGCGAAAACGCCACGATCCTGAAGAACGTGCACGAGGCGATGAAGCCCGACGGAAAACTGCTGATCGTCGAGATGGTCCTCCCCGAAGGCGACGAGCCGCACATGGGCAAGATGCTCGACATGATGATGCTGCTGGTCCCGGGCGGCGAGGAACGCACGCCGAGCGAATACGCCGCGCTGCTCGAACCCAACGGGTTCCGAGTGACGCGGGTAGTGCCGACGGCCTCGGCGGTGAGCGTGGTGGAGGCTGTGCGGGCCTAGTCCTCACGCATCGATCAAATCCCGGTCCACTTCCCCGGCATTGTTCTGGATGAAATTGAAGCGGTGTTCGGGGTTGCGGCCCATCAGCTGGTCGACCAGTTCCTTCACCGCATGGCGCTGTTCGTGCTCGGCGGGAAGGGTGATGCGGATCAGGCTGCGTTTGGCGGGGTCCATGGTGGTTTCGCGCAATTGCTGCGGGTTCATCTCGCCGAGGCCCTTGAAGCGCGAGATTTCGACCTTCTTGCCCTTGAACATGGTCGTTTCGAGTTCGGCGCGGTGGGCTTCGTCGCGGGCATATGCGCTTTCCTTGCCGGCGCTGAGCTTGAACAAGGGCGGCTGGGCGAGGAACAAGTGCCCGTTCTTCACCACTTCAGGCATTTCCTGGAAGAAGTAGGTCATCAGCAAGGTCGCGATATGCGCGCCGTCGACATCGGCATCGGTCATGATGACGATCCGGTCGTAGCGCAGATTGCCGGGGTCGCAGTCCTTGCGCGTGCCGCAGCCCAGCGCGAGGTTGAGATCGGCGATTTCGGTGTTGGCGCGGATCTTGTCGGCGGTGGCCGAGGCGACGTTGAGTATCTTGCCGCGGATCGGCAGGATCGCCTGGGTCTTGCGGTCGCGCGCCTGCTTGGCGCTGCCGCCGGCGGAATCGCCCTCGACGATGAATATCTCGGTCTCGCCCTTGCCTTCGCCCGAGCAATCGGTGAGCTTGCCGGGCAGGCGCAGCTTGCGGGCGTTGGTTGCGGTCTTGCGCTTGATCTCGCGTTCGGCCTTGCGCGCGAGGCGTTCCTCCATCCGCTCCATCACCGCGCTCAGCAGCGCGCGGCCGCGCTCCATGTTGTCGGTGAGGAAGTGGTCGAAATGGTCGCGCACCGCATTCTCGACCAGCCGCGCGGCCTCGGGGCTGGTGAGGCGGTCCTTGGTCTGGCTCTGGAACTGGGGATCGCGGATGAACAGGCTGAGCATCACTTCGCTGCCGGTGACGATGTCGTCGGCGGTGATGTCCTTGGCCTTCTTCTGGCCGACCAGTTCGCCGAACGCCCGGATGCCCTTGGTCAGCGCTGTGCGCAGGCCCTGTTCGTGGGTGCCGCCGTCGGGCGTGGGCACGGTGTTGCAATACCAGCTGAACGCCCCGTCGGACCATAACGGCCAAGCGATCGCCCATTCGGCGCGGCCCATCGTCTCGCCGGCCTCGTTGGGCGGGAAATCCTGCCGCCCGGTGAAGAATTGGCTGGTGACGCATTCGCGGCCATTGACCTGCTCGGCAAGGTGATCGGCAAGTCCGCCGGGGAACTGGAACACCGCTTCGACCGGAACGTCTTCACTTGCCAGCGATGCCGCGCATTTCCAGCGAATCTCGACACCGGCGAAAAGATAGGCCTTCGAGCGGGCCAGCTTGAACAGCCGCTGCGGCTTGAACTTCTGGTCGCCGAATATCTCGGTATCGGGAATGAAGCTCACCGTCGTCCCGCGCCGGTTGGGGGTGGGGCCGAGCTGCTGCAGCGGCCCCTGGGTGATCCCGCGCGCGAACTCCTGCGCATAGAGCTGGCGCTCGCGCGCGACCTCGACCCGTGTTTGGCTGGAGAGCGCGTTTACCACGCTCACACCCACACCATGCAACCCGCCGCTCGTGGCATAGGCTTTACCCGAGAACTTGCCGCCCGAGTGGAGCTTGGACATGATAACTTCGAGTGAGGACATTCCCGGGAACTTGGGATGCTCGTCGACCGGCATGCCGCGGCCATTGTCGCTTATTGTCAGGCGGTTGCCTTCGTCGAGGAACACCTCGATCCGGTTGGCATGGCCGGCGACCGCCTCGTCCATCGCATTGTCGAGCACTTCGGCGGCAAGGTGGTGCAGCGCGCGCTCGTCGACCCCGCCGACATACATGCCGGGACGGCGACGGACCGGCTCGAGTCCTTCGAGCACCTCGATCGAGGATGCGTTGTAATCGCCGCTGCCCGTGGGCGCGTTCGCGAACAGGTCGTCTGCCATGATCGCTGGCTATAAGGTGCGGAATCGCGCCGCTTCAAGCGTAGCCTGCAATTTATCGTCAGCCGCTAGAAGCTGGCGGGGGCCGGCTCGGCGATCTCGATCCCGCCGGCGCCCACCCGGCGCACTTCCATCGACCGTTCGACCACCCCGTCGGCGCGGAAGCGGAACGGGCCGTCGATCCCGACAAAGCCGCCGGGATCGCGCACCCGTGCGGTCGGGAAAGCCTGCCCGACGCGCCAGTCCTGCGCAATCCGGAGGGTCAACAGCACCGCATCGTATCCCAGCGTCGCGATCCGCGGCGGGGCCGAGCCGAAACGGTTGCGGTAATTGCCGCTCCAGGCGTTGAAGCGGCCGTCTGAAACCGTTGCGAACAGCGCCCCGCGCAAAGCCGCCGCCGAACCGATGGAATCCTCGCCGCTCCACAATTCCGTGCCCAGCAGCAGCGGCGATGTCGCGCCGGAAGGGCGCACCGAACCTGCGGCCTGTATCGAGAGCCGCGGTCCTTCGGCGATCAGCAGCGTGTCGAACCCGCCGCGCTCGCGCAAGCGCTGGGCCGCGGCGACGATTGAATTGTTGCTCCGGTCGTAGGTCTCTCGCGCCGCAATTGTCCCGCGATTGCCGTTGACCGCATAGTTGAAGGCATATTCGGCTCGCTCGCCATAGGCGCCACCCGGCACGAGGATGGCGAAGCGCTTCGAGCCGAGCGAGCTGGCGTAGTTCACCGTGCGGGTGATCGACTGGTCGGGGCTGATGCCCATCACGAACACATCGTCATTGGCGACCGAGCTGTCGTTCGAAAAGCTGATCAGCGGGACTCGTGCCTCCCGCGCCACCGAAATCACCGCCGGGACATCGCCGCCGAGCAACGGCCCGAGGATCAGCTTGTTGCCGTCGGAGACCGCCCGGGCTGCTGCGCCGGAGGCTCCCAGGGCGGTATCGTAGGTGGTGATCCGCAGGTTCTCGGCATTGGTATCGAGGATCGCCATGGTGGTCGCATTGGCGATTGCCTGGCCGATCCCGGCGTTTTCGCCCGAGAGCGGAATCAACAGGGCGATCCGATGGCGGTCTGTATCGCTTGGCAGGGACGAGGTGTCCGGAGTCGGGGTCGCAGTGGGAATCGCAATGGGCGGCGGCGCCTTGGCGCAGGCCGCCAGCAGCGCCATCAGTCCGACGGCAAGCAAACCGCGCCGCGAAAACACTCCACCCGCCATCTTGCCGCTCCCTGCAATCCTGTCCACAAGCGCTCCCATGTCGGAAAAGTCACTCAATCCCGGCCTGTATATTGTCGCCACGCCGATTGGCAATCTCGGCGACATCACGAAGCGCGCTGCTGACGTGTTGTCGCGCTGCGACGCGGTCGCTTGCGAGGACACGCGGGTGACCGGCAAGCTGCTCAAGCATCTGGGCATCAGGAAGCCCCTGTGGCGCTATGACGATCATAGCGGCGAGACGGAACGGACAAAGCTGCTCGATGCGATGCGGGGCGGGGCCGTGGCGCTGGTCAGCGATGCCGGGACGCCGCTGATCTCCGATCCCGGCTATCGCCTGGTGCGCGAGGCAAGGGCGGCCGGGATCGCCGTGACCAGCCTACCGGGGGCAAGCGCCGCAATCGTCGCGCTGACACTGTCCGGCCTGCCGAGTGACCGCTTCCTGTTCGCGGGATTCCTGCCCACGAAGGACAAGGCGCGGGCCGATGCGCTTGCCGAATTGTCCACAATCGCCGCGACCACGGTGTTCTACGAGAGCGGTCCGCGGCTGGTGAAATCGCTGGCCGCCATCGCCGCTGTGCTGCCGGGCCGCGAGGTCGCCGTCGCGCGCGAACTCACCAAGCTGCACGAGGAATGCCGCAGCGGAACGCCGGAGGAACTGGCCGCGCATTACAGCGCGCACCCGCCCAAGGGAGAGATCGTGCTGCTGGTCGGCCCTCCGGATGAAAGCTCAATCGGTGAGGTGGATGCCGACGCCTTGCTGCGTGCGGCGCTCACCACCGAAAAGCCGTCGCAGGCCGCCGCGCAGGTCGCCAAGGCCACCGGACTCGACCGCAAGGCGCTGTATGCAAGGGCGCTCGAACTGAAATGAGCAGGGCGGAGCGCGAGCGGCTCGGGCGGCGCGGAGAGTGGTTTGCGGGCCTGTGGTTGGCGATTCAGGGCTGGCGGGTCCTCGGGCGACGCGTGAAGACCCCGGTGGGCGAGATCGACCTTGTCATAAGGCGCGGGGGAACGGTCGCCTTCGTCGAGGTCAAATGGCGTAAACGCGGAGCGGACCTCGATTTTGCGATCGACGAATACCGCCTTCAACGGGTCGCCGCGGCTGCGGAAGCGGTAGCGCATCGCTATGTTCGCCGGGACGACATCCAGCGGATCGACGTGCTGCTGCTTGCGCCGGGCCGTTTCCCGCGCCACATCGTCAACGCGTACCAGCCCTAGAGCAATATCGC
>Ga0315910_10001948_pt1 | contig 18563 bp, 15 predicted proteins | sample EdamamesoilMG_FD_204470 | JGI IMG/M metagenome (GOLD analysis project Ga0315910, IMG submission 204470) | Garden soil microbial communities collected in Santa Monica, California, United States - Edamame soil | ecosystem: Environmental > Terrestrial > Soil > Garden | place: USA: California...
CACCGGCGCGACGCTGCACGTTCGGCTCGGGTTGGGATGGCGCTCAGGTCGGGATGGCGCGGTAGCGCGCGCTCGCGACCATGAACAACCCGAAAGCGAGCAGCCCGACGGCGACGAGACCGAGCAGCAGCTGGCCGTGACTGGAGCGGGCGATCTCGAGCAGAGCGTCGCGCAGGCCGCGCGAGCGCCCGGGATCGTGCTGGAGCGCGGCCTGCAGCATGCCGATGCCCACGATCGGAAAGACCACACCGCGAGCGCCGTATCCGGCTTGTCCCGTGCGCGTGACCCAGCGCCGCTCGGTCGGCGACATGCTGTTGGTCCTGAAATTTCGCAGGAAGCGCTTGGTGTATGCCTGATACAGCTGAAACAGCCCCGCGCCCACCACGCCGAGGCCGATCAAGGCGAGCGCGACGCCGCCGAAGGGTTGCTCGAGCACCGTCCCCACCCAGCTCTGCGACCCCGAGCCGCTCTTGCCCAGCGCCATCTGGAGCACGGCGACGGCGAGGCTCGCGTTGACGACACCGCTGACGAAGGCCATGGCGCGTTTGGCGAGCCCCTCGTGCGCGGTGTCCTGGACGCCTTCCACAAAACGCCAGGCGGCGTAGCCGAGCAAACCGGCGGCGATCGCCAGGAGCAGGAAGACGCCGAACGGCTGCCGGCCAATCTCCTGCGCCGCCTCCTGCTGATCAGCGACGCGACCGCCGGAGCCGAGCGCGACCTGGAGCGCCAGCGTCCCGATCAAGCCGTAGATGACGCCCTTGGTGAGGTGGCCGAAGCGAGCGCCGGTTTCGACCCATTTGCGGTGTGATGTGTCCACGTCGCCGCTCATTTGCAGCGGACGTGCCAAGGCCTCGCGAGCCCCCCACGCGCACGGCGCCGGCGCTGGCTCGGAGCGGCCCGGCAAGCTGGAGCGTGGCATCTCGGCTGACCGTGGCGAGCAAACGCGCTAGATGCATGAGCCATGAGCACGAGGCCAGGGCTCGACCGCGCTGGACCGCTGGCGCGGGTGATCGACGATCCGCGCGTCGCGGTCGCCGAGCAAGATCCGCGCGCTGTCGTCCCCGAGGTCGGCCTCTACCCCGAAGAAGCCACGCTGATCCGGCAAGCCGTCTTGTCGCGGCGCCAGCAGTTCACGGCCGGGCGCCAGCTGGCTCGGCGCGCGTGGCAAGCGCTCGGCTGCGACGCGGCGCCGCTGTTGAACGATGCGCGGCGCGTTCCCATCTGGCCCGCCGGGCTCGTGGGCACGATCACGCACACGCACACCTGGTGCGGCGCGGCCGTGGCGTTCGCGAGCCAGGTGAGCGGCCTTGGCGCAGACGTGGAGGCCAGCACCCCGCTCGATCTCCCGCTCTGGGAGCGGGTTTGCCGCCCCGAGGAGCAAACGTTCCTGAACGCGGTACCCGAGCCGCTCCGCGGCCTGCTCGCCAAGGGCATCTTCAGCGCCAAGGAGAGCATCTACAAGGCGCTGTACCCCAGCGTGCGGGTGTTCCTCGATTTTCAGGGCATGTCGATCGCGCTCACGCCCGCCGACGCGCGAGGGCGGGCCGACGGCACGGCATGGACCTGGCAGGCGACCCTGCAGGTCCCGTGGGGGCCCCACGCGCCGGGGCAGCGTTTTGGTCCCGGTCAGCTCTGCATCGAGCCGGAGCTCATCGTCAGCGCCGTGGTGCTCTGAGAGGCGCTAGCCGCCGAACAGGTCGAGCTGACGCCGCCGCGCCGGAGCGATCACCTCCGGGCCCTCGCGACGGACGTCGTTGCCGGCCGGGTCGCACTCGTGCTCGCTCAGCGGCGGCGCGACGGCCGCGCGCAGCGACGCCAGCGCCTCCGCGCCCGGCACGTTCGGATCCAGCCAGCGCGCGTAGCACTCCGGCTCGACGCGCAGCGGCATACGGTCGTGCACGGGGCAGACGACCTCGTTGGCCGGCACGGTGACGATGGCGAAGGAACGCACGGCGAGGCCTTCGGGTGACAGCCACTCGTCCCAGAGCCCAGCGAACGCAAACAGACGATGCTCGTAATGGAAATGGTGCGGCAGGCGATGGCCCGTCGGCCCCGTGAACTCGCGCCAGCCCGTGGTCGGAACCAGGCAGCGGCGGGTATCGAAGCTGTGTGACCAGAAGCGCTTGTTACCGAGCTCCTCGGCGCGCGCGTTGAAAGCGGTCGGCAGCGCTTGCAGCGGTCGCCGCCAGTTCGCCGGAATGAGCCACCAGCGCGCGAGCCAGAGTTGCCGCCCCTGACTCGGTTCCTCGAGGACGATCGGCGGCTCGTGCCCCGGGCCCGAGCTCGGCGCGATATTGTAGCGAGGGTGATGCAGAGGACGCAGCGGCGGCGCCGCCTCCGAGCCCATGCCGTCCACCTGGAACTCGAGCTGGATCTCGCTGAACTCGGTCGGAGCGAGCGAATAACGGCCGCACATCTTCCTCGTTCCTCGTGGCCGTTCTAGCGCCCTGCGCGAACGCCGCCAGCCCCGAGCCCGATGCCCGGGCGACGACGGCCCGATCCCGGGTGCGCCGACGCAACGCGGGGCAAACGCGCCCCATCCATCACGCGCTGCGGCGCGACCGTGGCCCAGCCCCACGCATGGATCCCTGACGCGTGATCGCCGCGCCGTGCCGTCGGGTGCGGTTCATGCAAGCCGAGGTGTCGAACGCTCATCAAAATGCTCATCGAAAGGACGTGGGTGCAGGGGGCGCCTCCCGACGCAGCTCGAGCCCGAGCATGCGCGCAGGCGCGCACGCCAAACACGACGAGCAAAGCGGCTCGCACCGGTACACGGACGCCTCGATGTATCTATTCGGGGCGCCCGATGGCGGAACGACATCGCTCTGCGGACACTCGCCGCAACGGTGGACCATCGCCGCGTAATCGCGGACCTTCTGAGACTCCGGCACGCAAACCGTGTGGCTTAATGCATTCTGACGCGTGGCGAGGGTCGCAAAACTGCTAGGGTTAATACGGACGGGAGGAGAGGACAGTTGGCACTCGGCATTCAGGAGCAGTCGACGGCGACGATCGAGGAGTGGCAGCGCGCGTGGGAAGCGTGTGAGCACGCCACGTACTTCCAGTCTCCCGAATGGGCACGCGTCTGGGAGTCCTACAGTGAAGGGCGCGTGCGTCCTCGGGCGAAACGCTTTCGATTCTCCGATGGTCGCGTGGCGATCCTCCCGCTGTGTTTCGAGAAGAAGCTGGGCGGGCTGCTGAACCGCTACGTCGCCTCGCCGGAGGCGACGTATGGCGGATGGATCTCTGCGGAGCCACTGAGCACGTCGCACGCCGTGTTGCTCACGGAGTGGTTGCTCGGCTCCGAGGGTACGAACCTGGTGTGGCGCCTCAACCCGTACGATCCTATGGCGCTCGCCGCAGCCCAGATCTGTCATGTCTCGGGGCAGCGCGATTTCACACACTCGATCCGCCTCGACGCCGACCCCGATACGCTCTTCAAGGGTTTCAAAAAGGGCACGCGCGAGGACATTCGCAAGGCTCAGAAGGGCGGCCACATCGAGGTCCACCCGGCGACCACCGTCGAGGAGTGGCGCGCGTACTACCGTGTCTATCAGGACTCGCTGCAGCGCTGGGGCCACGGCCCCGACGACGGCTATCGCTGGGAGTTGTTCGATACGCTGCGGCGGCAGGACTCTCCATACGTGCGGCTCTGGGTGGCGCGCTTCGACGGGCAGATCGTCAGCGGCGAGCTCTCGTTCTACGCCCGTCAGCAGTCGATCTCCTGGCACGCCGCCACGCTCAAGGACTATCTGCGCTCGGGCGTGGGCAAGTATCAGAGCTTCGAGATCATGAAGGACTGCTGCGCACGCGGCTTCCGCTGGCTCGATTTCAACCCCAGCGCTGGCCTGGGCGGCGTGAAGGAGCTCAAGGAGAGCTTTCGCGCCCAGGCGTTGCCGGCGCCGCTCGTGTATGTCGACACGAGCGTCAAGCAGCTGATCCGGCGCGGCGCCATGCTGTTCGACGTGCGGGACGCAAAGATCGACGTGGCCCCGCTCGAAGGTTGGCCGAGCCACGATGAAGCGGTGCCGCCGCCGAAGACGATCGTACCGGTGATCGGGCCGCCACCCGAGCCGCTGCCTCTGCGCGTCACCAAGACGGCCTGAGCCGCGCCGCCCGACGCGGGTCGGCGCGAGCTCGCTCGCCGCTGCTCAGGCCCGAAGCGCGTCGTACACGCCACCCTGCATGGTCGCGCCGGCGCCCTCGGGCGCGCCGAACCAGTCCGACTGGATACCCATCGCGTTCACGAGGGTGTTGAGCAGCTTGTTGTGCGGCGCGACCTGATCGTCACCCGACGGGTTCTGCGCGCGCCCGAGCCGCACGTACTCGCCCTGCTTGAAGAAGCCGCCGGCGCTGCCGGCCAGGATATACGGCAAATCCATGAAGGAGTGCCCGCGGCCGTTCGACAGCTCGTTGGTGTACATGATCACCGAGTTGTCGAGCACGGTGCGCCCGTTGGCTTCGACCACCGAGTCCAGCTTCTGGAGCAAACGCGCGAGCTTGCCCGCGTGCCAGCGATCGATCTCGAACAACATGTCTTCGTAGCCGTCCACGTCGTCGCAGCCGTTGGCCGTGCTGGTTCCGAAGCAGTCGTCCTTCACCTTGCCGTGCGAGAGCTTGTGGTGGTTGTACTCGTGGTTGATCCCATCCCAGCGGAACGTCGGGCCGCCCGCGCCACGATCGAAATGCAGGGTCCCCACGCGCGTGTAGCCGCACGCCAGCGCCAGCGCCAGAATGTCCACCTGCAGATCGGCGATCAGCGGGTAGTTTGTCTCCCGCTCCACGTCGCGCGCCGCCATGTTCTCGAACGGCCGCGCCGCGCTCTCGAGGGTACCATCCGCGCAGCTCAGGCCGGCGCCGCCTGCCTGGATCTCGATGCCTCGGATCGCGGTGAAGTGGGCGTCGAGCTTGCGTTGATCGGCGAGGCTCAGGCCTTGCCCCTTGAGCGCATCGAACTGCTCGCGCACCAGGTCGAGCACGCTCTCGCGACGGCGCGCCAGCCTGTCGCCGGCCAGGGCCGCGTCGGGTGAGCCGTTGTTCAGGTTGATGAACTCGGAGTACGCGTTCCAGGGGTTGTTGATGGCCTGCACGGCGCGTCCCCCGGCGCTGTAGGAGATGAAGTCCAGGCCGCGGTAACCGGCGGGGCGCCCCACCATCAAGTTCAAGGGCGGCGTGCGCGAGCCCGGGGATCCGGGGTTGATCTGCGCGGCGATCACGTGATCCACGCTGGGGCCAGTGGCGAGCCACTGGTTGTCGGCAGGCGCCGCGGTGAGCTTGATGGCCATGCCGCGCCCATGATCGTCACCGCCGCTCGGATCGCGATCGAAACCGCGCGGTGCCATGTGCACGCCGCGCGGGAACAGCAGCTTGCTGCGCAGCGGATCGAGCACCTCGTTCGCCGTCCCCACCAGGCTGTCGGCGCCGAGCGCGCCGAAATCGCCCTTCGGGAACCAACGGCTCACGTCCACGCCGTTGCAGGCGAAGAACACGCCAAAGCGCGTGATCGTCTCGGCCTCTTGCGCCGCCGCGCTGCGCGGCGCGAGGGTCTCCAGGAACGGCAGCCCCAGCGCCACTCCGCCCAGGCCGCGCAAGAAGCGCCGACGCCCTACCCTGCTCACGTTCATTTTCACTGTGCTTCCTCGCTCGCGTCGCGCGACAAGAACTCGGGGGAGGTGGCGAGCGCCTCGATCAGCTCGCGCACGCCGCGCTGCGCGGCGCCGAGCCGATCCCGGAGCAGGTCGTCGCGCTCCGTGAGCTCTCGCCCGTAGGCGAACTCGAGCCAGCGGTTGTTGTAACAGCGCTGCGCTTCCTCGCTGTCGGCGAGCGCTTCGACCAGCTCGCCTGCCCCCGAGAAGCCGATCTTCTCGCCGTCGAGCGTGATCGATCCGGTGGTGTCGACCTCCACCCCGTTCTCGCGCTCGCGCGGACGGCCGACGGCGTCGAAGCCTTCGAACGAGAACCCCGGCTCGTTGATCTGCGAGTGGCAGCCCGGGCAGTAGAGCTGCCCCGTGAGCAGCGTGATCTCCTCGCGCGTCGTCTCGATCGGCTCGTCCGTCTCTGGCAGCGGCGTCGTGGCGGCGTCGGCGGGCGGATCGGGGATGGCCCGACAGAGCACGTCGCGCAGGATGAACACGCCGCGATGGATCGGGTCCGTCTTGCGCGCATACGCGTTCGAGGCGAGGAACCCGGCCTGCATCAAGAAACCCTTGCGCTCCCCGTCCTCGAAATCGACCCGCTCGAGCTCGTCGCCGTCGACGTCGGTCTCGTACAAGGAAGCGATCTCGGAGTCGACGAACGCGTACGGCGCCGTCAAGAACTCGCGCAGGCCGCCGCCGTCCTCCACCACCGCCTCGACGAAGCGCTGCTGCGAGGCGCGCAGGCGATCGACCAAGTCGTCCGGCAAATCCGGGAAGGTCTCCCGATCGGGCGAGATCTTGGCGTAACGGCCCACCTGCCAGACCTGCTCGTGAAACGAGGAGAGCTTGGCGGCGGCGCGCGGATCGTCCAGCATGCGAGCGATCTCGGCGCCCACCTGGTCGGGCGTGTGCAGCTCGCCTGCGCGCGCCCGCTCGAACAGCGGCTCATCCGGCATCGAATCGTAGATGAAATAGGAGAGCCGCGAGGCGACCTCCCAGTCGTCGAGCGCCGCGCGGCCCTCGCTGACGGAGCCGTGGCTGACCTCGGCGCGGTACAGAAATTGCGGCGACTGCAGCATCGCCTCGACGACCAGCCCGACGCCCTGCTGGAAAGCGCTGCCCTCGCCCTCCTCCAGGCTCGCGGCGAGCTCGAACAAGGCCTGGAAACGCGCCGACTCGGCCGAGGCGAGCGGGCGCCGGAAAACGCGCGCCCCGAACGCCTCGATGAACTCGCTCGCGCAGCCCTCGGCGTCGGGCTCGCACGGCACGACGCGCTCGAAGATGTCTTCGTCGCTCAGCACACGAGCGGCGAGCTGCTCCGCGGCGTTGCGGTATTGCGGACCGAGGCGCGGGTCGACGCGCAGGTCGTTACTGGTGTCGAACTTGAAGCCGTTGAGCGCGTCCGGCGCGAAGCCCGCCTCGGGCGTATCGTCGATGCCGAGCAGCTCGCGCAGCGTGTTGGCGTACTGCGCGTGCGACAGGCGCACGAGACGTGTGTTGGGGTTCGAGCCTGCCGCGTCTCCGGGGCCCGGCTCCAGCGTCCCGCCCGCGCCAGCGCCGCCCGGGACGCTCGGCGAATCGCTCGGGCCAGCGCCCCCGGAGACCGTGCTGTCTCCGCAAGCAGCCACCAGCAGCCCGAGCAGAGCCGCCTTGCTGAATCGGTAATTCATCGGTCTGCCGAGTATGCCATAGCTCCGGAGGCCGAGCGCACCCGACAAATCGCCGATCGAACGCGGACCGGTCCGATCGAACGACTCCTCGGTGTGCGCGAACGGAGCCTGTTTCCCCGATTTTTATCCTCATCTGATTCCATCGAAGCGCATCCGAGCCGCGCACGGTGCGATCCGAGGGATCGGCAGCCGCGCGGCTGCCCGCCATTTACCCCCTCGTCACGCCAGAAACCTCGATTTGCCTGCATTCATCGCGTCTCAGCCCGGCGTCGAGCGGGCGAACGCCGCCGGGGTTTTGTCGGGCATTCGCCGCCAGTATCGCGAAATGCCGGCGTCTGGTCGGGCCAGGCCGATGCTTTTGGTCCACATGTGCACACATCGATGAAACGCGCGCGCGCCGTCGTGCGCACGCAACAAACGCGAACATTGGCTGGTGTTCAGCAGCCGCCGTCCGTCGCACACGCGGCCTGCCGTCGTGAGACACGCCGGGCCGACGCTCGCAGCCCGTCGACGCGCCGCTGTTCCTTCGAGCGCCAACGCCGATCGGGCATCTCGAACGGCGGCAGCGGGCGAACCTCCGTGGGGCAGCCGCGCTCTCGCAGCGCGTTCACGACGGGGCCGAACTCCGCGCGCTGGTCCTGCCCGAAGTCATCGCTCTTCAAGCTGCCCGCGGCGGTCAAGAAGCGGCGCCAGCTATGGCCGCACGCCGCGAACAGCTCGGAGAAGTCATCGCGCCCGACCTGGTACAGCTTGAAGCCGATCAAGGTCGCGTTGTTGGGCCGATTGACGAGCCGCATGTCCCGCACCAGCGCGTCGATGATCTCGCCCTTCTTCACGTGCTTCTGCGCGTCGGGCAGATCGCTGGTGTAGACGGCATCCAGGCGCTGATAGGCCTCGTTCAGCCGCTTGGCGCGCCGCTCTCCGAGCCGTCGGTTGGTCAGGTATGCGCGCAGCTCGGCCGGCATCTGCTCGCCCGAGCGCGCCTGCAGGTAGTGTGCGGCCATGGTGTCGCCGACAAAGGCGGCGAGGCTCTCGTTGTAGTATTGCTGATCTTTGATCAGCACGGTCGCGTGCAACGACTCGTGGAGCACCGTGTTCACGAGCGAAGCCAGCGCGCCGGGGGTCTCCGAGAGCATGCTCCAGACGATCGGATCGTCGAACCAGCCGCCCGTCGAGAATGCGCTCACGCCCCGCATGTTGACGTCCAGCCCCTTCGCCGCGAGCGAGTCGCGAAAGCGCTCTGCGTTCGCTCTGTCGAACCATGCCAGCCCGGGAAAGCTGCCGATGATCGGAAAGCTGAACAGCCGCGCGCGGAACGCCAGGGGCTGGCTGGCGTTGACGAACCAGATCGGATAGTCGCGATCGAGCTCGACGTATTTTTCGTAGTTGCCGCTCACGTTCAGGCCGTTTTGCCAGGCGAAGCGCCGCACGCTCGCCACCTCGCCCAGCAGGCGCCGCGTCAACGGCGGCGTCGCCGGATCCTCGATCACCTCCGGGATGGGGCGAGCGGCAGCGGCGAGCTCCCACTGGCCTCCCGCCGCCTGCGCCACGTAGGAGAGCGTGGAGCACCCCCAGAGCCCGAGGAGCAAGACCGAGAGGACCAGGGATTGGAGCCGTCGCACGCAACTGCCGAGTCTGTCGGCTCGTGCGGCGCCCCGCAACCCCCGTCGCGGTCGGGGCCGCGGCCCCCGCGGGGCCAGCTGGCCCCGAGCGCCTCAAACGCTGTCCACGACGGCGCGGATCAGCTCGCGGCGCTCGTCGAGCCAGTGCAGCACGCGCTCGGCGTTCTTGCCCGGCACCGGATCGGCTCGAAAGTGATGCAGGAGCAAGAGCTCGACCTCCGTCATCAGGCTCGGAAAGCTGCGGCGCTCGAGCGCCGTCAGCGAAACGTGCTGCGAGTAGCCTTTGACGATCGCCCCGAGCACCGCGAACCAGTACTCCGGAAATCCCGGCTCGTCGAAGCGCTTGGCGAGCGTCTCGATGCTGCAATAACACACATCGAACAAGCGCGGCCCGCTCATCAACATGTCGAAGTCGAGGTAACCACTGGCTCGATCATCCTCGAAGAGCACGTTGTACAGGTGGAAATCTCGATGGATCAGCTGCTGGGGCAGAGCCGCCGAGGAGAAGCGACGGGCAGCGATGCGCTCCAGCCGGGCCACATCGTAGGGCGACGTGGCCCCGAGCTCGCGCACGAGGTGCGCTTCGCGCCCGTAGAGCTCGAAGCCCAGCACGGGCAGCTCTGCCAGCGCCGTGTGCAGGCGGCCGAGCGCGGTGCCGACTTGACGCGCGTGTCTCAGGCCCGGCTTGCCGTCGAAGGTGTCGTAGTGCGTGCCCGGCAACGCGCGATACAAGCAAGAGACCTGTCCACCGGCGCCGAGCACGGCGAACGGCACGCCGTGCTCCGTGTTCATGGGCTCCGGCACCGGCAGCCCGCGCTCGCGCAGGTGCCGCAGCACCGACGCCTCGCGCCAGGCGTGGTCCGCCGAAGGCCGCCGCTTGAGAAAATAGTCCTCGTGCCCGCCGCGCAAGCGGATCGCGCCACCGGCGCCGCCCACGCGCACGGCGTGGCGTCCGAGCACGGGCCACACCTCCACGACCGCAGTCAGGTCCATGGCAAACCCCCCCTCGTGCGCGCGAAAGACTCGACGGCCGGGCCGGCGAGTTGGGTCGAGCAGTGACGCGACAGTGAATTGAGCTTGTCTCCATCCGGCCTGTTCTGGCAACCGTGAGCGGCTCTGGTGCCGCCCGACCGGGCGAGCCGCCTCCCGATTACGAACACACCAGGATTTGCCACCGTGCCCGAACGACTCCCCTATCAAGACCCAGGACTCAGCGTCGAACAGCGGACGGAGGATCTCCTGGGTCGCATGAGCCTGGAGGAGAAGGTCGGGCAGCTCGTGCAAGCCGACGGCCGCAAGCAAGCGGCCGAGCAAGTTCGCGACAAGCGCGTGGGCTCGTTCCTGCACATCCTGGGAGCGCCGACGGTCGAGCTGCAGAAGCTCGCGGAGAAGACCGGGCTCGGAATCCCCCTCATTTTCGGCATCGACGCGATCCACGGCCACGGCTTCTGGGCGGGCGCCACGGTGTTTCCGACCCAGCTCGGCATCTCCTGCTCCTGGAACCCCGAGCTGCTCGAGATCCAGGGCCGCGTCACCGCCAAGGAGATGCTCGCCACAGGGCTGCACTGGACGTTCTCGCCCGTGTTGTGCCTGGCCCGCGACATGCGCTGGGGCCGTGTGAACGAGACGTTCGGCGAGGATCCGCACCTGCTGGGCGTGCTGGGCGCGGCGCTCGTGCGCGGCCTGCAGGGCAACTCGCTGTCCGATCCCGACAGCGTCATCGCCTGCGCCAAGCATTTCGCCGGTTACTCGGAGACCGCCGGCGGCCGCGACGCCAGCGAGGCCGAGATCTCCGAGCGCAAGCTGCGCACCTATTTCCTACCGCCCTTCCGCGACATGGTGAAGGCCGGCTGTCGCAGCTTCATGACCGCCTATCAGTGCATCGACGGCGTGGCCTGCGTGGTCAACCGCTGGCTGCTGACGGACGTGCTGCGCGGCGAGTGGGGTTTTTCGGGTTTCGTCGTGACCGACTGGAACAACCTCGGGCGGACCGTCACCGAACAGTTCCTGTACTCCACGATCGAGGAGGCCGTGGCCCCCTCGATCCGCGCCGGCAACGACATGATCATGGTGACGCCGGAGTTCTATGACGCGGCGCTCGCGCAGGTGGCGAACGGCACCCTGGCGAAGGAAGACGTGGAGCTCGCCTGCCGCCGCGTGCTCTCGCACAAGCTCGAGCTCGGCCTGTTCGACCACAAGCGTTACCCGCCGCTGCACCGCGTGCCCGAGATCGTGGGCTGTCCGGAGCACCGCGAGCCGCTGCTGCGCGCCGCGCTCGAGTCGGTGGTGCTGCTCAAGAACGAGAAGCCGGCGCACGGGCGCCAGCGCATCTTGCCGCTGAGCTCCAACATCCGGCACCTGGCGTTGCTCGGGCCCAACGCGGACGACACGCTGGCGCAGCTCGGTGACTGGTCATTCGGCAGCGGCCAGGCGAGCCTGAACACGGGCGGGCACCCGCGGCACCTGGTCAGCACGGTGCTGGACGGCGTGCGCGAGAAAGCGCGAACGCGCGCCATCGGCGTGGACTACGAGCGCGGCTGCGACGTGATGAGCCTCGATCTCAGCCACATCCAGCGCGCCGCCGATCTGGCGGCGGCCGCAGACGTAGCGGTCGTGGTCGTCGGCGACGTCATCGATCAGACGGGCGAGACGAAGGATCGCTATGAGCTCGATCTCACGGGCGGTCAGATGCCGCTGCTCGAGGCGGTCAAGAAAACCGGCACGCCGCTCGTGGTGGTGCTGATCAACAGCAAGCCGCTGTGCATCCCCTGGGTGGCCGAGCACGCCGACGCGATCATCGAGGCGTTCAACCCGGGCATGATGGGCGGCGAAGCCATCGCCGAGATCCTGTTCGGAGAAGCCAACCCGACCGGCAAGCTCACGGTGTCCTTTCCGGCGCACGTCGGCCAGCAGCCGGTCCACTATCAGCAGATCCCGGGCTGGCACGGCAACAAGCACACCGGCTACACCAACAAACCGCTGTTCGCGTTCGGCTACGGCCTGAGCTACACGACGTACTCTTACGAGAAGCTGGAGCTCTCGGCGCAAGAGCTCGCTCCGGGGCAGAACATCGGCGTCGAGGTCACGGTGAAGAACACCGGCGGCCGCGCCGGCACGGAGATCGTGCAGCTCTACTTGAACGACGTCTTCACTTCGCTCAGCACGCCGGAAAAGACGCTCAAGCGTTACGCCCGCGTCCACCTCGATCGCGGCCAGAGCCAGGTGGTCCGCTTCGAGCTCGGGCCGGAAGACCTCACGTTCATCGGGCGCGACAACAAACCGATCACCGAGCCCGGCGAGTTCGAGGTCCTGGTGGGCTCGTCGAGCCGCAACGAAGACCTGCTGCGCGCTCGCTTCACGCTGCTCGGCTGAGCCCGGGCAGCGACGTCACTCGCGGCCAGCGCCGGCCGTCACCGCGGCGGCCACTTGCGCGGCCGGCTCGGCCTGGTAGGCGTACGGCGGCGTGAAGGCAGTGCTGGTGCTGGCGATGACGCCTTCGGTGTCTTCGTAGATGTTGCCCGCGGTCAGGATCTGCGCGTCCGGGTCGTGCAGCTCGTGCGGATTCGTGACGCCATCGAAATGGTTCTGCTCGATCAGCAGGCGCGAGCCGATGGCCGCCCAGACAGAGTAGTCGTTGCCCGCGCTCGACCAGTAGTTGTTGAACAGGTGCACGTCGCCGAAGCGCACGCGAGGCGCGCGCTGGCGGATGTAGTCTGCCCACCAGTTGTGGTGCAGCGTCACGCGCAGGTGGTCCTCGTCCTCGGCCACATTCAGGTCGTCGTGCCCGATCAGACACGCGAAGCGGTGCTCCTTGTCGGGCGTGTCCTGGGTGAAATGGAACTTGGTCCACGACACCGTGACGAAATCCGAGCCGTTGACGACCTGGATCAGCCCATCGATCGAGTCCCAGACCTCGCTGTGATCGATCCACACGTGGTGGGCGCTGTGGACTTGAATGGCGGCGCCATCCACCGCCGAATAGGCGCCGTTGACGCGCAGGTTCTTGACGACCACGTCGCGCACGTTGATGTCGCTGGTGCCGCGGATGCGCAGCCCCCCCTCGAGCGTCGCCTGGGTGCCCACACCGACGAGCGTCTTGTTCGAGGTCACCTGCACGGAGGGCGCGCGGATGGTGCCGCACACGCGGATCACGAGTGGCTCCGCGCTCGAGGCGTACTCCTGCAGCTCAGCCGCGGTGCGCGCAGTCACGACACGGCCCGCCGCGCCTCCGATCGTCGTGGATGCGCCTGACCCGGCCACGCTCGCCCAGCCGACGAGCCCCGGCAACACGACGGGCTCGGCGTCGTCGGGCAGCCCGGCGTCTTCGTCCGGCGCCGCGCCGGCGTCGCCCGCGTCCACACCGCCGTCGACGAGGAGCCCAGCGTCCGATGCAGGCGCGCCCGCGTCGACGGGCGGCGCGAAGCCGAGGCCCGCGAGCGTCAACTGCGCCGTGTCGGTGCCGTCATCGGGGCACTCCTCGGGCTCGGGTGGCGTGCTGCCCGTGCCGGCCGTCCCCGCCGTCCCCCCGCTGGTCTGCGTCGTGCCGGCCTCGCCAGAGGAGCCGCCGAGCCCCGCGCTGCCGCTGTCTCCGCCGCTGCCGGCGCCACCGTTGCCAGCCGTCGAGCTCCCGCCGGTGCCCCCCGTCCCCGCGCTACCGGCGGGGTCCGTCGGGCGGTACCTGTCGCAGGCCACCACCAGGCCGAGCCCGAGCAAGAGGGCACGGCGACCCGAAACCGAACGCGCTAGAGCGAGACTCTTCATGCTTCCGGAGCGCATGAACGTCACCACGGGTCATTGCCTGATGTGGTTGTGCTGCACCACAACGACGCGGCACCGAGCGGCGTCCGGGTGACGACCACACGCACGCTGGCCGCGAGGGGCGCCCCCGGCGCCCGGCGCTTCAACGCTTGCTGCAGCGCTGCGCGTAGACCGCCGGTGTGAAGCCGACCTGAGCCTTGAAATCGCGGATCAGGTGGGCCTGATCGTGGTAGCCGAGCTCGACGGCGAGGGCGGCGAAATCTACCGATTGTCCCGTCGCGATGCGCTCGGCGGCCTCCTGGACGCGCGCGCGCCCGATCACCCATTTCGGCCCCAGCCCGAGATAGCGTTCGAACAGGCGTTGCAGCGAGCGCACGCTGAGGCTCGCGCGGCGAGCCAGCGCTTCACTGCGGGTGATGCTGCGCTCGCGCTGGACGAGAGCCACGAGCTCGACGACGCGCGCGATGTTGTCGTCCAGTGCTGGAGCCAGCGACTCGAGGAAGGCGCCGATCAGCCCGAGCGCACGCTCGGTGTCGGGCTCGCTGGAGACGCTGCGCGCGAGCGCCTCGGCGCGCTCGCCGAAGACGTCTGCCAGCGGTAACACGCGATCGACGAGGTCCGCCATGGGCCGAGCCGAGAACGCCGTGAACGCTCCGGGCAAGAGCTTGACGCCGATCACACGACCCCAGCCCTCCAGACGTGCCACGAAGCGCCGCGTGCCGATGCCGTGCACCGTGGCGCCATGCGCCTCGAAGGCGAGCTGCACCGAGGGATGCGGCAGGACCTCCTGCTCATGGCGCTCGCCGGCGGCGAGCTGCCAGCGCACGATCCAGAAGCGGTCGACCCACGGCCTCAGGCTCTCTGGAGGCAGCGGCCGCTCCAGGCTGAACCGCAGCAAACCTTCGGAAGGATTGAGAATCCCGCGTGTGTCGCCGACGGGGTCCATGTTGTCGCGGATTTACAATAGCACGCCCGGCGATCGGGTTATTCGAGACAGAGAGGCTCTCGCCAAAGAGGAGACACCATGTCTGATGCAAAGGCTGAATCAAAGACGTATCGGGGCTCGTGCCATTGCGGAAACGTAAAATACGAGGTCCAGACCGATCTGGGGACCGTGCTGTCCTGTAACTGTTCCATCTGCTCGCGCGCTGGCTATCTGCTCGCGTTCGTGCCTGCGCAGCACTTCACGCTCGTGAGCGGCGGAGAGGCACAACGCGACTACCAGTTCAACAAGAAGAACATCCACCACCTGTTCTGTGCGACCTGCGGGGTGCGCTCGTTTGGCCACGGTACAGGTCCCGATGGCTCGCAGATGTACGCGATCAACGTGCGCACGCTCGACGGGGTCGATCTCGACGCTTTGAAGATCCAGAAGGTCAACGGCAAGGATCTATGAAGCGGGGCGAGCGCGCGAGGCCGCTCGCCACGGCGAGGTGTCGCGAGACGGCTCACGAGCGGCGCGCGCGCGGCGCACGGCTGCGGGCACGACGCGGCGGCCGCGGCCCCTGCGCGAAGGCGCCGCGCAAGAACTCGATCAAGGCTCGCAGCCGCGGCGACGCCTGCCGGTGCGGGGGGTACACCACGTAGATGCGCGGCCCGGGCGCGGCCCAGTCGGCCAGCACCGGGCTGAGCTCCCCGCGCTCGATCGCGCGCTCGGCCAGGGACGAGAGCACCTGTGTCACCCCGAGCTCGGCGACGGCCGCCTCCACGCACGCCTCCATGGAATTGAACGCGACGCTGCCCTGCGGCGCGAAGCTCGAGCCGCCACCGGCGAACGACCAGGGCGTGGGGCGCGCCGAATCGAGCGAGAGGAAGGCGATGCAGTCGTGGCTCTCGAGGTCGGCGGGCTGCCGCGGAACACCGCGCCGCGAGAGGTAAGCGGGCGCGGCGCACGTCAGCAGGTGGGTCTCGAGGATGCTCTGCGCCACCAGGCCCTCGTCGCTCGGTTTGCCGTACGAGATCGCGCAATCGACCCCATCTTCCAGCAAGGTGAGCGTGCGATTTTCGAGCCGGACCTCCAGCGACAGCTGCGGATGCTCGGCGAAGAACCCGGGCAGGGCCGGCACCACGAACGAGCGCGCGAGCCCCATCGGCATCGCGACCCGGAGCCGTCCGCGCGCGCTCGCGCGAGCACCTCCGAGCGCCGCCTCGGCGTCGTCCAGATCCACCAGGACCTGCCGCGCGCGCTCGTAGTAGACGCGGCCGTCGTCGCTCACGGCCACGTGCCGCGTGGTTCGATGCAACAGCCGGGCCCCGAGCGCCTGCTCCAGCTCCGCCACCGCCTCGCTCACCCGCGCCCGCGACAAGCCCAGCGCGCTCGCCGCGCGTGTGAAGCTGCCGAGCTCGGCGACCCGCACGAACACCCGCATCGCCTGCAGTCGATCCATCATTCGCCTTTGCCGAACGGAGTGTACGCGTTCACGCGCTCGATGGCGAGGCGCGCCCGAGCTTAAGCTGGGCTTCCACTCGCCAGCACATGGCACATCGATTCGGAGGCGTAGAGATGCACGATCGCGACGGCTGGATCTGGTACGACGGAGCGCTGGTCCCTTGGCGCTCGGCGACCACGCACGTTCTCACCCATTCCTTACATTACGGGCTGGCCGTCTTCGAGGGCGTGCGTCTCTATGAGACGGCGCGTGGACCGGCCTTGTTTCGCCTCGCCGAACACACCGAGCGCCTGTGCGGCTCGGCTCACGTCTACGGCATGCCCATGCCGTTCGAGCGCGCGGCGCTGGTCGCGGCGCAGCGCCAGGCCGTGCGAGCCAACGCGCTGAGGCACGGCTACGTGCGTACGCTCGCCTTCTATGGCCCCGAGAAGCTGGGGGTCAGCCCGGTGGGAGCGCAGGTTCATGTCGCCGTCGCCGCCTATCCCTGGGGCGCTTATCTCGGAGAGGATGCGGCCGAGCGCGGCATTCGCGTCAAGACGTCGTCGTTTGCGCGGGCTCCGTCCCACGCGGCGCCCCCGCGCGCGAAGATCGCGGCGGCCTATGCCACTGCCATACTGGCGCACCAGGAAGCCACGAGCGATGGCTATGACGAGGCGTTGCTGCTCGACACGCGCGGTTTCGTCGCCGAAGGATCGGGCGAGAACTTGTTCATCGTCAGGGGCGGTGAGCTGCGCGAGCCGGCGCCGACTTCGGCGCTCGCGGGGATCACGCGGGACACGGTGCACGCCCTCGCTCGGGAGCTGGGCTTGCGCGTCGCGAGCGGTGAGCTCACCCGCGACGAGGTCTACCTGGCGGACGAGGCCTTCTTCTGCGGCACCGCCGCGGAGCTCGTGCCCATCGTGGAGCTCGATCGGCGTCGCATTGGTGCGGGCAGGCCGGGGACTGTGACGCGGGCGCTCTCGGAGCGGTTCCGAGCCGTCACGCGCGGGGAGGATCCGCGGTATGCGGGGTGGTTGACGCTCGTGGATGGCTAGGCGTGGTGATGAGCGGGAGCGGGATCCGTCGAGGCCCGGGCGATTCGAGGGCAATCGCCGCCTAACCGTCTACGGTGCGTGGCCAGCGAGACCTGTTGACGACCCCGGAGAACTGACTCATGTGACGGAGATGCGGACGTCGGTCCCGCTGCTCCGCACGCCGCGCCTCGAGCTCCGGGCGCTGTCGCTCGCCGACGTGCCGGCATACGAACGGCACTTCGTGGACTACGAGGTGATCCGCGGCCTGGCGCGGGGGGTGCCGTGGCCGTATCCGGCGGGCGGGGTCGAGTCGTTCCTGCGCGAGGTGCTCTTGCCCGTGCAGGGCGCCTCGCGCTGGACCTGGGGGCTGTTCTTGGCGGCGGCGCGCTCCGAGTGCATCGGCGTGGTCGACCTGTGGCGCGAAGGCTGCCCGGAGAACCGCGGCTTCTGGCTGGGGCGCCCCTTCTGGGGCCAGGGGTTGATGACGGAGGCCGCCTGCGCCGTCAACGACCACGCCTTCGCCCGCCTCGCGTTCGAACGTCTCGTGTTTAGTAACGCGCGCGGCAACGTCCGCTCGCGCCGCGTGAAGGAGAAGACGGGCGCGCGTTTGCTCCGGGTCGAGCCCGCGCTGTTTGTCGACCCGTCCCTGACCGAGCGCGAGGTCTGGGAGACGACGAAAGCCGAGTGGCAGGTCTTTCGGCAGTCAGCGCGCTGAGGGGCTCGCGCGCCGCGGTTGCCTTCGGGAGGTCGTCCTCAGGAGATCCAGTGTGCGTCGAGATCGCAATCCTGGTCGCCGTCGTGCCCGCCCGTCAGGATGCGCACGCGGACTTGCCGCGCGCCGGCGGCCTCGAGCAGCGCGTGTGACGAGCCGGCCAGCTCGCTCCACATGTTCTGATCCCAGCCTGCGCAGCCGTGCGCGCGCAGGTGCACGTAGCCGGCGCGAGACTCCACGACCTCGACCTTGCCCGTGTCGTAGTACGTGTTGAAGACCCGCTGCGACAGCGAGAGCAGCGTCTGCGGCGACGTGAGCCACGCGACGAGCCGCTTGTGCGCGCCCTGCATGTCATGCCGCACCGCGAGCGCGCCGATGCGGCGCGGCAGGTCCGGTCCCATCTCTGCCGCCGCACGGAACGCCCGGAACACCTCGCGATACCAGGAGATCGGATACCAGCTCGCGGGCAGCAGCGTGCCGTAGCGGAAGGCGTCCGCCACCTCGCGAGCCATCAGAGCGCGCGCGCGCTCGTGTGCCGCCGCGCCACAGAGCTGCACGAAGCACTGCTCGATCGTGCGAAAGGCGACCCCCTTCACCTGAGCCTCCCCTCGCCCCGCAGCGGCGATTTTCGAAGCGGATGGCCCCATACCCCCCTGACCGTCCTTTCGCGCATTGGCGCGCAAAATTCGAGGCAAAAACCGGGCCGGGGCGCAGGGACACGTTTGCCCCAGCCGGTCCTCGGACGGGGTCGTTTGCACGCCA
>Ga0315910_10001949_pt1 | contig 18558 bp, 11 predicted proteins | sample EdamamesoilMG_FD_204470 | JGI IMG/M metagenome (GOLD analysis project Ga0315910, IMG submission 204470) | Garden soil microbial communities collected in Santa Monica, California, United States - Edamame soil | ecosystem: Environmental > Terrestrial > Soil > Garden | place: USA: California...
GCCTTGATTGAGCTCGCGGGCGCCCTGCTCAGAATCGAAGTTCAGCGGGGTCCTCGATGGGAGCCCCCTCTCCCAGCAGCGCGCTTTCCTCGACGTCTTCGTCGGGGGTGGTGGCAAGGCCCAGGTTGCCGAAGTCGAGGCCCGTCAGCTGCTCGATCTGCTTGAGTGACACTTGGTACAGGCGCACTTCACGGTCGCTCAACCAAGGCTTGGTGCGCTCGTCGCGCAGACGGTCGATGGTTTGCAGCAGATCTTCCTGCGTCACGATGAAGGCCGCGTGCTTCAGCTTCTTCCCCGAACGGTACACGAACACCTTGAAGAATTGCTTGGGAATCGCGATGCCGCCGAAGTTGCCGTCCTTCACGCGTTTGCCGTTGGGCGCCAGTCGTAGCCTGCCGTCGTTCCCCGTCTTGCACAGCGGCGCGTCGTAGATCGGGCCGTTGAAGACGCAGAAGCGCTCACCTCCAGAAGCTTGCGCCGCGTGCTCTTCGAGGCGAAACCAGATGCCGTTGACTTTGGCGTTCTGATTGAACTGCCAGTGTTGGGGCGCGCAGTTGGTGTAGTGATACGAGTCGTCACCGTTGCGTTTGGCGCTGGCATCGTCTGCGCCCCATTGCACGTCTTTGCGGCGTGTCAGGTGGCCTTGGTCGAAGGGGCTCTTCGTGCGATCCGCCTCGAACTTCGCCTGCTTCTTGTAGAACGCCTTGCCGACCTGTTGCTCGTCGGGAACGCGCGTGTCGTTGAACCAAGTGTCTCCGTCGGCATCTCGGTTGCCGCGCCACTGCCCCGGATCGACGTTGGCTGCCGAGACCAGCGCGAGCTTGCGCGCCGTGTTGAAAAGAACGCTGTAGTTCCAGTACTTGAGCTCGGGCGATCGCCCCAGCATGAACAGCCCTTTTTTGGCTTTGGCCGTTACAGTCGGTAAACGCACACTGGTGCCCGCACCCAGGAAGCCGGGCGCGTAGCCCTTGCGCCTATTGTAGTTCGACTGATCGATCTCCACCTTCTCGACGACACCGCTTTGGATGAGGAACGGTGCGCTCGCAGCAAGGTCCAGACTGCGCGCGCCGTTGCTGGCCGCAAAGTGGTGGCCGTTGCCATTGCCATTGCCATTGCCGTTGCCGTTGCCATTGCCATTGCCGTTCGTCAGGTTGCCGATGCCGACGCGCACCCCCAGCTCGACGGGTACGCGCACCCTGAGCATGCCATCCTCCGACCATTCGGTCGTGACGGATTCGTGCGCGTGCGCCTCGAGCCCCGAGCCCGCGTGGCGGGGTGCATCGGGCGCGTCCATCACCGCGCGGGCGAGCGGGTGCGAAGCATGCTGTTGCCGCAGATAGTCCATGATGCGGCTGATGCGAATGCCCTCGTTGGCGAGCCAATCGATGCGATCGTCGCCCATATCGCTGGTCCACGGTTCGCCGTTCAAAGCAAACCAGGTCTGCTGGCCTTTGATCACCTTGGTGCGGGGCACGCTGCTGTGGTGGAGACCCACCACATCCCAGTCGTTGTTGAACACTGGAGAGCCCGAAGAGCCGCCGGTGGTATCGGTCTGATACCAGAGGTAAGGGCTGTTTTCGTCGCTCGTGATCAGCTTGTTTTCGCGCACGCACACCTGCTTGGGCTCCCCGCCGGGGTGCTGCACGATCGTCAGGTATTCGCCCACGAAGGCCTTTCCCGCCTGCCCCTTGAGCTTGAGCCAGCCGAAATCGCTCAGGCGCTGGCCCGTGTCGGCCACGGCGCTGACGGCGCACAAGGTGAAATCCAGCTCGTTGACGATGACGGGTTCGGGCTGGGACAAGAGCGCGAAGCGCTTCGGCCGCCGCTCGTTGCCGTCGAGATCCCGCTCGTAGTCGAACTCGACCCAGCTCTCGGCGATCTCCGCCCCCGTCGTGAGCACATGCTCGTTGGTCATCAGAACGCCAGGCGCCACCAAGAAGCCGGTACCGTAAGCTTCGATGCGACCGCGCTCGCGCACCACGACTCGACCGACCGAGCGCGCCACCACGAGTCCGCGGAGCAAGTACGAAATGTCGGTGAGGTCGTTGCCCTTGAGCACGCGCTCGAGCTGACGATTGGCCGTGAGCGGGTCGCTGTAGCGGGAAAGCAGCTCGCGCCGCCGCCGATCGATCTGCTTCGGCGAAGCGCGCCGCTCGCCTTCGTGCTTCGCGAGCTCTCGAATGGTGGCTTCCAAGTTCAAGCGTGACGCTCGCTCGAGCGATTTCTCGAACCGTTCTTTGCCCGATCTCATGCGGAACCTCCCTGGTGGTGCGCGGGCGGTAGCTGCCACGGCGCACGTTCCCATCAACTATAACCCGTCCCTTGCGCACGAGAGCTGGCCATTTCGCTGCTGCGTCCCGACGAGGAGTGACGAACTCCGCCAGTTTCGTGAGCTGATCACCAGCGCCGCTGGAAGCTAGCAGTCAAACGCGTCCACTCGAGTTGACATCGGGAGTCGCAGCTCTCGTTAGTCATCGCTGAGCGCCGCAGGGAGTTGGGCTGATGGAGAGACTTGGATTGCGGCCAATGTACGTCTCTCGCGTACCCCGGCAATTCGTGGCCAGTAGGCCTCATCGCGCTTCATGAGGCGCGCGTGCGCCGGATACTATGTCGCGCAGCGTCGACTTCGTCGGTGCCACGCTGCGTTCCAGCGTTGGGAGAGGAATCGAGCCGTGCACGGTTACGTTATTGCAACTTTGGTGGGGCTTGGCCTACTCGCCTATCTAGCGGCAAGTTGGGTGGGTGTTGGTGGTGAGCCCGAGCCGGGTGAGACCGCGGTTAGGACTCGGGTACGGGGCGTCTTGGGTAAGCTGCACGAAGGGTCTTCGCCGCTTCTGGCTGTCATCTGGATCGGCTACGGCCTGTTGCACCTGATAACGCCAGTGCCGGCGGAGCCGTATACCGGCGGCGAGCTTAGCTCGGCAGAGCTGCAAGTTCCCGAGTCGTTGAAGTCACAGCTGGTTCCGATTTGGTACGGATCGGGCGCCTTCGAAATCGCGCTCGGGCTCTCGGTAGTGCAGAAGAAGTGGCGGCGGTGGTCGCTGCTGGCGCAACTTTTGATGCTGATCGCTGTGACGCCTTTTGTCATTCACATCCTGGGTCAAGATGCGGCGCTGATGGATTTGCTGCGCGGCCTCCCGCCGTCGCTCGGCCGCGTGGTGTTGGTCTTTCACAATCTGCTGTTGTTCGTATGGGTCGCGCGCGTCTACCGGGATGAGCGGGAGCGCACTTCCCTCGAAGAGCAGAAACGCAGCTCCCTCGAACAGCAGCCCCCGGCGGAGCCGCAGGGTGCAGCAGGTCCGCCTGGCGGCAGTGCCACTACGCCCGCGAAGTCGAAAATCAAACCCGTCACGATCGTCGCACTCGTAATGTTTGCGGCTAACTCGGCAGGGTGCCTGGTGATAGCCGTCGGGCCCTGGAGGAGCGGAGCGCTGTATTTGTGGGCGATCGGTAGCTTGGCGACGGGTGCGCTCATCGGGTTCCTTTTTGGGGTGCCGCGCTGGATAGCGGCGAAGGGCCAACCGACTGCTGTCGAGCGCACCCGCTACGTTCCGAACACGAACATCGAAAAGCTCTCGGACTGGCTGACGAAGATGCTGGTGGGCGTGGGACTGGTCGAGCTTCACGAACTCGGCCCGACGCTGAGCCGCGCCAGCTCGGTGCTGGCGGCCGGTTTGACGTTGCGTCCCGGCCGAGTCGTCGCGCCCGGAGAAGCGCAAGCTTTCGCCGTTGGCTTGGTCGCCTATTTCCTAGTAGCCGGCCTCATTCAAGGGTTCCTGTTGACACGCATGTTCATCACCGGCGCTTGGAACGAAGAAGCCTGAGCTGCTTCGCCAGGGACTCGCGGCGTTGCCTTCGACAAACTCGCCTTGGTCGTGAGTACCGGTCCTCAAACAGTCCGCTTCATTTTGGCGAAACGGGCGGCTCGCACGCGTCCAGTTCCTCTCGTCCCCCGCTGTGATCGAAGCCAAGACGCCCGCTCTCTCCGACGTCGAAGTGATGATGTCCCCCGGGCACTATGACCTCGATTCGGCCATCATCTCGCAAAGTCCAGCGGCCATCGCGAGCCTGATCCACATTGCCAAACTCGGTGGCCTTGCCGTCCGCATGCAAGGTGAGCCCTCCTTTCCCACCAAATGCAGCGCCACCCTTCCCCCAACACCAGGTGCGTTGCTTCGCGAGCGCAGCGCGCAGCCTCGCACGGCTGGTCTCACGCGCGCGCGCTTCGGCGGGCGATGGAGGAGGCGGCGGTGTCATTCCTTTCAGCAAGGTCTCGAGGGAGGTGCCATCTGGAAGGCATTCGAGGGCTAGAGGATCTGCCGCTCCCATCGCACGCTCGAGCTCCGCAGGATCAGCGTTCAGTCGCTTGATGTCTGCCCGAATGTCGCTAACGAGGCGCTCGGAATCTGCACAAAACCGGGCCGCATCTCCTTCGTCGTCGATCGCTATCCGAGTGGGCCGACCATCCCAAGACAGAATGCGAACATCTCCCGTCCAGCCTGGCGTCGGCGCTTCAGCAGGCTTCGATTCACCACGTCGATCAGTCAGGATACCGAGGATGCCTGCCCAAGTGACGCCACCCCCCTGGCAACGCTTGGCGGCAAATACCGTGCGCGTAGCTGCTGAGTTGTCTTTCGCTACCACGTCGAAGCAACTTGGCGCTTGCGCAAGCCTCTCCGAGTCCTCTGGCCCTGGTTCCCGAGTGGTCGAGGGGTCGCGTCGCGCACAGGCAACGAACAGCGTCGCCCACGCGAGTCCAAGTAGTCCCCGCCGACTCATCGAAAAGACGGAGCTAATCACGTTCGCCATGGCGACTTCATGGGACGCGCGCCCCAGGGCGGTTCAGCGGAGGCGAAGGGATTCGAACCCCTGGTAGGTTGCCCTACGGCGGTTTTCAAAACCGCTGCCTTCGACCACTCGGCCACGCCTCCGCCGGTCGAGATAGTGTTTTGCCGCCGGAATGGCAAGGGGTTGCTGACTTCAGGGCCGTTTACGGGTGGCCTACGGCTTTCTGGGGGCGCTCGGGGCGGCGGCCTTGGCGGGAGAGGCGGCTTTTGCGGGGGCAGCCGGCGGCGGCGCGGGGGTCACGGTCAGCGGCTTGCCATCCTTGAAGGGGCGGCCTTCGGCTACGACGTAGGCGACGCTGAGGGTGTTGTGGATGTCGGCGAGGGGGTCCTTGTCGAGCAGGACCAGATCCGCGAGCTTGCCGGTTTCGAGCGCGCCGAAGTGTTCAGCGGCACCGAGAGCCTCGGCGTTGCCGAGCGTCGCTTGGCGCAGGATTTGGAGGGGGGTGAGCCCGGCGTGGGCCAGGTGCCAGAGCTCGGTGTGCAGGCAGTGGCCATAGAAACAGTCGGCGCTCGGCGAGCCGCTGCCCACGGCGAGGGGGACGTCGCCATGCTGGGCGAGCTGAAAGCCGCCGAGGGTGCGATCGTAGGCCTGCTGCCGGAGCTCCGGGGCGAGGCCCCGGGCCCAGTCTTGGGTCTGTGCCCGCTCGCCCGCCGAGGTGAAGGTCAGCAAGAGGGGATCGCTGCGCCGCTGGGGTTCCTGGCGAAAGAGCGCCGGGTTACCCCAGGGGGTGGAGAGGCTGGTGACGAGGTAGGTTTGGCTCTTGGCGAGCAGCTGGACGAGGTCGTCCGCGGGCGGGGTAGCGCCTGAAAGGCCCGGGACCGACCAGTAGCCGAGCAGGGCGCCCTTCAGCGCCTGATCCCGCTCCGGGCTGAGCCCCGACACTACCAGGCCTTGCTTGGTGGCTTCGTCGGCGAGGGCGAGCTGGAGCGTCCAGGGCAGTTCCGGGGCAGCGCTGACGCCGTGGGCGCCGGCGGCTTTGGCGGCCTGGACGCGCTGGCGCAGCTCGGCTTCAGAGAGCTGGGGTTCGCCCGTGCTTGAGTACGTGAGTGTTTTTATGACTGCAGGGTGACTCAGGATGCGCGGGACGGCGGCGCCGAGGGCCTGCCGGCGGTCTGCCCAGCTCTGGACGAGCGCCGGATCGCCGCCGACGTCGAGGACGGTGGTGACGCCGAAGGCGACGAAGGCTTCGAGTCTGCCGATGGCCGAGCTGGACCCCTTGGGGTCGCGCGCGAGGTTCGTGCCGAGGTCGATCAGGCCAGGAATGGCGAAACGGCCGCCGGCATCGAGCACCCGGGTCGAGAGTTGCACCTTGTGTTCCGACTCCGAACCAATCCACTGGATCCGCCCGGCGTCGAGGTAGATGGAGACTGGGTCCTTGAAGCGACCTCGCTCGAAGTCGAGCAGGCGCGCGTTGCGGACCAGGAGCGGTTCGGTCGCAGGCTTTGGGAGCTCGACCGAAGCCAGCGAACGCATGTCCGTGGGGATCTGCTGCAGGACCTTGTCGCCGTTGGCGTAGACCAGGGCCGCGCCCGCCCCGGGAACGAAGCTGAAGCCCTGGCCCCCGACATCCGACGCGTGGATGGCGCCGGCATCGCTGAACTTGGCGTCGGGGCTGTTCGGGCTCAGCGGGACCCACCAGATGGCCTCGCCGCGGCCGACGGCGATCGTCTTGCCATCGGGGGCGACGAGAGCTCGATCGAAGGGGGTACTGAAGTTGCTGATGGCTTCGGGTTGGCTCTTGCCGTCGAGGGCCACCCGCTGGACTTGACCTTTGGCGGTGAAGTAGAGCCAGGCGCCGTCGTCGGAGAAGTGCGGCGTCGGCTGCCAGGTCCCCTCGGTGGCGAGCTTCGAGCGCTTGCTGGTCTTCAGCTCGACGACGTGCACGACGGGAGCGCCTTCACTGGTGGCGACGTAGGCCAGCTGCGTGCCGTTCGGGTGCCAGGCCGGCTGGAAGTTGATCGTACGGTCGCTCGAGGCGATAGTTCGCACGTTGGTACCGCCCTTGAGGTCGGCGATCCGAAGCTCCTGGGTGGCGCCCAGGCTGACCTGCACGGCGACGCGGGTGCCATCGGGTGAGGGCGCAGCGGGTCCCCATTCGTAGCCTTCCGGTTCGTTGAAGATCCGCTTGGGTTGAGTGGCGCCGGGCGGCAGCTGCCACAAGTAACCCGCGGCGCTGAACAGCACTCCGCCGTTCTTGGCGATCACGCGTGGATCGAGGACAGCGGTCGGACGCGCCGTGGGCATGGCCCAATGCGGCGTGGTGCGGGGGTAGACTTCGAGCGTGGCCTCGAGCGACAGGCGCAGGGGCTGCTTCTTGCCGGTGCGAGCGTCGGCCTGCAACAGCGTGCCCCGCTCGCACAGCCAGAGCTGGCCTTCGAGGGCGCTGAAGCGCGCGCTGGGTACGGCATTTTCGATGCTGGTGACCGCTGTGGGCTCCCCGCCCGGTAGTCGCGCGCTCACGATGCGGGTGGGGTCGGGATCGGGAGCTCCGCCGGTGGGAACGTGGTGGAGCTGCAGAAACACACTCTCGCTCTTGCGGTCGGGCACGATCGCGAGGACGGCACCCTTCAGATTGAGCTCGGTGGTCGCCTTCCCGCCCACGGCGAGCGCCAAGATCTGACTGGTGGTTCCGGTGGGATCGCGTTCGGCCCACACGAGCCGGCCATCGTTCAGGAAAGCGACGGCTTCAACCAGGCCCGATCCGGAGCGCGTGTAGATGCGATTGGCTCCGAGATCTACGCGGCGCACCTCAGCCTTGCCGGCAGGGGGCCGGCTGAGGAAGGCCAGCGACTTGCCGTCGGGCGACCACGACGGCTGCGAAGCGTGGATCGCGCCCTTGATCTCGGCGATTTCGCCCGTGCTGAGATTCAGCAGGAACAAGTTCGCCAGGCTCGCGGAGCCGCGGTTCGAAACGAACACGACGCGGCGGCCGTCCGGGGAAACGGCGGGCTCACGATCGTAGTAGGGGCCGAATGTGAGCTGCTCGGCGTCGCCGCCCTTCGCGGAGAGGCGGTACAAGTGGCCGAGGGCGTTGAAGGCTAGCCACTTGGCGTTGGGTGCGATGGCGACGTCCGCCGCGGTGACGTGCGCCGTCACGAGCTCTAGGCTCTGGGTGCCCGGGGTGGGTTTTGCCGTGGATTTCGGCGAGGCGGCCTTGGGGGGCGGTAGCGTGGAGGCGGTGCCGGCCGGTGGCGGAGAGCCGCACGCAACGCTGCTGGTGACCGCGAGCACCAGTGGCCAAGGGAACCGTCGTACACCCTGCTTCATTTTCCCTCTCATGGGCTGCAAACTAACACCGGCGCCCAGGGCCCCGTCGAGGAAAACCCAAGTAGGATGAAAGCGACTGTTGCTTCGCGGCCCCGACGACCATAATCCCCACGCCGTGCAGTCAGCTCGCACTTTTCAGATTTGGTCACTGTTGGCTCTGGCGATAGCGCTCCCCGCGAGTTGCGGCCCAGGCTTGCCCTCGGAAGTCCCTTTGGGCGGCAGCGAAGACGCGCCCGAGTCCGAGGATTCTCCCGGAGGGAGCTCGCGTGCAGCGTCGATGCAGCGCGCAGAGGGCGAAGGCGGTGCCACAGACGACGGCGAAGAAGTGGAGGAGGAGGACGAGGGGGAGGACAAGGACGAAGCCGACGACACGATCGAGGTCGCTGGCGCGACGGCTTCTAGAGACAAGCAGGACGAGCAGAAGAGCGGCGAGAAGCCGGGCGATAAGGCTGCCGAGCCGGCGGCTGGCGCTGGCAAGGCGCCGGCGTGCGACGACACCAGCGGAACCGAACCCAGCTGCGGCGAGCTTCAGAAGGGGGCTTGCGGCGCGGTGTTCGGGCCCCTGTGCGACCAGCTCGGGGCAGCACTGAAGCCGAAAGTAGCGACGAGCATCGTCGCGTGCCTGGTCGAAAACAACCGGCGTTCACGCTGCGACTCGATCGAAGAGTGCCTGAAGCAGGGCCTCGAGCAGGCCTGTGTGTCACCCCCTGACCGCGAGGTGTGCGAGAAGCTGTTCGCTCGCTGCGACCCGCCCGAGGAGGGCCCCTGGCAGGACGTCGATCAGTGCGCGCGGGGCGTTGCCTCGCTCAAGCAGGCCGCGCGCGCGAAGGTGGTCGAGTGCCTAAAAGACAGCTGCGACCTCGAGAGCTGCTTTCTCAAGGTCGGCAAATAGCGCGAGCCTGCCCTGGTCTAGCCGCCACAGCCGCAGCCACCACAGCCGCAGCCACCACCGCTACTGTCGGCATGGGCGGCATAGGCGGGACCGCATGCGCCGCTCCCGCAGGCCCCGGAGTTGACGCTTCTTGCGACTTCGTGTGTCTTTCCAAGCGGTTGCATCAGGCCATCCAGGCCCAGCTCGGGTAGCACCGTGAGCCCGAACACACCAACGGCAAGCGGGACGTCCGGGAACGTCGAGTGGCAGCTGCCGGCGGTGTACCGCTCCTTTGCGCGAGCCAGCGCTGCCCGCCCGAGCGCGCTGAGCACCGGCGGCGGCCTGAAGTAGCAAAAAGCCGTACCCATGCTGATAGCGAGCAGCACGATGTAGGGCGCGAAGTTCTTCCCTTCAGCGATGGCGCTTGCGAGCTTGGCCGAGGCGAGCGCCGGTGCCATGAGCGCGAGGCCGAAGGAAACTCTCCAGCTCGGCTCCACCACGAATCCGAGTCCGCGAAGCCTGAGGCCGATGTCCCGCGCCGCGCGCGCTGCCGCCGTGTAGGCATCAGCCAGCGATGCCGATGCCGTGCTGCACACGTGATCGTACGCCGCCTTCTCGACCGCGTCGGCTGCGACCGCGAGCGGACCCTGCTTGGAGAGAGTGGAGTTTTGCGGGTTGAGCAGCAGGGCTCCCCTTGCGACTAGCTGGGCGATGACTGCGTTCGCGACTGCGGGCTCCCTGCCGGCAAGATATGCGGCTTCGTAAGCTTGAAGATCCGGAACCCTCTCGGGTTCGCTCGAAGGCGCCGAGCGCTGCACCACGAATGCCAGCACGAAGGTCGCTGCCCAGAGAACGAGGTAAACGGCGACGAACTTCGCGCTGGGCAGGTCCAAGACATACGGCAGCCCGAGCGCGCTCACGCTTGCCGCCAGGGCGGTGAGTCCCACTGCTCGCGCAAGGGTTCGCTTCGGCACCACGATCGTCGTCTCGACATTCACCCGCACGAAACGCTGGCTCGCGCCGAAGCGCTTCTCGACGTCCGGCCAGATGTCCTCGGGGGGGTGCTCGCCGAACGTCTCTCGGTAGACTTCGAGGGTTTGCTGGTAGTCCGCCCGAAACCTCGCCTGCTCGGTCTGGCCGCCCTGGCTGGGATCATGATGCAGTGGCCTTCCGAGCAACCCATCGCAGAGGGCACCCCAATAGGACTTCGTGTAAGTGAGGTGCAGGTGCCAGACTTGGTCGACCGCATCCGACGGGGTGACCGGGTGACGGCCGCTCGACGCCAGCAGTAAGAACCGCTTGTACTCCTGGATGACGCGCTGCGCGTACTCGACGGACCAGCAGTTTTCCTGGGCAAGACGTGCACTGAAGGGGTTCGCTGAACCAGGCTCATCCAGTGAGAACGCTTCCAGGTTCGCGCGCATGCGACCACGGTATGGCATTGGCGACCTCCAATGCTGTACAGGGCAGCACCGCGAGGTTTGTTACAGATCGGCCCCTTTTCCTTTCGAACCAGCTCGCCGTTGGAAAGGTTGACCACAGGAGCGCCCGCTTGGGGCGTTCGCGGGCAGGGTTTGGCGAATTACACTGCGGCCGACGAATCGCGCTGAGACACGGGCTTGGAAGGTCGCTGGCTTCGCTCGCCTTCACTGGGAGGCGGCGATGAAGGCGTCGCCGGGTCGCCGGCAGCTGCCTTCTTCTTCCCTGCTTTCTTGCCCGAGGACTTCTTGGAGGAAGCCTTCTTGGCGCCGGCTTTCTTGGCGGGAGCCTTCTTGGCGCCGGTCTTTTTGGGCGCGGCTTTCTTGGCGGCCCCATCAGCGGCCGGTTTGGCGGCGGCTTTCTTAGCCGGTGCCTTCTTCGCTGCCTTCTTCTTCTTTTTCACGGGCGCGCGCTCGCGACGCATCTGCAAGAGCTCTTGGGCGCGCTCGTTGGTGATGCTGTCGACGCTGTCTTCCTTGCGCAACGAAGCGTTGGTTTCGCCGTCCGTGACGTACAGGCCGAAACGACCTTCGCGCAGCGTGATGGTTTGACCGGACACAGCGTCGGCGCCGAGCTCTTTGATGGGCTCCGCCTGCGCGCGTTTCGGCCGCTGGCGCGGCTGCGCGAAGATCGCGAGCGCTTCTGCGAGCGTGACCGAGAAGATCTGGTCTTCGCGCTCGAGGCTGCGGCTGTCGGTGCCCTTGGAAATGTAGGGGCCGTAACGACCAAGCTGGGCCGTGATGGTCTTCGAGTCGCTAGGGTCGACGCCGACTTCGCGCGGCAAGCTGAGCAGCTTGAGCGCGTCTTCGAGAGTCAACGTGTCGAGCGACATGTGCTTCATCAGCGAGGACGTGCGCGGCTTTTCTTTGCTGCCCTTTTCGGGCTCGCCGAGCTGCACGTAGCTGCCGAAGCGGCCGTTCTTCGCCAGCACCGCCAGGCCCGATTCGGGGTCGGTGCCGAGCGTGCGGTCGCCGCTCGGTTTGGCCAGCAGCTCTTCGGCCAGCTGGATCGTGAGCGTATCGGGCGGCACGTCGTCGCCGATGCTCGCGGTTTCTTCGCCGCGCTGCAGGTAAGCGCCGAAACGACCGACGCGCACTGCAATTTCGCGCCCTTGCGAATCCGTGCCCAAGGGTAACGTGTTGATGGCGCGGGCGTCGATTTCGGACATTTGGTCCGCCACCAGCTGTCGCAAGCCGGAGTCGAGCGTCTTGTCGTTCTGCCCCGCGTTGCCGAAGTAGAAGCGCTTCAGCCAGGGCAGCGAGTCTTGCCCTCCGCTCGCGATTTCGTCGAGGTCGTCTTCCATGCGGGCGGTGAACGCGTAGTCGACCAGATCGCCGAAGTGCTTTTCGAGCAGCGCGATCACAGCGAACGCCTTGAACGACGGAATCAGCGCGGAGCCCTTGTTCCAGACGTAGCCGCGATCTTGAATCGTGCCGATGATGGAGGCGTAGGTCGACGGCCGCCCCACGCCGAGCTCTTCGAGCCGGCGCACGAGCGACGCCTCGGTGAAACGCGCGGGGGGCTGGGTTTCGTGCGCCTTGGCCTCGAAATTCTTGCCGCTCAGGGTCTCGCCCGGTTCGAGCGGCGGCAGCGGTCGTTCGCGGTTCTCGAGCTCCGCGGCAGGGTCGTCGCTGCCCTCGACGTAGGCCCGTAAAAATCCTGGGAAAGTGATGGTGTTTCCGGTGACCGCGAACTCGACGGCGCGCCCGCTCGGGGTTTTCGTCTCGATGCGAACGCTGACGGTTTGACCGAGGGCGTCCTTCATCTGCGAAGCGATCGTCCGCTTCCAGATCAGCTCGTAGAGCCTCGCTTCATCCGGGCTGACTTGGGATGCCACGGCCTCGGGCAGCTGGAACACATCGCCGGCAGGTCGAATCGCCTCGTGCGCTTCTTGGGCGTTCTTGACCTTGTTCTTGTACTCGCGCGGCTGGTCCGGCAGAAAATCGCGCCCGTACATCTGCTCGATCTGCTGGCGGGCGGAGGCGACGGCAGACTGCGCAAGCGTCGTGCTGTCGGTACGCATGTAGGTGATGAAGCCGCTTTCGTAGAGCTTTTGCGCGGTGCGCATGGTCCGCTGCGACGAGAAGCGGAGCTTGCGCGATGCCTCTTGCTGGAGCGTCGAGGTCATGAACGGCGGCGCTGGCGAACGGCGGTTGGGCTTTTTCTCGAGCTTCGAAATCGTGAACTTCGAGTTCGGCAGCTCTTTCGCCAGCGCTTCAGCCGTCGCTCGATCGACGATCGTGGCGCCCTTCTTCAGCTTGCCGTCGTCGCCGAAGTCTTTGCCGCTGGCGATACGCTCGCCATCCAGCGAGCTCAGCGTCGCCTGGAAACTCTCGGCAGGCTGCTTCTTGGTCTCGAACTTACCGTCGATGTCGAAGTAGCTCGCGGGGGTGAAGGCGATGCGCTCGCGCTCGCGCTCTACCACCATGCGCGTGGCGACGCTTTGCACGCGTCCGGCGGACAGGCGCGGCATCACCTTCTTCCACAGCACTGGTGACACTTCGTAGCCGTAGAGCCGGTCGAGGATGCGGCGCGCCTCTTGCGCGTCGACCAGGCGCCGATCGACGTCGCGCGGGTTGTTGATGGCTTCGTCGATCGCACGGCGCGTGATCTCGTGGAACACCATGCGCTTCACTGGGATCTTCGGCTCGAGCACCTCGAGCAAATGCCAGGCGATCGACTCCCCTTCGCGATCTTCGTCGGTTGCCAGGAACAGCTGGTCGGCGCCCTTCAGCAGCGTCTTCAGCTTCTTGATGTGTTCCCTTTTCTCGGGGTCGACGATGTAGAGTGGCTTGAAGTCGTTGTCGACGTCGACGCCCAGGCGAGCCCAAGGGAGCTGCTTGAAATTGGGGGGTATGTCGCCGGCCCGGCGCGGCAGGTCGCGGATGTGACCGATTGAGGATTCGACGACGAAATCCTTCCCGAGGAAGCCAGCGATGGTGCGGGCCTTTGCGGGGGACTCAACGATGACGAGCGGTTTTGCCACGGTAGTTCAGAGCTGGTTCCGGGGAGGGCTTTGGGGAGTCAGCAGGGGGCGCACCACGCCGATTTGCCGCCTTCCACCACCCAAGGGCGACCCTTTGGGTCCCGGGACAATGGCTCGGATCATTAGGTTGTCAACCGCCTAGAGTTCGGCCGCGCAGCTGCCAAGCGAGCATTCCTCTGACGGTCATCGGGCCGCTCCAAAAACGGACTACCGTTAAGTTATGAATAATATCAGTGGCTTACAGCCTTAGTCCAAACGCTCCAGCGGAGTGGCCAGCGTTTGAGCGTCATGTTTCCGATCTGTTTGCAGGCCAAGGGACCGGCCGAGCTGACTGAAGATCACCCTCTCGCTCAGCTGCGGAAGAGGGGGGGCGCTGACACGGTTCGCGCGGGTGCTGGTCGCTGATTACTGCTCGAAATTTGACTTGAACTGTGTTCAGTACTTCTGGAAACGTTGCACGCTCACCCCGCGTTGGTTACGTTGCGCCTCCCCCATAGTTGCGGCGGCCTCGTGAAGAACACGATCGCGCTGCCGAAGTGAAGGTTGGTTCATGGCTCGCGTTACCGTCGAAGACTGTCTTGAGAAGGAAGAAAACCGCTTTGCACTCGTGGTGCTGGCCGCACATCGCACCCGCAGCCTGATGAAGGGCGCCCCTGCCCTGGTGGATGCGAAGAACAAAGCAGCGGTGATTAGTCTGCGCGAGATTGCTCAGGGCAAGGTCCACTTTCATCGCGACAGTCACGAAGTTTGCGTCGAGTACATCGCCGAGCTGGTCGCGGCGCAGCGCTGAGGAGGCGACGCGCTTCATGGGTGGCGCGGGCAGTATCGGACGCGCCGGCGACGCGGCCTCGCTGGCTCACTACGAAAACCCGGCGTACTACCAGCGCGCGTATTCGAAGCGCAGACACGACGTCGCCTACTACGTAGCGCTCGGGCGTATGGTGGGCGACGTGCTCGAATACGGGGTTGGCAACGGCCGTATCGCGCTTCCGCTGGCTCGCCAAGGCGTGCGCGTGACCGGCGTCGACTTGAGTCGGCCCATGCTGAACGATCTCGAGGCGCGGCTCGCACGCGAGCCGGCACGCGTGCGCGAGCGAGTGCAGACGCATCATGGCGACATGCGGCGCCTGCGGCTGGGCAAGCGGTTTCCCCTCGTCATTGCGCCCTTCAACGTCATTCTGCATCTGTACTCGCGCGCCGAAATCGAGGCCTTCCTCGCGCGCGTTCACGAGCACCTCGACGCCGATGCTGAGTTCGTGCTCGACGTGTCCGTTCCGGCGCCAGAAGACCTCACGGGCGAGTCGGGCCGGCGCTACAAAGGACCTGCGGTGCGCGACCCGGAAAGCGGCGAACCCCTGCGCTACTCGGAGTCGTTCGCCTACGACCAGGTGCGCCAGATCCTCACGGTGGTGGCGGAGTTTCGGGGCAAGGGCCGGCAGTATTGGCGGGTTCCGTTGACGCAGCGTCAGTTCTTCCCCGCCGAGCTCGAAGCGCTGCTTCACTACAACGGGTTCCACGACATCCGCTTCGAACCGGATTTCACGGCCAAGTCGAAGCAGGGGGATGTCGACTCACTGGCAATTCGCTGCCGCCGCGCGCCGGCCCTTGCGCCGGAAGCGTCCCGTTACTAACTTGAACTGGGCTAAAAATGGCGAGAGACCTGTACGAAGAGCTTGGCGTGAAGCGAGACGCTTCAGCTGAGGAGATCAAGAAAGCGTATCGGGCGCTCGCGGCGAAGCTGCATCCGGACAAGAACCCCGGCAACAAGGTGGCAGAGGCCCGCTTCAAGGCCGTGAACCACGCTAACCAAGTGCTGAGCGACGCCAAGAAGCGCAAGCTCTACGACGAATTCGGTGAAGAAGGCCTGCGCGAAGGTTTCGACGCTGACGCCTACCGCAACTACCGCCGCGCTGCGGCTGGAGGAGCCCGCTTCCGGCGCGGCCAGCCCCAGAACCTCGAAGACCTGTTCGGCGCCGGGGCTGGGGGTGGAGGCGGTGCAGGTTTTGGTGACCTCTTTGGTGATCTGTTCGCCAGCGGTAACGCGCGCGCCCGTCCGAACACCCCGTCGAAGGGCGGCGATGTCGCGAGCGAAGTCACGGTGGACTTCGCGGCCGCACTAGAAGGCGCCCAGCTCAAGCTCACCCTGCAGGACGGCGGGGAACCGGTGACCGTTCGCGTCCCCAAGGGCGCGGACAACGGCGACAAGGTCCGCGTACCCGGTCACGGCGCGCCCGGGCGCATGGGCGGCCCCCCCGGCGACCTCATCATCGCCATACGCGTGCGCCCGCATCCCTACTTCGAACGCGACGGTCTCGACTTGTACCTCGACCTCCCCATCAGCGTCGGCGAAGCCTACGATGGCGCCAAGGTGCGAGTGCCCACGCCCGAAGGCCACGTCACGCTCAGCATCCCACGCCACGCGCAGAGCGGTCAGGTCGTGCGCTTGAAGGGTAAGGGCGTCACACGCCAGAGCAAGCACGGCGACCTCTACGTGCGCTTCCTGGTGCGCCTGCCCGACAGTGACTCGGACGAGATCAAGAAGGCGATCGACACGCTCAACCAAGCCATGCCCGAATCCCTCCGCGACGAGATCCACTTCTAACAGCCTGGAAGGCAGCCTGGCTAGCGCCCCGCGATGCGCCGCCTTTCGCCCACGGCTTTCTGTGAGCGAACTGGAGCCCGCGAGTCTCGTTGCACCGGTGGCCGTCTTCGCCGACGAAGCCGCAACGTCCTTCGTCCTGGCGCCACGCCTTCCGGCGGTCCGAGGCTTTGAGGTGCCGAGTCTGCTGACCCTTGGGAGCAGGCTGAGTTACCCGCGGGGCTCGCGGCTTGGCTGTGATGCCGCTCTTGCGCTTGTGAACTTCGGTCAAGAGTGCGTCGAGGGCGCGATCGAGAAATAGCGGAGGTGTCACCTTTGCGGATCTGGCCCCTGGCTCGCTCCCGCGCGTCTTGGTGGGGGGGCGTAGTGCCTCAGCGCCCGAGCCGACGAGCGAACTTGCGGGTTGTGCGAACCCCACCAGATCTCAGCTAGCGCAAGCAAAGGCAAGCAGCCTCGTGTTGGCTACGAACACAGGGCGGCGTTGGCCACGAACGCGATGGCCGCGCGCTAGGAACGCGATGGCCGCGCGCTAGGAACGCGGTGGCCCGCGGCCACCAGATGGAACGCGAGCAGTTATTCGGCGGGGATGGGTTGTGCGGAGGCGATCGGCTGAGAGGCTTCGGGAGGGGCATCGATGCGTTCGCCGCGCTCGTTGAAGCTCTTGAGCTCGTGGGTGACTCGGCGCAGCATCGCCTGCTTTTCGTGGAACGGTTGGAACGAGGACTTGAAGCCTGCGACGATCAGGCTCTTGATTTCGTTGAAGGGGAGCCCGATCGCGGTGTGGGCGAGCCACAGCTCCTTCGAGACGCTGGTGTCGGTGATGAGCCGATTGTCGGTGTTGACGGTCACGCGGAGGCCGAGGTCGAAGTAGAATTTGAGGGGGTGGCTGCGGAGATCGCGCACGGCTCCGGTCTGCACGTTGCTGGAGGGGCAGCATTCGAGCGGGATGCGGTGGTCGTTGACGAAATGGAGCAGGTCGCCGTGTTCGCGGAGCCGGCAGCCATGGCCGATGCGATGGGCGCCGCACACGTGAATCGCCTGCGCGATCGACTCGGGGCCGTAGGCCTCGCCCGCGTGGATCGTGCAGTTGATGTTGTTGTCGCGCACGAGCTGGAACGCTTCTTTGTGGTGCTTGGCCGGATTGTCCGCCTCGGCGCCTGCGAGATCGAAGCCCACGACGCCGCGGTTCTTGTAGGCGACGGCGAGCTCGGCCATCTGGTAGCTCGACTCGGGCGAGATGTTGCGAATGCCGCAGATGATGACATTGGACTTGATGCCGTAGGTCTCGCGCGCGCGCCTGAGGCCGTTCAGCACGGCCTCGACCACGGTGGTGAGCTTCAGACCATGCTGGGTGTGCAGCATCGGCGCGTAGCGCACCTCCATGTAGCGGACGTTCTCGCGCTGAGCATCCTCGGCGAGTTCGAACGCGGTGCGCTCGAGCGCCTCTTCGGTCTGCATCACTTTCAGGGTGATTTCGAAGCCGCGCAGGTACTCGACGAGCGAGCCGAAGTGGCGGCCACAACCAATGGCGAGGCGGAGCTCGCGGGCGCTGGTCACGCCGAGGTCGATGTTTTCTGCGCGGGCGAGGTCGAGGATCGTCTCGAGCCTCAGCGACCCGTCCAGGTGGACGTGCAGGTCGGTCTTTGGCAAGGCGACGAAGGTCTCGAACGGGACTTGATCGGTTGCCGATTGCGGTACGACAGTGGCATCCGGGGGTGGTGTCGATCCGTTTGCGCTGGTCACTCGCTGAGTGTAGCACCGCGCCGCGGCCGGGGCGCGCGTCAGGTCGAGGCGCTGGAGGTGGCGGTTTGGGAGGTTTGGGAGGTGCCTTTGAACCGACCGAACCAGAGGACGGCACCGCCGAGGACCAAGACGATCGGCCAGTACAACCAGCCAGGGATGCCTTCGGCGCCCTGGCCGCGGCCGGCTTGGTCGAATGCGTCGCGGAACACCTCTTCCGGCTGGGCACCTACGATTTTCAAGGCGCCAACGTAGGTGGTTGGCAGACCTTGAAAGCCAGCATCACGCAGGATGGCGACTTGGCCATCGATGGTGCGATCGGTGGCTGGGTCGACGAGGCAGCGCTTGAAAGCCACCAGGTCGAGGCCGAGGCGCTGAGCGCCCTCGAGGATGGGCTTGTCGTCGAGGCTCTCCGCGGCGAACAGGTAATCGGCCATGGCCTCTTCGTGGCCCTGCGCTGTGGCACACACGGCCGCGCGCGCTGCGGGCCGTGCGCGCTCGTGGCGTTCCAGCGGCATGTGCAGGCGCACGAAGTGGACCTTACCCGGATAGTCGCTGATGATCTGCTTGAGCTCGGAGTGGAGCCGCCGACAGAACGGACACTCGAAGTCGGCGAACTCGACCACGTTGATCTTGCCCGCCTGGTAGAAGGCCGCGACCTTGGGGGGCACCGGTGGAGCGGGCCGCAGCTTGGGCCAGAAGTAGGGCGCGGCAATGGCAAGCGCCGCGAGCGCAGCCCAGCTGAGGGTTGGGGCCAGCCCGTAGCGT
>Ga0315910_10001950_pt1 | contig 18547 bp, 14 predicted proteins | sample EdamamesoilMG_FD_204470 | JGI IMG/M metagenome (GOLD analysis project Ga0315910, IMG submission 204470) | Garden soil microbial communities collected in Santa Monica, California, United States - Edamame soil | ecosystem: Environmental > Terrestrial > Soil > Garden | place: USA: California...
TCATGCCTGAACTCTACCTCAGACCTCCACTCGCAACACCCCACTTGTATCGGCGTAGCCCACGCGGTTTGAACCCGTTGCAAAAACTTTCGGAACACCCTCAAATACGCAAAACCTGCCTTCCCGCCTCTTGATCGGCAAATTATGAGCGGGTTTATGGTTTCCCTGCGGGTCTAAGCGGCGGCTCATCCGAAGATTTGGTACCAGCTTGCGGCGAGGTCTGATAAAGCCGGTGGTCGGGCTGGGAATTGAGCGAATGTAAACCGAGAGGGAAGTCGGGTGATTCCAGCCAATCGGCCACTAGGTGCAATTCCAACGCAGTGAATCCGGCGCTGGAGGTCCGGGTGACAGAAAGCCGTGTGTCTCCTGCCAATTCCGCCGCCGTCACACAATTTCCGAGTTTGGGCGACAGTGCCTTAAGCCATTTTTGGGCGACACCATCGAGCGGAAGTTGCGCCCGCCGCGCCGTTAATCGTAGCGTCTGACTAAGAAAAGTCCACGCGTCCACTCGCAATTCGGTAAGCTCCCAGTCATAGTATACCAGATTGGTGCGCGGGAGAAACTGCGCAAGCAATTCCGATGGCGTGCTGCGGTTGGTGCGGCCACTCGACGGCGACCACCCCGCGACCACGAAATTGCCAGCCGGCATTTGCACCGCCTCCAATGAGGCCGGAAGGAATGGAAAATTCACCCAGTTCAGGCCTCCGGCTGCGGTGCGCTCAAGCCGGCCAAATGCGTTGGTGGCAAAATACGGACGCGTCCGGTCAATCAACGCGGTTGCGAGCCGGGCCGCACAGTTGCTGGCCTCCAAGTCGGGGAAGGCGACATAAGTTTGCAGGGGGATGCCTGCTTGCGACCAAGTGAAGAACTGCGATGGCGAATCCAATGGTAGTTCATTCCAGCCGCGCACCGACGTCAACCATTTCGTCAGGCCGCGCGTGGCTGCGAAGCTTACCAAAGGATCGTAAATCAGATTGGTCGGAACCTGCCACGGTTCAAGTTCCATTTCCAATGGTTTGGGGAACGTCAGTTCCGCGCGGGTTCGGACTTTTTGACCTTCACCCGCCAGCGTGAGGTGGACGGATGGCAGGTTTTGATCGGGAAAAATCGAGTTGGAACGAAGCAACCAACTTAGATCGGCATTCAGAACAACCCAAAGGCTGTTGGTAACGGATGTTGGCAGATTTGTTGCACTGAAGCGACGCACATAATCAGAGAAATATGCGCCGCCATCCGAACCCAAACCAAGCACCGCCCAATCCCCGGCAATGGAGAATTGCAAAGATTTCGATGACCGGGCGGTGCCAGCCTTCGAGCCGGACAATGCCGCTTTAACGGCGGCGACATTCGCCTGCCACACCGCCAACCGCTCGGAAGAGAGCCTGATTGCCAGCGCAAATTCCGCAGGCTGATTGGCAATCGCCATTACTTCCGCAAACGATTCCGCCTGAACAAGATCGTCCAGCAGCGATCGGATGATACCGGTCAAGGCATTAGTGTCTCCGTCGCTTGGGACGCCAAGGAGGGTCGGCAGTGCATGAGCCAGTTTGTCCAGAGTCAATTCCTCCAAACGCAGACTCTCCGGTAAATGCCAAAGCTCCATCTGGTAGGCTGCGTTGGTGTCCATAGCCATTCGCGCCTTGCCAATCCAATGTGTCGCCAGCACGACTCGGCTCGAAGGTGGTTGCGCTGAGGGCGGAGGTGCGGGTTGTTCAGGCTTTCCACAACCAGCCATCAGCATCGCAGCCATCGAAATCAGCCCCATAATACCCAACCTCGTCCAAGACGACCGACAAAACATCAATCCAATTTGCATAAACGCCCTGTTCAATGCCAGACGCGCCACGCTCACGCAATGCCGCATTCGCAAACATGGTCGGATGCACACGTGTTATTTCAGGCAGACCGGGCAAAACTTGAAAACCACATTCCCGGTTCGCAACGGAACTCCAGCGCTTGTCCCCGCCACTCAAAGCGCAGCGCACTCGCGTGGAGCGCATGATTCGGCAGCATCAACCTGGTTCGCTGCCCGTCAGTCAACCTCCCTTCAACGAGCGCCAGATACAAATCTTCGTCGCCACCATAAATCTTGTCGCCCACAATCGCGTGGCCGACATGCGCGAGGTGGATGCGGATCTGATGCTTGCGGCCGGTGCGCGGCAAAACGCGCAGATAACTGAATGGTGAGGGTTGCGCGCTGTTAATTGCAGGGCGGACAAATCTTCGCTCCACAAAAAACTCCGTCTGCGCCGACGAACCGTCCAGCCGCACGCAATCCTTGATCGCCACCTTGCTCGCGTCATCCCGGCCCAGCGGCGCGTCAATTACAGCATGGTCCTCCCGCACGTGGCCGTGAACCATCGCAAGATATTCCTTTTCCACCGCGCGCATTTCCCACAAGCGCCCCAATTCGCCAGCTGTTTCCGCATTCTTCGCCACAATGGTTACCCCGCTTGTTTCGCGATCCAGCCGGTTGACAAGGTGCGGCTTCACCTGCGGCCCAAGGTGCAAGCGCACGCGACTGATGAGACTGGAAAACTCGTCACCCTTCGTCGGATGACAGACCAGGTCCGCCGGTTTGTTGATGACCAGCAGATCGGCGTCCTCGTGAATGATGTTGAACAGTTTGTTCAGCTTGCCGCCAAGAGAACGATTCGGCTTCCTGCGAGCAAGCCCGGACATTTCGGTTTATTCCGCAGCCAATTTCGACTAAACCATCGCCGCCGGGAAGAACCGCCCGCGGATCATGAGCCAACACCCGTCGAAACCGAAGCCCAGCCGCCCCGCACCAAAAAGCAGTGCGGCTTGGAGTTGGCTGAAATCGCCCGTTGCCATCTGCCTGTTGCTAGCTGGGCTCACATTCGCGCTCTACTTCCCGGTAATTCACCATGACTTCGTCAATTTCGACGACCCGGAATACGTAACCAAGAATCCCCGGGTTCAGGCGGGCCTGACGTTAGACAACGTGCGCTGGACGTTCGGCACGTGGCATCCGTTGACCTGGCTGTCGCTGCTGTTGGACGCGAGCCTGTTCGGCCCGGGGCCGCGCGGTTTTCATTTGGTTAATTTGCTCTGGCACGTCGGCAACACAGTGTTGGTTTTCCTCGTGCTCCGCAAAATGTCCGGTGCGCACTGGCAAAGCGCGCTCGTCGCCGCACTGTTCGCGTGGCATCCGGTGCAGGTCGAATCCGTGGCGTGGATTTCCGAACGCAAGGGCGTGTTGAGCTCGTTCTTTGGGCTTTTGACGCTGTGGGCGTATGTGGTCCACGTGCGGGGTGTCAGGGGTCAGGTGTCAGGTGAAAAACCAGCCGCGCCACGCATCACGCATCACGCATCACGATTCTACTGGCTCGCGCTCGTGTTGTTCATCCTGGCGCTGATGAGCAAGCCAATCCTCGTCACCCTGCCCTGTCTCATGTTGCTGTTGGATTACTGGCCGCTCAACCGAATCAAACTCAGCGACCAGCTTCTCGCTCCAAAAATCTGGCTGCCCCTGCTCCGGGAGAAAATTCCGTTCTTCCTGCTGAGCGTGGTTTCCTCGGTCGCCACGGCACTGTTTCAAAAGGAAGCCGGCGCGCTGCAATCTCTGGGCGGCTATTCGGCGGCCTCACGAATTGAAAACGTGTTCGTGGGTTACGCGCACTACCTCGGAAAGATTATCTGGCCAACCTCGCTGGCCACGCCGTACCCGCGCGTCTTTCACTGGCCGCCGACCATGGTTGCGCTGGCGTTGCTCCTGACGGTCGGCTTGGGTGTCGCCGCCATTTGGCTGGCCCGGCGGCGTCCGTTTGTGGTCACCGGATGGTTTTGGTTTTTCGGAATGCTGCTGCCCGTCATCGGATTGATTCAAGTCGGTGCAGCGGCGGTTGCAGATCGTTACCTGTATCTGCCAACTCTTGGCGTATTTATCCTGTTCGTTTGGGGCGTAAGCGAGGCTGTCTCACGGCGAAAACTTCCCCAGTCCGCGATTGCCCTCGCGGCAATGCTGGTGCTGACGGCCAGCGCGCTGCGGACGCGCGATCAACTGCGCCATTGGCAAAATTCGGAAACCCTCTTTCAGCACGCCATTGCCGTGACGAAAGGCAACTGGATCGCGCATTACTGCCTCGGCTTGCATTGCGAAGCAAAGGGCCGCACTGATGAGGCATTCCAACACTATCGGCGCACGACCGAGATAAAACCCAACTACGCCGAGGCCTGGAACAGCCTGGGCCTGCTGCTCGCGGACCGCAAAGATTTCGCCCAGGCCGCGCCCAGTTTTGAATCGGCCATGCGCGCGCGACCGGACGTTGCCGACTATCGCTACAACCTCGCCCGCGCGCTGGGACTCATGGGCAAGGCCGACGAAGCCATCGCGCAGTATCGTCAGGTGCTGCAACAGAAACCCGGCATGGCGACGGCGCATTACGACGTGGCCGTGCTGCTGGCCAAAACCGGAAAGCCCGGCGACGCCATCCCGCATTTTCGGGAAACGTTGCGATTGCAGCCGAACAATCCGCTTGCACATTATCATCTCGGGCGCATTGTTTCCGCAGGCGGCAATCCGGCGGAAGCCATCGAACATTTCCGCGCCGCCTTGAAGTTGCATCCGGATTTTGCGCAGGCGCGTGAGGCCCTGCGCACCCTCGGAGCAAGCGATTGAGCCGTTCTTCGTGCTACAGCAAACTTTCCCCCGCCTCCACAAACGGCGGGATCGGACAATCCAACGTGTCCGCCACCGCGCGCAACAGTTCCGCTTCGCGTTCCTGAATCACGCCATCCGCACCCACGATCTGCACGGCGGCTTCGAGCACGTTCTTCTTGATCTGCGGCACGGCCAGCGCGAAACGGTTGAGCGCGGCGTCAATCCGGTCCAGCCCGCATTCCTGGCGCGAGAGCAACCGCAATGGTTGCTCGCCCGCACGGGCATGGGACGCGCCGGACTGAAACGCCCGCGTCGCAGCGTCGGCATCACTGCTGCCGATGTAAGCCAGCGCGGAGAGCAACACCTCCAGATCCGGCACGAGTGCTTTCGCGGAATAAAACTGCGCCGCCTGGGGCCGCGCGGGCGCGAAGTGCGGCGCGAGATGCCGTTGCAACGCTTTCAACAGGACGAATTCAAACAGATCAATCTGCCGGTCGCTTTCGACGAGCCATTTCAGCGCGCGGCTGAATTGGACAAACTCCTGCGGCGCCATCAGCCGCAACGCCGGCAACGCCAGATTCACCAGCGGCAACCGGGCCCGAGCCGCCAGCGGCGCTATTTCCGGCAACAAAGTCTCGATCCGCTGCTGCGTCGCGGCGCCGGCTTGCCGCGCCAGTTCATCCAGTTGTTTGTTCCGCGTGGTCTGATCTCCGCTCAACAGCAGCGCGAACACCAGCGCCTGCGCCCCGGCGGGATCGTGAGCGGCGTCCTGAACCGTTTCGGGAAAGGAATCGCGCAGCTCCTCCGCGTAACGCAGGTGCAACGGCGTCGGCTTGCCGAGCTGGGGCAGTACGGTCTGAGCGCGAACGGTCGTGCCACTGAAACCCGCGGCCCGGCCCGCGGGGAATGGAATGACGGGCGGCAGCGGTGAAGCCGGCCTCCGGCGCGAGGCTTCGATTTCCGCCGCGGGTTTGGTGGCCACGCGGGGAAGGTTTCCGTCCCAGTTCGGCTCAATCGCCTTGATGCGCTGCTCCAGCGGCGGGTGCGTGGCAAACCAACTGAACAGCGAGCTTCCCATGCCGTTGCCGAAGAACATGTGACACGCGTCTGCCGCGCGGTCGGATTTCAGTTGCGAACCGATGGCGGCAATCTTCTTCAACGCGCCGGCCAGTCCGTCCGGATTACGGGTGAATTGCACCGCCGAAGCGTCGGCAAGAAATTCGCGCTGACGACTCACCGCAGCTTGAATGAGTCGCCCAAAGAAAACACCCATGCCCCCGATGAGAATCAGTCCGAGGCCCAGCAACGGCAGCGGGTTCTTCCGGCCGCGCGTGTGCAGCATGATTCGCCCGATGGTCGCGAGGCAGATGATGCCGAAGATGATTCCCATGAGCCGGATGTTGATCCGCATGTCGCCATTAAGAATGTGGCTGAATTCGTGACCGATGACGCCTTGAAGCTCGTCGCGGTTGAGCGTTTGCATGCAGCCGCGGGTGACGGCGACAGCCGCGTCATTGATCGTGTGGCCGGCGGCAAAGGCATTAATGCCGGATTCATTGTCCATGACATAAACCTTGGGCATCGGCACGCCGGACGCGATGGACATTTCCTCGACGATGTTCAGGAGCTTGCGCTCGTGCGGGTCGCCGGAACGCGGATTGAGGAGCCGTCCACCCAGCGATTCCGCCACCGCACTGCCGCCCGAGGAAAGTGCGGAGATTTGATACAAGCTGCCGAACACGATCACCGCCAGCGTGCCCATGGCGGCGTAGAAGAAGATATCGGAATTCCAAAGCGCAAGCTGCGGCACGCCCCCACGCGGACGAGCCTCCATTCCAGCGAAGACCAGCAGGCAGACGAAATAGACCGCCGCGATGATGCACGCAACGGCGAGCACGAAATAGACAACCAACTTTTTCGTGCTGCGACGGGCCTGCTCCTGGCTGGCAAAGAAATCCATGAAGTAAATGACGAATGACGAGATCCGAATGACGAAAGAAGCCCGAAGCTCGAATCAGAGAATTACCGCGCTCGCGATCGCATTCGGATTTCGGACTTTGTCATTCTTTCGCCATTCGTCATTCGAGCTTCGACATTAAAACGAAACCTTCGGCGCTTCGCGTTGCTCGGGCGCTTCCACCACGAACAGTTCGGCGGCGGCAAAGTTGAACATGCCGGCGATGATGTTGTTCGGGAACACTTCGCGCGCGGTATTGTAGGCCATCACGCTGTCGTTGTAAGCCTGCCGGGCAAACGAGACTTTGTTCTCGGTCGAGGTCAGTTCCTCCATGAGCTGGTTCATGGTGGTGTTGGCCTTGAGGTCAGGATACGACTCGGACAACGCAAACAACCGGCCCAACGTGCCCGTGAGCGCACCTTCGGCGGCCATCAGTTGCTTCATGGCCTCGGGATTCGCCGGATCAGCAGCGACCTTGGTGTTGGCGGATGACGCGGCATTGCGCGCGGCAATGACGGCTTCGAGCGTGCCACGTTCGTGTTTGAGATAACCCTTCGCGGTTTCGACCAGATTCGGAATCAGGTCGTAACGGCGCTTGAGTTGCACATCAATCTGCGCCCACGCGTTCTTGAAACGGTTGCGCAGCGAGACGAGCAGGTTGTATTTGCCGATGACGACAAACACCAGCACCAGCGCGATGCCAGCCAGCACGATCAATCCGAGAAGTAATGGTCCCATAAAAACCTTTCTTTAAGTTGATTGACAACTAGGGCAAAGGAGCGAACGCAGCAATTACAATTTCGCCCGGCAATTTCAACGGAGCGCGGCTCTATGAGCCGCAGCAACACCCGAACTCTCCGAGACTCTCCAGTGTTTCTTACAACTGTCCTTGCTGGCGAAGCTGCTGCGGGTCACAGACCCGCGATCCTTTACTTCGCAAAGCCACGCTCCTTCAACCAGAACGCGCAATCGCGCGTCCACGGATGCCACTTGGCCGGATCGTATTCCCGACTACCCAAACCAATGCCATGCGGGCCGCGTTCATAGACGTGGAAATCGAACCTCACGCCAGCCGCCTGCAACGCGCTCACGAATGCCAGCGCGTTTTCAATCTTCACGCCCTTGTCCTCCCAAGTGTGCCAGACGAAACACGGCGGCGTGTCCTTGGTCACCTGAAGTTCGTTGGAAAGTTCACGCACGAGTTCGGGCGAAGGATCCTTGCCGAGCAGATTGTTCTTCGACCCTTGATGCGTGTGCTCGCCCATTGAGATCACGGGGTAGCAAAGAATTCCCAAGTCCGGCCGCGAACTGACGCGCTCAATCGGATCGGCGGCGTCCGGCTTGCCAGCGTCGTAATGCGTCACCAACGTGGAAGCCAGATGTCCGCCAGCGGACGAACCCATGATACCGATGCGTTGTGGATCCAGCTTCCACTCGCCGGCACGCGCCCGCACCGTGCGGAGAGCACGAGCCGCGTCCTGCAGCATGACGGGATGGCGATAGCCCGCCGAGCCGAGCCGGTATTTCAAAACAAAACCGGCGACGCCGTGCTCGTTAAGAAAGCGCGCGTATTGACTGCCTTCGTGATCGGCTAGCCCACCGTAACCGCCGCCGGGACAGATCACGATGGCCGCGCCCGTCGCCTTTTCCGGCGGTGGCAGAAACGGTGTCAGCGTTGGAATGTCCTTGGCCTCCTTGCCCAGTGCACCGGGTGCGCTGTCGGGCCAAAGCGGAAAAGTGTTGGTCGTTTGCGCGTGTGCGGCGGCGAGGAGTCCGAGGAAGGAAAGCAAGGCGAGGTGAGTTTTCATTGCGCGACGAAATTAACGAAGGCGCGCGGGAATGCGATGGGAAAGTTCAGACGAAAACTCAATTTACGCCTTGAGTTGATGGCCGTTCATTGGTTAGACGAGGCAGCCGTGTTCGTCGCATGGCGAGACAGAAGTGACCTCCCCATGTGTCGCGAGGAACGATCCGCTGACGTCACCGCCCATTGCTGATTCGAGAGTGACCTTGAAACAGCCTGTTGCTCCGAACTCTGATGAAGAGGAGAATCCCAATTGGAAAAGGATGTTTTCGGCAACGAATTGCGTCAGTTCAGTGTCGTGGACTCCGCCGAAGACGAACGACACGATGTGATGTTTCTGAAGGATGTAATATCCGTTCGAATTAATGCGGCCAGTAGATTCGAAGGCATGAAGCGCGAACTGAACCGTAGACTGATCCTCCCCAAGTTGAAACGAGAGAACTGGAGAATCATGAAAAGATGGCCAATAACCAAATGCCCGAATTGCTGCTTCATGATTTCGGAGGTAAGTAGGCGCGTCATTCACGGCCAAGGTCTAAACGCCAAGCTTCAAGGATTCAAACAACTTTTCCGTGGCAAAACTCCTCCGACCGCACACAATGCGCGCGAACCATGAAGATCACCTTCTTCGCCAGCGCATTGTTTCTTGCCATGATTGCTTCGCCTTCCGTTTCCGTTTCTGCCGAACCGCCGGACGCGGCCACGGTCGCCAAGGTGAAAAAGATTTTGCGCGAAGTTCCGCTCATTGACGGGCATAACGATGTGCCGTGGCAATACCGCAAACGCAAAGCCGGCTTCGACGAAGTAGATTTGGCTACAGACACCCGCATGCTCCGTCCGCCGATGGTCACGGACATTGCGCGGTTGCGGGCCGGCGGCGTGGGCGGACAGTTCTGGTCGGTTTACATTCCGGCCACGCTCACCAATAGCGCGGGCGTTCAGGCCGTGATCGAACAGATTGACGTGGTGCATCGCATGATCGCGCGTTACCCGGAGACATTTGAACTCGCGCTCACGGCAGCGGATGTCGAACGGATTCACCGCAAGGGTAAGATTGCCTCGCTCATCGGGATGGAAGGCGGGCACTCCATCGGCAACTCGCTCGCCGCGCTACGCATGACCTACAAGCTCGGCGCGCGTTATATGACGCTCACGCACACGAAGAACACCGACTGGGCGGACGCGGCCGGCGACGTAGCGCAGCACCACGGCCTGACCCTGTTTGGCGTCGAGATCGTTCACGAGATGAACCGGCTAGGCATGTTGGTGGATTTGTCGCACGTCACCGACGAAACCATGCGCCACGCGTTGAAAGTGACGAAAGCGCCGGTGATTTTCTCCCATTCCTCAGCCCGCGCGCTGTGTGATCATGCGCGCAACGTGCCAGATGATGTGTTGCGCCAGACAACGGAGAACGGCGGCGTGGTGATGGTGTGTTTCATGCCGGGCTATCTCACCGAACGCGAGCGCGGGGATCTGGAAGCCTTCAGCGCCGAGCAACGAAAGTTGCGGGAAAAGTTTGGCGAAGATTTGGACAAGATTGAGGCCGGCCTCGTCGAGTGGCGCAGGACACACCCCGAGCCGCAAGCGGCATCGCTTGCGGACGTGGCCAATCACGTGGATCACATCCGCAAGGTGGCGGGCGTGGACCACGTCGGGTTAGGCGGCGACTACGAAGGCTTTCGCGGTTCGGTGACGGGATTGGAGGATGTCTCCAAGTATCCCGACCTGCTGGCGGAATTAATGCGGCGCGGCTGGACGGCGACTGAAATCAAGAAACTGGCCGGGCGAAACGTGTTGCGTGTGATGCGCGAGTCGGAGCGCATCGCGAAGCAATTACAGCGCGAACCGTCCGGGAAATGACTTGCGCGGCGGAAGTCGGACGCCTATTTTCTGCGAGCCTCGGGCGCACCCATAGCTCAATTGGATAGAGCGGCTGACTACGGATCAGCAGGTTGTAGGTTCAACTCCTGCTGGGTGCACCAGTCCTTCAACAACTTACGCAAGTTTCCCTCCCGCAGAGAATCGAGTTGTGCTGCACCTGTCTTTTTATCTGCTGCCGGAGGCTGATCCGTTGGCGACGCGATATCACGGCACGCTTTTTGAACCTCTCGAATTCGTGGAAAGGAGGGTGTGGTGGGTCATCAAATCTCCTTCCGGGAGTCGGCCCAGTCTTTGGCGTGCTCGCGTCGGGCGCGAAGAGTGTGGTGGTGTGATTTGAAAGTGTCGGTCAGGAGGGACTCGCGCGGAGGGGGGCATGCCTGGTTCTGCATTCTATCAAAACGGATTTCTTCACTCCGTTAATTCTCGGGCGAGGCTGCACGTTGGATGCGGTGTTAGTTTTCGTGACATTGAGTCATTGGGTTTGATTTCGCAAATCATCGGCGCGCCGCTGGTGCCGTTGCGGAAAAACTGTGAACACCTTCGGGCTGGGCTTCGTTGCGCGGCACGATTCCCACCAAAGGTTGACTTGGTCTGGATAGTGATTGTCACGGACCCAAGGCAGCGGGATGCAAGGGCCGGTTCTGCTTAAGCTCATATTTAGCCCGCGTATTCCCAGCTTGGCGGCACTCCAGAATTTGGTCATTTGCGAGTCGCGTCTGACTTCACCCGGCAACCCGGATTCGAAAGAACTACCTCGGAGGAAACCTCGGTATTCAATGTGCAATAGTTATTGGCAACATTCCTGTGGCGTGGAAGAATAAAGTAGGTCTACAGAACTGAATCCAGGGGGTACACATGCCGGAAACGAAAAGACCTTTGCGCAAACCGAGACCCGCCAAGCGACGTCATCTTGACGGCCTGGCAGTGGTTAGCTCTTTTCCCGTGGTCGGCATCGGTGCTTCGGCGGGCGGCTACGAAGCGTTCACAAGCTTTCTGGAGAGTCTTTCCACGGATCCGGGCATGGCTTTCGTGCTGATCCAGCATTTGGACCCGATGCACGAAGGCAGACTTACCGAACTGCCCGCGCGTGTCAGCACGCTGCCGGTAATCGAAGTCAAATGCACCACAACCGTCCGCCGCCTTACGCCCGCGGCGCAAAAAAGTTTCAGCCTTAACCCCACCGATCTCGGACGCATTTTCAAGGACATCAAGATCAGCCTGGAGGTGGCCGACCTGGACCAGATGATTCTGGAAGCGATCAAGACGCTCCACTTCAAGGAGTGCGAGGTGCGCGACCGCTCCGGCAGCCGGCATTCCCTGCGCATCCGCCCCTACCGGACCAAGGAAAACAAGATCGAAGGTACGGTGCTGTCATTGTTCGACATTGACGAACTTAAACAGAGTGTGGACCAGATCAGCGAGATCATTTGGGAGCCGCACCTTGTACTCGACCGCGAGTTTCGGGTGGTCAAGGCCAGCGATGCGTTCTACGAAAAGTTCCGCGTGAGGCCAGACGCAACGGAGGGGAAATATCTGTTCGAGCTGGGCAGCGGCCAGTGGAACATTCCGCGCCTGCGCGCCTTGCTCAAGGAAGGGTTACCGGAACATGGTCGGGTCAGGGATTTCCTGGTCGAGCATGATTTCCCGTCCCTCGGACCGCGCAAGATATTGCTCAACGCCCGGAGGCTAGATGCGGCGGGCGACGACAAGGAAATGCTCTTGCTGGCTATTCGCGACGTGACGGATCCGGCAAGCATCCCGTAACGATTTGAACCATGCTACGCGCCACCACAAAGTCGAAGCGCCCGTCATCCGAGTCATCGCGCGTGCAGACTGACGCCAGCGCGTCCGCCTCGTGGGAAGCTCGGTTGTGCGAATTGGAATTTCGCCTCACGCAATTGGAGTCTGAAAACCGCAAACTGCGCAACGCCTGCCAGAAACTGGAAACCGCCAGCGCGAGTAACGCGAAACTTTATGAGGTCGCTCCGGTCGGCCTCGTGACGCTCGACCCGGAAGGAAGGATTCTCGGCATCAACATCAGGGCCGCCGCGCTAATTGGCCGGGAGCCCGCCCGGCTGCTGCAGCGGCGCTTTGTCTATCTGGTCGTGCCGGAAGACGTGCGAAGCTTCACGGCCCAACTCCGCGATTGTCGCCGCTCGCGTAAAATGGTTTCGCGAGAATTGCGCCTGCGCAGCGCCGCTGGCGAACCCTTGCTCGTGCAATTTGCCACGGTGCCGGTGCTGGATCTGCGATCGCGAGTCACGCAACTTGAGGCCGCACTCGTGGACCTCACCGAACAAAGGCGCGCCGAAGCGGCGTTGCGGTCGAGCGAGCAGAATCTGCGAACCTTTATTGAGAGTTCGCTGCAGCCGCTTCAGTTGTTGGATGCCAACGCGCGCTGGTTGCTGGCCAATCCTGCCGCCCTGGAATTGTTCAATCTGACCGGAACTGACTATCAGCACAAACGCAGCGCTGAACTGGCGGCTCAATCACCTTTTTATCGAGCCGTGCTCGCGGCACGCGAACGGAAGGAGCGCGCGGTCCTGGAAACCGGACTGACGAGCCGGAGTGATGAGCGCATTCCGAAGCCCGATGGTTCCAACCGCCTCCTCGATGTCATCCGCGTGGCGTTGTTCGAACCCGGCGGCCGGCCCAGGGGATTGGCGGTGTTGAGCTACGACGTCACCGAGCGCAAGCAGGCGGAAGCAACCATGGAACTGACGAGCGGGTTGCCCTTGGAGAATCCTTTCCCGGTGCTCCGCCTGCACGAGGGAAGGGTTTTGAGCTTCGCCAACCCCGCTGCGCAAAAGACGTTGCCGGACTGGGGCCGAGAGGTGCCCGTGGAGATTGTACATACCGCCCGGGCATGCCTGAAGGACAATGCCAGGCGCAGTCTCGAATGGCAGTTTGGCGGTCGGGTATATGAAGTTAATTTCGCCCCCATTGCTGCCGCCGGTTACGTGAACCTCTATTTCAACGACATCACCGAGCGCAAACAGGTCGAGTATCTATTGGCCCGCTCCCACAACGAACTGGATCAGCGCGTCCGGGAACGCACCGCGGAATTGACCGCAGCCAACGCGGCTTTGGTGGCCAGCGAAAACCGTTTCCGCGGCTTCGTGGAATCCGCGCCTGACGGCATCGTGATCGTTGGTGATGAAGGGCGGATTGAGTTCGTGAACGCGCGAACCGAGCAGCTTTTCGGCTACCCACGCCAGGAACTGGAGGGCCAGTCCCTGGAAATCCTGCTGCCCAAATACCTTCACGAGCGGCATAAGAGTCATCGCAAAGCCTATTTGGCCGAGCCGCACATGCGATCCATGGGCTTGGGCTTGGAATTGTTCGGGCGCCACAAGGACGGCAGCGAGTTTCCGGTGGAGATCAGTCTCAGCCCGTTGCACACGCTGGAGGGTATCCTGGTCTGTGCTGGGATTCGTGACATCACCAAACGCAAACAGGCCGAGAAGGCCCTGTTTGAGAGCGAAGCGCGGCTCGCAGCGATTCTGGATCACAGTCCGGCGATGATCTACCTGAAAGACACCCAGGGTCGCTACCTGCTGTTCAATCGTGAGTACGCGCGCACGTTCCGGCTCTCGCCCATGCAGGACGTGGGAAAGACAGACACCGAGCTGTTCCACAAGCGACAGGCGGGAATGTTTCGCGTCAATGAGCAGAAAGTGCTCGCAACCGGCATGCCGCTGCTCTGTGACGAAGTCGCGTATCATGACGACGGCCCGCACATCCGTTTTGCAACGAGATTTCCATTGCGAGATTCCGACGGAAAGATTTATGCAATCGGCGGCATCATCACCGACGTAACTGAACGCCGCCAATTGGAGGAGGAACTACTGCGCATCAGCGAACGGGAGCAACAGCGCATTGCCGAGGACCTCCACGACGGGTTGGGCCAACTGCTGACCGGAGTCCTGCACCTGAGCACCGCCTTGCACGCCGACTTGGTGGCGATCCGCCTGCCGCAGGCGACTGAAGCCGCCCGAATCGTCACACTGTTGACGGAGGCTGTGTCTTCGACCCGCGCCCTGGCTAGCGGCCTGCATCCCGTGCCAGCGGAGGCTGGCGGGCTGACGGTATCGCTGGGGCGGCTGGCGGCGATGGTGCAAAACCTGTTCAAGGTCGAGTGCCAATTTCAGTGCCGACAGCCGGTGTTACTTGCAGACCAGACGGTAGCCAACCACCTCTATCGCATCGCCCAGGAAGCGGTCAATAACGCCCTCAAACATGGGAGCGCCCGGCGCATCAAAATTGTTCTGGCCACCCGCGCGGAGCGACTCACCCTGACGGTGCAGAACAACGGGAAGCCCCTCGCGAATCACTCCGGCCCGAACAACGGCTTGGGACAGCGCATCATGCGCCACCGCTCCGAACTCTTGGGTGGCTCGCTGACAATCGGTTCGAGCGCCCGCGGCTGGACCCAGGTGGTCTGCTCGATCCGAATGCCCGCGGCCAACCATTCAACAGAGCCCATTTATGAAAGCAGCAAAAGAGATCCGAAACAACCCGGCGCCAAAGCGAATTCTCGTCGTTGATGATCATCCCGTTTTGCGCGAAGGACTCTTCCGGCTGATCAACCGGGAAGGGGATCTGACGATCTGCGGCGAGGCTGAAAACGCTTCCCAAACCATGGAGGCCCTCAGCAAGCTCCGGCCCGATCTCGTGCTCCTGGATCTCAACATGCCCGGCAAGGGTGGGCTGGAATTGCTCAAAGACATCCTGACGCTGCGTCCAGAGATGTTGGTGCTGGTGCTTTCCATGCTTGACGAGTCGCTTTATGCCGATCGACTGCTGCGCGCGGGTGCCTCCGGGTACATCATGAAGCAGGAACGATCGGAGAAAGTGATCGAGGCGATCCGGCTTGTTCTCAGCGGGCAGATTTACGTGAGCGAGAATGTTCGCAACCGCATCATGAGTGTTTTCTGCGGCGGTCGCACGAAGGGTGTCCACGGTCTTCTGGACTGTTTGACCGACCGTGAGTTCGAAGTCCTGAATCTGGTCGCACAATTCAAGAGCAGTCATGAGATAGCGAATGAACTCCACATCAGTGTCCGAACGGTTGATGTGCATCGCGCTCACTTGAAGACAAAACTTGCGCTGAAGAGTTCTCTGGAAGTGACCCATTACGCGGTCCGCTGGCTGGAAGGGCAAAGCCGGCAGAACCCGTTACGCACGGTTGAAGCACGCCAGCCAATTCGTCGAAGCCAAAGTCAAAAGAAGCCGGAGTTCCAGTATTAGGGCGGGGTGGCGGAGCGACCAAAGCGCATTCCGTGGTGCAGGCGCTGCGCCGGGCCTTCAACGAGATTCTCCAACTCCCGCATTCGCGATCCGGGTGAGACGCCGGCGCGAACCGCTGCCGGGGGTGGCTGAACTTTTCCAATCCGTGCATGAGGCTCGGCCGACCTGCGCTGCGGCTTAGCCCAATACTGCCATCCGCTTGATCCGCCCCTACGAATTCTCCTTACCCGATTAAAGTTCTTCCGCACTCCGGTCGCGGGGTACAGGCAATTGCCGGTTTCCGGCCACCCATGCATTAATGATTGCATGGTCCGGACTGAAAATAGGTCGTATGCCACTGCCCTTGCGGCCCCGCCCTTAACTTCCTGCGTCTCGCGTCCGCTATTCAGTCAAAGCGGGGTTGTCGGCACTGGTGTAGCGCCGGCCACAGAAGTTTCCGTTTCTTTCGTCCCCGCAAATGATGTCTTCCGGCACTGCACTGAGTGGACATGTCTTCCTTGTGACTGGCAGGAAAGAAACTTTGTAACGCCGGTCGCAATCTGCCAAACCAAACCTCGAAAGCCACTCAAGACGGCACCCGGCATTGCAAATCGGCGCCCTGGTTTCGCAAGGCCGAAAAGACTTCCAAAGTCCGCCACGCGCCGCCATCAAAGTCACCAGCAGCAGCGAAGTTCTCCGGCGCGACATCGAGTTCGGAAACAAGTTTTGGTTGATGTGCCTAAGCTGGCGGAGTCCGAAGCCAAAACTGTAATGGTCCTCGATGCGCGACCGTTGGACCGCGCAGTGCTCGTGCGCCAGCTCCGGAAACTGGGGCTTCGCGTGGTGGAGGCGGCAAGTGAGATGGACGCCCGGCGTCTGGCGGGTGCCGAGCCGAGAATTGATCTCCTGCTGGCCAATCTCGCTGCGCTGACGACCGGAGAAGTCGAATTGGTCAGGTGGTTCTGTGTGAACCAGCGCGAATGCGAGGTGCTGGTGGTCACCGACTCGTTATGGGAGGTCGAGGTCTGTCTGGGTGATCTACCCCGGCTCGGGGTTCTCCTCAAACCCTTTACTCCGGCCCGACTGGCCCGTGCGGTGGTTTTAAAGTTGAGGACATCCCATCCAACTGTCCGACCCAAGAAATGAACTCCCCATGAATAAATATGAATAAGAATTGGCAGCTTTTGGAAGCGGGTTGTCAGAGCCGAAATGAATCAGGAGGAAGTGGTTATGCTGTTCGATGACACCGAAACCTGTAAAGCGTTGCGACGGATCGCGTCGCACTGGACGGTGGACGCCGCGTTGCTGAAAGACCTGTTGCAGGAATCCCGTATCCGTCTCTGGAGACTGGAAACAGAGACACCCGGTCGGACCCACAGTTGGTATCTGCAAAACTGTCGGTTCCATCTCCAGCATTACCTGGCCGCTGGGAGGAGCGTGGATTCCCCTAAGCGAGCCTACGGTGACAAGCGAATCTCCATTGAGGCGGACACGGAAGAACTCCCGGCGGACTGGTACCATACGAATGGCGAGTTGATCGAGACGGTCATCGCGCGTGACCTTGTTTCCACGCTGTGTTCTCGCTTGGATCCGCGTGAGTGTGCCGTGCTAACTGGCTTGGCAGAGGGCAGGGCGTTGCAGGAGATTGCGGAAGGCCTCCAGCTTTCGTACCCAACGGTCCTGATGAGCCGCCGCAAGATCGCCAGATTGGCAGTCAGCCTCGGCATCGCCGCTCCGTCCAGGCGCGCAAAAGCAAATGGTCACGCGGCATGTAAGACCAAGGGTGGTGGACTGCGGCATCTGGCCGAAGATGACGATGCGACCAAGCTACGCAAAGTGCTCCCAGGTGTTTTTCAAGCCCGGCCCCTGTGTTTAGCGGCCGGCCCTGCTCGCACTATCCTGAAACCGAAAGGGGGTGAAACGAAATGAAAGAACCCTAGCGGACTGGCGCCGAGTCGGGCTCAGGCGCAATTGCTGTTTCCCAAATTCTGGAAATGCAATAGCCGGCCCGCTTCATCAGCGACCCTTCCCATTTGGTCTGATCAACATGCTGGTTGCGCCTTCCGAGAATCGAAAGCCCATCGACCTTGTACCGTGTGCCCCGATTGCGAATCTGCCCGAAGCCGATGCCAGCCACAGCGAACTAAACGGTTTGGTGAGGGCGCGTGGGCAGCAGAGCCGTTGACAACCAGAACTGCTGGATGGATTTGATGGCTGCGGTGAAGAGGTCCAGTTCAACCGGTTTGGACACGTAGGAATTCGCGTGCAGGTCGTATGCTTTGATCACATCTTCGGGGGCTTGGGAGGTGCTCAGGATCACGACCGGGATCCGTCTCAGGTCCGCATCGGCCTTCATCTCTGAAAGAACCGTCCGCCCATCTTTACCGGGCAGATTCAAGTCCAGGAGGACCAGGTCGGGGCGTGGCAGGCCCGCATATTTTCCGACGCCTCGAAGAAAATTCATCGCCTCAATTCCATCAGTGACGACATGGATATTCAGGTTGATCTGGCAATCCATCAAGGCATGTTCGGTCATGTGTGCGTCCAGCGGGTTGTCTTCAACCAGAAGTAAGACTTTGGAATGGCTTTCGTTCATATCAGATCTTTGCGCTCTCGAATGTCGTTTCGTACCGGGTGCGAACGATCAGGATTTGAACCCGGATTTCCTTGATGGCTACCACAACTGGCCACACTTGGCACGTCCACAGGGGGATTGCAAACCCGCGCCCCGGTTTCGTTTACAATTGGTATCGTGAAGTGAAATGCCGATCCCTTACCGGGAGTGGACATGACCCAGATTCGGCCTCCATGTTGCTCCACAATCTTCTTACAAACCGCAAGGCCGATGCCGGTGCCGGGATAGTCTTCCCGGGTGTGCAATCGCTGAAAAATCACAAAGAGCCGGTCGAAATTCTTTGGATCGATGCCGATGCCATTATCGCGGACCACAAACTGCCACCCGGCTTCCTCCCGTGTCACCAACACCTGAATCGCGGGAGGGTCCTGGCCCCGGAACTTGATCGCATTGGCCAGGAGGTTTTGGAACAAT
>Ga0315910_10001951_pt1 | contig 18546 bp, 20 predicted proteins | sample EdamamesoilMG_FD_204470 | JGI IMG/M metagenome (GOLD analysis project Ga0315910, IMG submission 204470) | Garden soil microbial communities collected in Santa Monica, California, United States - Edamame soil | ecosystem: Environmental > Terrestrial > Soil > Garden | place: USA: California...
CAGCCGGGCACGCCATAGGGCAGATAGGTCTCGGGCCGGTAGGCCAGCGGCACGAACGGCCGCACCACGCCATCGACCCAGGTGACGAACCACCAGACCAGATCCAGGGTAATTGCGATCGGGCCCGTTACGACGAGGCCGGTGAGGAAATAGTTGCGGAAGCGGCCCATCAGGCCGGTATGCGGTTCCGGGACGGGATCAAGGGGCGCAGGCGCGTCGTCGCGGGGGGTCATTCGGGTTCCAGGTCGGTCGCTGCAAACAAGCTAGGGTCTTCTAGCAGGTTTTGGAAGACTGCGACCGACCGATATCCCGTCTGCCTATTCCACGGTCACCGATTTGGCGAGGTTGCGCGGCTGGTCGACATCGGTCCCCTTCACCACTGCCACGTGGTAGGCGAGCAGCTGCACCGGCACCGCATAGACCAGAGGCGCGATCAGAGGGTGGACGCGGGGCATCTCGATGGTCGCGAGGCAGCCTTCGCCGGCCTCGGCGATCCCCTCGGCATCGGAGACCAGCACGATCTTGCCGCCGCGCGCGCGGACTTCCTGCATGTTGGAGACGGTCTTCTCGAACAGTGGCCCGGAGGGCGCGAGGACGATCACCGGCACCGCTTCGTCAATCAGCGCGATCGGTCCGTGCTTCATTTCACCCGACGCATAACCTTCTGCATGTATATAACTGATTTCCTTGAGTTTTAGTGCACCTTCAAGGGCCAGCGGATAATCCGGGCCGCGGCCAAGGTAGAGCACGTCGCGCGCCGGGGCGATGAGGTGCGCCATGGCGGCGATTTCCTCGTCGTGGGCAAGCGCGGCGTTGAGGCTGGCGGGCGCTTCGAGCAGGTGGGTGACAACGTCCCCCTCTTCCGCCCGGTCCATCCGTCCCTTGACCACCGCCATCCGCGCGGCGAGTGCAGCGAGCACCGCGAGCTGGCAGGTGAAGGCCTTGGTCGAAGCGACCCCGATCTCGGGCCCGGCATGGGTCGGCAGCAGCAGGTCGGCCTCGCGCGCCATCGAACTGGTGGGCACGTTGACCACTACCGCGATCACCTGGCCCTGCTCCTTGCAATGGCGCAAAGCGGCGAGCGTGTCGGCGGTTTCGCCCGATTGCGAGATGAACAGCGCCAGCCCGCCGGGCTCGAGCACCGGGTCGCGATAACGGAACTCGCTCGCGACATCGAGATCGACCGGGACCCGGGCGAAGCGCTCGAACCAGTATTTCGCGACCATCCCGGCATAATAGCTGGTGCCGCAGGCGACGATGGTGATCCGCGCGATCGCGGCGAGGTCGAAATCGAGCTGCGGCAGCGCGACCTGGCGTTCGAGCTGGCGGACGTAGCTGCTCAGGGTCTGCGCCACCGCCACCGGCTGCTCGAAGATCTCCTTCTGCATGAAGTGGCGGTAATTGCCCTTTTCGATCTCGTTCGCGGATGCCCCGGATGTGACAACTTCACGCTCTACAGGATTGTTATCCTTGTCGAATATCTTTGAACCCGAGTAATCGATTACGACCCAATCACCCTCGTCGAGATAGGCGATACGCTGGGTCAGCGGGGCAAGCGCGAGCGCGTCGGAGCCGAGATAGGTCTCGCCTTCTCCATATCCCACCACCAGCGGCGAACCGAGCCGTGCGCCGATCAACAAGTCCGGGTGGCTGCGAAAGGCGATCGCCAGCGCGAAGGCGCCGCGCAGCCGGGGCAGGACCTCTGCCACGGCCTGTTGCGGGGACTTGCCGGCCTCGACCAGCTCGGAAACGAGGTGAGCGACGACTTCGGTATCGGTTTCGCTCTCGAAGCTGCGGCCACGCGCCTGCAATTCCTCGCGCAAGGCACGGAAATTCTCGATGATCCCGTTATGCACCAATGCGACCTCGGCGGTGGCATGGGGGTGCGCATTGGAGGTGGTCGGCGCGCCGTGGGTCGCCCAGCGCGTATGGGCGATGCCGGTGGCGCCCGGCGCGGGATGCTTCGTTAGTTCGGCAACGAGGTTGGAGAGCTTCCCCGGCGCACGCCGGCGGACCAGTTCGCCATTGTTCACCGTGCACACGCCGGCAGAGTCATAGCCGCGATATTCCATCCGCCTGAGGCCATCGACCAGCCGCGAGGCCACTTCGCTTTTTCCGACGATGCCGATGATTCCGCACATGGGTCTATGCTTCCGTTTCGAGGGTGTAGGGAACGCGGATGCCCGGCATATTCGCCGGGAAGTCCCTGGTGTTTCGGGTGATAAGTACGCGACCGCGGATTTGCGCGGAAGCCAGGATGAGGGCGTCGGGCGATTTCAGACGCGGCCGTTCGCGGCGCAGCGAGGCGGCGCGAAGCGCAGTCTCCTCGTCGATTTCATCGAGGCTGAAACGGCCAAGGAAGCGAAGCGCCTCGCGCAGCGTTGCCTCGCTGCCCTTGGACAATACCTCGATCCACGCCATCCTGCTGACCCAGATCCGCGCCCCGCTCGCGCTCGCGCGGCGGATTTCCTCATGAGCCGGGGGGTGATCCCAAAGCGCGTCGATCAGGATGTTGGCATCGAAGCTGTAGCCGCTCATCCGGCATTCTTCGTCTTGTGCTTTTCGGCGGCCTTGGCTTGGAGCGCTAGGTAATGCGCACGTTCACGGTCATCATATTCGTCGAAACAATCCGGCGATTCCGCGCGAACTTCCTCGTAATCGTCGTCCCAGGGGCGTGTCCATTCGGCCCGACGCTTGCGCTCGTACTCGTGGGGATCGAACGCGATCCCGTGTCGCGCCCACAGTCCGAAGCCTGCTTCCAGCCAATCGTCGCCGGCAGGTTGCGAGGTATAGGCAGCCACAGCCTCTCGCAGCACCGCAGCGCGACTCTTGCCTTGCTCCTGGGCGAGCCTGTCAAGCCGCTTGATCTCTTCATCGGGCAGGTCTGCGAGGATACGGGCCATAATGATATACTGATATCATATCATGATATCATGTCAAGCTCCTCAGCGCGGAAAAATCGTCGGCTTTCCTTCGACGCTGAACATCTCGCCTTGTTCCACGACAAAGCGCCCCGGCTGCACGGGATCGGGCGATACCCTGTAGGTAGCATAGACGAAACGACAGAAATCGGGCGTCTCGATAAATACCCCGATGGCGTTCCTGAATGGGCTTTCGATTGCATCGGGTACGATCACGTCGATCGTATTCGAAGCGGCCAGGATTGTCCCCTGTAGCGCTTCCTCGGTCAGGATGGCGTCGGTCTTGTAATAGAGATCCTCGAGCGTCTGAGCTATGTCGCTGATCTGCAAGGCGAAGAACTCGAGCACGCCATCCAGCCGCACACGCCCGCCGAACGGGCCGAAACCACCCGTTGTCTCGATGATGTCCTTGGCGAAATTGACGCAGGTCTGGAGGATGCCCGCAAGCTGGTCTTCGGTGAATTTCACTCTCTATCCGCCCTTCTTCTCGGCTTTCTTCTTCTTCATCGCGTCGTGAAAGCGGTCGGCCCAGCCTTGCTTGACCAGCTGCTCGGCGCGGACGAGGCGGAGTTCGCCCGCGCTGACATCGCGGGTGACGGCGCTGCCCGCGCCGACGATCGCATCGGCCCCGATCTTCACCGGCGCAATCAACGCACTGTTCGAACCGATGAAGGCGCGCTCACCGATCACGGTGCGGTATTTGAAATAGCCGTCGTAATTGCAGGTGATCGTACCCGCACCGATATTGGCCCCCGCGCCTACGTCCGCATCGCCGAGATAGGTCAAATGGTTGGCCTTGGCGCCCTTGCCCATTGTGGTGTTCTTGACCTCGACGAAATTGCCAACCTTGGCGCCTTCCTCAAGCTTCGCACCGGGGCGCAGCCGGGCATAGGGGCCGACTTCGCAATAGGGGCCGATCGTGGCCCCCTCGATATGGCTGAAAGCGCGGATCCGCGCATTGTCGCCGACCGAAACGCCGGGGCCGAAAAACACCATCGGTTCGACCACCACCCCCTTGCCGAAGCTGGTGTCCACGCACAGCCAGACAGTGTCGGGATCGATGAAGCTAACGCCCGCAGTGATCGCCCGCCGGCGGAGCTCCGCTTGATCGATCATGGGCCGGTCGTCAGCCATTACCTGCTCCGCTTAATGCCGCCGCACCGGGTTGCGGCAAGTGCGCTTGCCAACGCGCCTCGGCCTCGGCCAGTTCGGCAGGGCTGTTGATCCCCGCGACCTCGTCGGGATCGCTGGCAACCACCACCGCGCATTTGCGGCCATCCGCCAGCGCGAGGTTGACGATATCGGGCAGGTAATATTCGCCCTGCGCATTGTCGTTCTTCACTCGGGCGAGCAGGCCGAACAGCTCCTCGCCGCGCACCGCCATCAGGCCGGAATTGCACAGGCTGCAGGCGCGCTCGGCCTCGCTCGCGTCCTTGTGCTCGACCATTTTCGAGATCAGGCCGTCATGAGCGATCACCCGCCCATATTGCAGCGGGTCGGCAGGCTCGAAGCCCAGCACCACCGCCGCAGGCGCATCGGCTTCGTTCAGGCGGGCGAGCATCGCGCGCATCGTTTCCGTCCGTACGAAAGGCACATCGCCGTACAGCACCAGCACATCGCCCGCGAAGCCTTGCAGCGCGACTTCGGCCTGCTGCACCGCATGGCCGGTGCCGAGCTGAGGCTCCTGCACCACATAGTCCACACTGCCGCCCAGCGCCGCCTCGACCTGATCGCGCAGATCGCCGACCACCACCACCGTCTGTTCAGGCGCAAGCTCACCAAGCGCATCGAGCAGGTGCAGGATCATCGCCTTGCCCGCGATCGGGTGCAGCACCTTGTGGGTCGCGCTGTTCATGCGCGTACCCTTGCCCGCGGCGAGCACGATTGCGGCGACAGGACGGTTGGTTGCATTCATCGCGGCGGGCCATGCCACCAATCGGTTGCGGTTTCCATAGGCTCGCGGCAAAGGCCGGAGGATGAGCGGGTTTCCTTTTTCGATTGTCGGCTTCGACCTCGACGGCACGCTGGTCGACACCAATCGCGACCTTGCTCCGGCGATCAACCATGCCCTGATGCTGGCGGGGCGCGCGCCGGTGCCGCAGGAAGAGACCTGCCGGCTGATCGGTGGCGGCGGCCGGCTGATGCTGTCGCGCGCCTTTGCAGTGACAGGTGATGCGCTGCCCGACGCCGAACTCGATCCGCACTACGCGAACTTCCTCGAACATTACACGGCGCATATCGCCGACAATTCGGTTCCCTATCCCGGTTGCCTGGCCGCACTCGACGAGCTGGCGTCGCTGGGGGTAGCCCTGGCCGTGGTGACCAACAAGGTCGAACACCTGTCGACCAGGCTGCTGCACGAACTCGGCATGCTCGACCGCTTCGCCTGTGTGATTGGCGGGGACACCGCAGCCCGGCCCAAGCCCAGCGCAGACCCTATCGATCTGGCAACCGCGCGCTGCGGCGGAACGGGCCGTTTTGCGATGGTCGGGGATTCGAGTTTCGATGTCGGCGCCGCGCGCGCGGCGGGGGTTCCTGCGCTTATACTCAGCTTCGGTTATAACGACCTGCCGCCCGACGAACTGGGCGCCGATGCCGTGATCGATCATTTCGACGAACTGGTTGGGGCGTTGCGCAAGCTTTAGAGGCGTGCCATCCCGCGCCCATTCATTCGCGGAGAGAAGCAATGTCGATTTCATTCGCAGGCAAGGTCGCCATCGTCACCGGCGCGGGCGGAGGCCTGGGCCGCGCCTATGCGCTCGAGCTGGCGAAGCGCGGGGCCAAGGTGGTGGTCAACGATCTTGGCGGAGCGCGCGACGGCACCGGCCATTCGGACGCCGCGCTCAAGGTGGTAGAGGAAATCCAGGCCGCGGGCGGCGAGGCCATGTCGAACGGCGCCTCGGTCACCGAATACGCGCAGATGGTCGAGATGGTGGCCAAGGCGAAAGAGAAATGGGGCGGCGTCCATATCCTGATCAACAATGCCGGGGTGCTGCGCGACAAGAGCTTCGCCAAGATGGAGCCCGAGGATTTCGAGTTCGTGATCAAGGTCCACCTGTTCGGCTCGGCCTATGCCACCAAGGCCTGCTGGGAAATCATGCGCGAGCAGAATTACGGCCGCGTGCTCATGACCGCGAGCTCATCGGGTCTGTTCGGCAATTTCGGCCAGGCCAATTACGGCGCCGCCAAATGCGGCCTCGTCGGCCTTGCCAAGACGCTCCATCTCGAAGGCGCGAAATACAATATCCGGGTCAATTCGCTGGCCCCGCTGGCCGCGACCCGGATGACCGAGGACATCATTCCCGAACAGATCTCCGCCCAATTCGCTCCAGAGAACGTGGTCCCCGCCGCGCTCTACCTCGTCAGCGAGGATGCGCCCAACAACGCGATCGTGGGCGCCGGCGCGGGCGGCTATCACTCGGCCTATATCACCATGACCGAGCCTGTGATCCTGCCCGAAGGCAAGCGCACTGTGGAAGACGTGGCAGCGGCGTGGGACGGTATCGCCAGCCGCGCCAACGAGTTCGTCCCGCAATCGGGCGTCGAGCAGACCGGGCACGTGCTGGCGCAGATCCAGAAGAGCAGCGCGGGGTGAATGTCCTGACGGCTTCGCGCGAAGGCCCGCTGCGCCTTTCCCAGAGCCTGGTCATCCTTGCGCTCGCGGGCCTGCTGATCTTCTACCATGTGACGATGCTCTCCGATCTCGCCGCAGGCCGCGGGCTGAGTAGCGATGCGACCTACAACGCGATCCAGGGGGCCCTGCGCCTCGCCATCATTGCCAGCCTCACGGCGGTCGTCTTCGGCAGGCGCAACGCGCTGTGGGCGATGTGGGCCAGCATCGGGGGACTGATCGCCACCCAGTATTGGGGGCATTTCGGAAATGTACCGGTCGATTTCGCCGCCGGTCGACACCCATTGTCCTACCTCAAGGGCTTCATCATCCCCTCGATCATCACCACCGCGTTCCTCTATCGCAGGGGGTGAGGCTCAGCCTTCCACCGCCTTGACCAGCCGCCGCTCGATCGGAGCCAGCACCCCGGCCAGCTCGTGCCCGCGCCTCAGAACCTGGCCGTGCTCGCCGACCAGCGCCCACATGCCTTGCCGGCCGCGCAGCGCGGGGCGCTTCTCGACCCGCACCTCAGGCCGTTCGGCAGCGCGACGGAAGGCGGCGAAGACGGCGCAATCCCTGGTGAAGTCCATCGCGTAGTCGCGCCACTTCCCGGCGGCGACCATCCGCCCGTAAAGATCGAGGATGCGCGTCAGCTCGGCGCGTTCGAACCCGACTTGCGCCGCATGGTTCTGGGGTGCGCGCGCGGGAAAAGGGAAGATATTGCCGGCCTCGGTGAAGGCCGCCGCCATCAGCTATCGTTCCCGCTGCGCTTGCGCCTCGCCACAGGCGCCTCCGCCGGCGAAGCTTCGCGCAGGGCGGCAAGCTCGGCCTTCAGTTGCGCCAGTTGCGTTTCGAGCTCCTCGAGCCGGCTGCTCGCGGGCTCGCACGGCTCGTCGCACGGCGTGCCGTAGGGGATGAACTCCTTGAGCCAGGTTTCGGCCGGGACCAAGGTCGAGCGCGCCTTGAGCCCGATCATCGTCGCGCCTTCGGGCACGTCGTCGGTGATCACCGCATTGGCGCCGATGCGCGCGCGGTCACCCACCGTGATCGGCCCGAGAATCTGCGCGCCCGAGCCGATGATCACGTTGTCCCGGATCGTCGGATGACGCTTGCCGCCCTTGCCGTTGGCCGGGTTGGTGCCGCCGAGGGTGATGCACGAGTACATCGTCACATTGTCGCCGATTTCCGCGGTCTCCCCGATCACCACCCAGCCGTGGTCGATAAAGAAGTTCTTCCCGATCTTGGCGCCCGGATGGATGTCGATCGCGGTCAGGAAACGTGAGAAATGGTTCACCATCCGCGCGAGGAAAAACATCCGCCCGCGATAGAGCCAATGCGCGATGCGGTGCCAGAACAGCGCCCACAGGCCGGGATAGAGCAGGATTTCCCAGCGCGAACGCGGCGCGGGATCGCGCGCGCGCACGGAATCCAGGTAATTGGTGAGCCCACCCAGCATAATGTGTCGATTCTTCCCTAATTCCCGCCCTAAAGCAAGCGCGGCTGCTCCGCGCCCACGACCGCCTCGAGCGCGTCGCGCCAGATCGAAAGCGTCGGCGGCTGCTTTCGTTCCATGCTCAGGCGGTCGATCGTGGTCACCAGTTTCTCGATCCCGGCAAAGCTGCGCTCGCAGCGGGGCACGAGGTACTGTACCGCGCCCTCGCCCAGCACGAGGCCGTGCTGCTCGGCAATCGCAAGGATGAGTTCGCCTGCCATGATGTCGTCGGGCGAGCCGATTGCGAGCTGGAGCGCCGCCCCGAGCCGCGACTTGAGATCGGGCAAAGCGATGCCCCACCCCTCGCCTCCGGCAATAATGAGCAGCGGCGTGGCGGTTTCCTGCGCGCGGTTCCAGCGGTGGAACAATTCGGTTTCGTCCAGCGCATCGGCATTGTCGATCGCTTCGCCCCTGTCCTGCTCCGAGAACCACCGCGCGACCAGCGATTTGCCCGAACGCGGCGGCCCGGTGAGCACTGCGGTGCGGAACGGCCATGCTTCGGGCGCCGCGAGCGCTTCGAAAATGTGCGCATTGGCATTGCCGACGACGATCCTGGTGGGACCCTGGCCCGGCCCCCCACTCAGCGGCAGGGCGATCTGGCTCATGCCGCTTACCTTGAGATGCTGAGCGTATTGCCGCTCTGCGAAACGTTCCAGCCGCGCGCGCGCAGGGCCGCGGCGAGACCGCCGGCATCCCCGGCAAAGCTCACCCGCATGATCGAGATCCCGCCGATCGCGGTCGAGCTGGTGGCCGCCGCCCTGACGCCAGGCGTGGCCTGGACCGAGGCCAGCCCGTTATCGAACGAAGCGGCATTCGGCGTCGCGAACTGGACCACGAAACTGGACACGACCTGTGCCGTAGGCGTCGCTGCGACCGCCGGGCCGGGAAGCGGTTGGCCCGCTGCGAGCGCAGCTGCGCTGGCAGCAGCCTGCGCCGCCCTGACGTCACGCTCCGAATTAATCAGCGCCGCGATCGAGGGGTCGAGCACGACCCGGTCTGCCCTCAGCGTGGGATCGGGGGTCAACAGGCCGCGCTCGAGCGCGCCGGTATAGATGCGGTCGAAGCGAGTGACGGCCTGCCGCATCATCGATGGGATCGCCGCTTCGCCTTCGGCCTGGAGCGTGAATGTCTCGATGAACCGGTTATCGGGGCCATAGCGCGCGGTGAAGGTGCCGGTCACCGGCCCGCCCGGCCACTGACGGCTCAATTCCGCGACCGGTACGAGTACGTCGGCCGCGCCGAATTCGTTGAGGATCGCACGCCACCAGCTGCGGCTGCGGCGGCCCGGCTGGCCGTAATTGAGCACCAGCGAATCGCCCCCAGCACCCGAAGGCCGGACATAGTCGATCGCGCTGGCGCCGGCCTGGAACTCGGCCCAGGCGCGCTGCCACGGGTTGCGGACCTCGTAGACGGTGTAGACGCCGCCCGACTTGAGCACCGGGATCGTCAGCATCGGCGCCGAGACGATTTGCGCGGTAGTGGTGCCCAGCAGCGGCCCCGCCTTGGCACGATCATAGGTGATGCCCAGCGTAGCGATATAGCGCCGCGGGCCGACCTGCTCGCTCTCGATCACCACTGCCGAGACCATCGCCTCGATCCTTGCATCGTCGAGCTTGGGTCCCTTGAGCTTTTCCCAGCCGAGGCGCTGGGCCAGTTTCCAGCCCCTCTCGCGCGCGTCGCGCGGATTGTCGCCCTGGACGTTGACCTCGATCCCGCTGGCCATGATGTCGCTGCTGCTCGCCACCGGCGCGATCCCGCGATCGCCTTCGACCTGGGCCACCACAGCCTGCAGCGCCAGCAACGCCGCCGCCGCGCCAAGCACGATCGCAGCCGCCAGCGCCGGCGGGCGTTCAAGGATCGGGCGAAAGGCGGGAGCAAAACTCGTCATCGGTGGAAAATGCTTTTGGGGATTGGGGCGCCTTTTGTCCAATGCAACATGGAAATCCAAGCGCATTTGCGCCATGGGCGTGACCCATGTCGTCCAAATCCTACACCTACGAGCAGGCCGGGGTCTCGATCGACGCCGGCAACCGGCTGGTCAAGGCAATCAGCCCGCTGGTTAAGGCGACCGCCCGGCCCGGCGCGGATGCCGAAATCGGCGGCTTCGGCGGGTTCTTCGATCCGCGCGCGGCGGGCTACAAGGATCCGCTGCTGGTCGCCGCCAACGACGGCGTGGGGACCAAGGTCAAGCTCGCGATCGACCATGACCGGCACGATGCGATCGGGATCGACCTGGTCGCGATGTGCGCCAACGACTTGATCGTGCAGGGCGCCGAGCCGCTGTTCTTCCTCGATTATTTCGCCACCGGGAAACTGGTCACCGGTGTCGCCGAGCGGGTCATAGCCGGGATCGCCGAGGGCTGCCGCATCGCCGGCTGCGCGCTGATCGGCGGCGAGACCGCGGAAATGCCGGGCATGTACGCCGAAGGCGATTACGACCTTGCCGGGTTCTGCGTCGGTGCGGTCGAGCGCGGCGAGCAGTTGACCGGCGACAAGGTCGCGCCGGGCCATGTGCTGCTGGGACTGGCTAGCTCGGGCGTGCACTCCAACGGCTATTCGCTGGTCCGGCGGCTGGCGGCGGACAGGGAATGGGACATGGCGGCCCCGTTCGGCAGCGCGACCCTGCTCGACGCGCTGATCGAACCGACCCGGATCTATGTCAAAAGCCTGCTTCCCGCGATCCGCGCGGGCAAGATCGACGCCCTTGCCCATATCACCGGCGGCGGGCTGCTCGAGAATATCCCGCGCGTGCTGCCCGAGGGTGCGCGTGCGGTGGTCGATGCCGAGCTTTGGGACCAGCCGGAACTGATGCGGTTCCTCCAAGTGGAAGGTAACATCGCCCCCGGAGAGATGGCCCGGACCTTCAATTGCGGAGTCGGGATGGTGCTGGCGGTTGTTCCCGACTTTGCCGAGGAACTAACCGTGGAGCTGACAGAACGCGGTGAACGCGTGTTGCCGCTCGGCGCAATTCTTGGTGGCCAGCGCGGCTGCACGGTGCGCGGGAGTGCAGGGACTTGGGGATCGGATGACGGCTGGGAAGCCACCCACAATGCCTGACAGGGCCAGGGTCGCCGTGTTGATCTCGGGCAGCGGCACCAATATGGCCGCGTTGCTCTATGCAAGCCGCCTGCCGGGCTCGCCGTTCGAGATCGTGCTGGTGGCAAGCAACGATCCCGATGCTGCGGGGCTCAAGCTGGCCGAAGCGGAAAACGTCCAGACCTTCGCCCTGCCGCACAAGGGTATGGACCGCACCACGCATGACGCAGCGATGGATGCCGCAATCCGCAAGGCCGGCGCGCAGTATGTCGCGCTGGCCGGTTACATGCGGGTGCTGGGCGAGGAGATGGTCGGCCGCTGGGACGGGCGGATGCTCAACATCCACCCCTCGCTGCTGCCCAAATACAAGGGGCTGCACACGCATGAAGCGGCGCTCAAGGCGGGCGACAGTCATGCCGGGGCATCGGTCCACCTCGTCACCAGTGAACTCGACGGCGGCGAAGTGCTCGGCCAGGCCAAGGTTGCGATCCTCCCCGGCGATACGCCCGAAACCCTCGCCAAGCGCGTGCTGATCGCCGAGCACCAGCTCTATCCGCGGGTGCTGGCCGATTACGTTTCGCGCTCCCGCAATCCCCAATGGCTCACCGAACGCGTGCGCGAACGGGCGCTGGCGCTGGCCGAGGCGGACGAGGTGCTGTCGCACGGCATGGCCTGTTTCGGGGTGATCGGCGGCAAGAAATTCGCTTATGTCTCGAACGACCACCATGGCGACGGCAGGATCGCGCTTTTGGTCAAGATCAGCGGCGTCGAGGAGCAGGCGATGCTGATCGAGCATGACGAGGAGCGTTATTTCCGCCCGGCCTATTTCGGCGACGACTGGGTCGGCATCCGCCTCGACCTCGGCGACACCGACTGGGACGACATAGCCGCACGGCTCGGGTGGAGCTGGCGGGTGTCCGCGCCGAAGCGGCTGACAAAGTTGCTCGACGCCGCCGACGGGTTCTGAAGCGATGAGCCCTCCGCCTCGCCCACACTTGCTGGCGCGCTCGCGTTTCGCCGAATTCGCGGACCGGGGGATGGCGGCATCGTGGCGCGGGCCGAACCAGAAACCACCGCTTGAGCCGGAGTTCATCTGGCGCAAGGGCAGCGCAGGGTTTTCGCCCGAGGATGAAACCGCCTGCCGCTCGGCCGAGGATGTCGCCGATTTCCGCGCCCGCCTCGACGCGCTTTGCACCGCCTTGCGCGAGGAAGCGCGACTCAACGCGCTCGGTCACGCGGCGGCCTATGGCCAGATCAAGGCGGCGATCAAGACCCGCCACAAGCTGGGCCAGATGTGGCGCGAGCGGCCCGAACTCCCGCACGCTGAACTCGCCCCGCCGATCATCGTCGTCGGGCAGATGCGCGCCGGGACCACGCGGATGCACCGGCTGCTCGCTGCCGACCCCCGGCACACCGCCACGCGCATGTGCAACACCTTCGAACCGGTCCCGCGCCGCCCGGACACGCGGGCGCTGCGCTGCGCGGCGGGCCTGGCGCTTGCGCGGATGGTCAATCCCTGGCTCGACATGCTGCACCCGTTCGGCGCAACCCGCGCCGACGAGGAGCTCGGCTGGCTGACCTGGACGCTCAATCCCTGTGCGTTCGAGGCGCAGTGGCACATTCCTTCCTTCGTCGCCTTCAGCGAGGCGCGCGATCCGGCGCCGGTCTATCGCGATTTCGTCCGCATCCTGCGCGGCGATGCGGCGCTGATGCGCGACGGGGAGCGGCCGCGCGTGCTCAAATGCCCGCAATATGCCGAAGACCTGCCCGCGCTGCTCGCGCAGTTTCCCGATGCCCGGGTGGTCGTCACCAGGCGCGCCTCGAGCGAAGTACTGGCGAGTACGGTTTCGGTGATCGCCAGCCAGATGGCCTGGCAGAGCGACCATGCCTCACTGGAATGGATCGAGGGCGAATGGCGGCGCAAGCTAGCCATGCGGGAGCAGCGGCTGGAACGGGCGCTCGCGGATTTCCACGGCCCGCTGGCTGAAGTTGAGTATCTCGACCTCAATCGCGACTGGCGGGGAGAGATCGCGCGGGTCTATGCCGCGCTTGGCCTCGAACTGACGCCCGCCGCGCTTGCCGCGATGGAAAAGGAACAGGCGGCGGCGGAAAAATCCGCGCACCGCCTGCATCAAGACTCCTATCGCGAACTCACCCCGGCCTGAGCCGGGTGCACACGATCAGCCGACGATTTCTTCCGGCTTGAAGAAGAACGCGATCTCGATCGCCGCGTTCTCGTCGCTATCCGAACCATGGACCGAGTTTTCGCCGATCGACAGCGCGTAGGTCTTGCGGATCGTGCCCTCGGCGGCATCGGCCGGGTTGGTCGCGCCCATGATGTCGCGATTGCGGGTGACGGCGTCTTCGCCTTCAAGCACCTGGACCACGACCGGCTCGCTCATCATGAATTCGCACAGTTCGCCGAAGAAGGGGCGTTCCTTGTGGACCGCATAGAAGCCTTCTGCCTGTTGCTGGGTCATGTGGATGCGCTTGGAGGCGACCACGCGCAGCCCTGCTCCTTCCAGCATCGCGGTGACCGCGCCGGTCAAATTGCGGCGGGTGGCGTCGGGCTTGATGATCGAAAAGGTGCGGGTAACCGCCATGATGCGTTCCTTGCGAATGAAAATGTTCGGATTTCGCGCGCGCCCCTAGCGGGCGCAGGCCGTCATCGCAAGGCCGGAGGTCGTTCCGTCAGAAGCCCTTGCTGACCATCAGATTGACCGTGGTCTCCTGCTCGCCGCCGATCGCGGTGACGGAAAAGTCGGTCCCGTCCTCGGCCTTGCCGGCCAGTGCGATCTGGCCACCCGCGGTCACATCGGTCAACTCGACGATCCCGGCGGCGCGGGCCTGCTTGCGGTAGAAATCCGCTACCTGCACCGCCGAAGCCTCGGTCGAGAACATTAGCCGCACCCCCGAACCGTCGGCATGGGTGACGCTGTTCGAACTGACCTCTGTCGCGCCGGGATAGATGCTGAAGCCCGCGGGCAAAGCCACCTTTTGGCCCGAACTGTCGGTGATCGTCACCTCGCCCTCCTCGCCGGAAAGCGTTACGGTCGTATCGTCGCCCCCGCCTTCGACTACGGTTTCGACCGTGCCATCCTGGGTCTCACCCGTGCCCGACTCCTCCGATCCGCATGCGGCAAGCGCCAGCAGGCCGGCGACGATGGCGAATCTGTTCATGGCAAGGTTCCTCCAGGTCAGTTGGCGACTCTATCCGCGGCCGGGACGGCGGGAAAGCCCGCTCACGGCCCCTCCACCCACTTTCCGCCATCCTGCTTCCAGAAGCGCCGTTCGATGTCTTCGCGCTCACCCAGCATCCGCCACGCCGCGCGGGCAGGCGTCAGTTCCGCCTCGCCGAAAAACAACAGCGCGCGTTCGAAGCCCAGCGCCTCGTCGCGCCAGGCGCCGTCAGCGAGGATGACCAGCCGCGCGTCGTTCTCGGCAACGCAAGAGGTTGAAAGGAGGATCGGCTGGCGCGCCGCGTGCTTCTCGCCTGTCTTGCCGTGGGCAAGGAAGGCATCGGCGCGTTCCCACAGTGCCTCATCAATCCGTGCCAGAAGCGCCTCGTCGGCGGAGACGATCAACAGCTTCTCGCCCTTTTCGCGCGCAGCGCGGGCGATCTGCGAAATTGCGCTTTCCGCCGATTTGCCGCTCAACTGGTAGAAATCGACGCGCACGGGAGGTTGGAATCATCCTTCCAGCGTATCGCGCACGAAGCGGTCGAGCAGGCGCACGCCGAAGCCGGTGGCGCCTTTCTCCCAGGTCGCGCCGGGCTTGTCGGCCCACACCATCCCGGCAATGTCGAGATGCGCCCAGGGCGTATCGCCTTCGATGAAGCGCTTGATGAACTGCGCCGCGGTGATCGATCCGGCATAGCGCCCGCCGATATTCTTCATGTCGGCGATCGGGCTGTCGATCATCTTGTCATAAGGATCGCCCAGCGGCATCCGCCAGAGCTTGTCGCCGCTTGCCGCGCCGGCCGCCGCAAGCTGCCCGGCAAGCTCGTCGTCATTGGCGAACATGCCGCCATATTCGTTCCCCAGCGAAACGATCATCGCGCCGGTCAGCGTGGCAAGGTCGACGATCGTCGTCGGCTCATATTCCCGCTGCACCCAGGTGAGCGCATCGCACAGCACCAGCCGCCCTTCGGCATCGGTGTTGATCACCTCGACCGTCTGGCCGGACATGGTGGTGACGACATCGCCGGGCCGCTGAGCCTTGCCGTCGGGCATGTTCTCGACGAGGCCGCAGACGCCGATGACATTGGCCTTGGCCTTGCGCCCCGCCAGAGCGAGCATCGCCCCCGCGACCGCGCCGGCGCCACCCATGTCCCACTTCATGTCTTCCATCCCGGCGGCAGGCTTGATCGAGATGCCGCCGGTGTCGAAAGTCACGCCCTTGCCGACCAATGCGGTAGGCTTGCCGCCCTTGGCGCCGCCGTTCCACGAAATCGCCAGCAGCCGCGGCTTCTTCGCCGAACCCAGCGAAACGCCGAGCAGCGCCCCCATGCCGAGCGCTTCCATCTCCTTCTCGTCGAGCACCGTGAGTTCGAGCCCGGTGCCCTTGAAGCGTTCGCGGCAGCGCGCCACGAAACTCTCGGGATAGATGATGTTGGCCGGTTCAGCGACCAGCTCGCGGGTGAATTCGACACCCTCCGCAACCGCCTGCTCGATTTTCCAGGCGGCCTCGGCACCGTCCGGGGCTGCGATCACTATGGCCTGCTCTAGCGTCGCTTTCTGGTCGTCCTTGAGCCTCGTGCGATAGGCATCGTGGCGCCAGCCGCGCAGGCGCAGGCCCATCAGCACTGCTGCCGCGCCGTCCGCCGAAAGTTCGGCATGGCCAAGATCGAGCGCCAGTGCCGTTTCGCCCGAGCGCAGGAACCGCGCGGTCAGCGCCGCGCCGGCCTTTTCCAGCGTGGCCAGGCGCCCGCTGTCTTTCGGCTTGCCCGCACCAGCAAGAGCAAGCCGCACCAGCCGGCCTTCCCGCTCGACGAAGCATTCGAACAATTGGCCCGCTTTGCCGGAGAAGCGTGCCGCGGCGGCGCCTTGCACGACCGCCGCTTCGAGATCGGCGGGCAGCGAATCCTGGTCGACGAGCAAGGCGACAAGGCGGGGGAGCGAGACGTCGGCTGCGTCGCTGAAAATGATCTTCATGAAGACTCCGGCAGGCGATGGCAGCGGCAAGAGGGATCGGACGCGCGCCGCATTGAATAGCTGGCGTTGCAGTTAGGGGGCACTGGTGCGATAGGCAAGCCATGCTCCCGCCGCCGCCGCAAGCCATTCAAGTTCGCTTGCCTGCCCTTCGTGCGGGTATCGCGCTTGTTGGGCTGATGCTTGCCGGGTGGGCGGTTCCCGCCTCCGCCCAGCCCGAGGCCGCAAGCAGCGACCCCTCTTCGAGCGAAATCTCGATCCCGCGCGAGATCGCCTTCGAGGCGAACGGCCTGTCCTACGACAGCAACAACGACATTGTCACCGCCGAAGGCAACGTGATCATGCGCAGCGGCACCCAGTCGGTCCGCGCCGACAAGGTCAGCTGGAACCGGCGGACCGGCGTAGTCACCGCCTTCGGCGAGATCCGTTTTGTCGATGGCGACGGCAACGTGCTCTACACCGACAGCCTGGAACTGACCGACGATCTGAAACTCGGGGCGATGACCAACATGCTGCTCGCCCTGCGCGAAGGCGGACGGATCGCCGCGCGCGAAGGCAAGCGCATCGAAGGCGGCAATGTCGAACTGGCCTATGCCGCCTATTCGGCCTGCGCGGTCGAGAACGAAGAAGGCTGCGAAAAAACGCCGAGCTGGCGGATCGTGGCCGATCGGGTGGTCTACGATCCCGAGGCCAGGCAGGTGCGCTTCCACGGCGCGACGATGGAAATCTTCGGCAAACCGCTTATTCCGCTGCCGGGTCTCGTCGTCTCCACCGACGGGCGGGCGATCTCGGGCCTGACCGTTCCCGACCTGAGGTTCTCCGATTCCAACGGGGTGGAAATTACCCAGGGCTATTACTTTCACCTCGCGGACAACCAGGACCTCACCGCCCGGGCCCATGTCTATACCGAGGCGCCGCCGATGTTCTCGGCGCAATATCGCGCGCTGACGACGCGGGGCGCGTTCCAGGTGACCGGCTATGTCACGCGCAGCGCCCTGATCCCGATCGGGCCTGAGACGGACACCGAACCAGATCCGGACGCGAAGAACGAGTGGCGCGGCTATTTCTCGACCAACGGCAAATTCCAGTTCTCGCCGGAATGGAGCCTTGCCACCTCGGTGCGGGTCGCCAGCGACCGTACTTTCCTGCGCCGCTACGACATCAGCCGCGACGATCGCCTGCGCTCGATGTACAATCTCGAGCGCATCGCCGAAAAATCCTATTTCACGTTTTCGGGCTGGGCGACACAGACCTTGCGTTCCGATGATGTGCAAAAGCAGGTGCCCGTTGCCTTGCCGGTGATCGATTATCGCAGCCGCCTCGAAGATCCCCTGCTCGGCGGCCGCGTCGAATTGCAACTCAACAGCCTCGCCATCACCCGCAACACCGGACAGGATACGCAACGTGCCTTCGCCAGTGGCCGCTGGGACTTGCGGCGGATCACGGCGATGGGCCAGGAAGTGTCCCTGTCCGGCCTGGTCCGCGGCGACGTCTATCATTCGGACGAGAATTCGCTGACCGATACCTTGATCTATCGCGGCCTGCCGGGCTGGCAGGCCCGCGGCGTAGCGATCGGGGCGGTCGACGTCAAATGGCCATTCGTCGGTGAAATCGTCGGCGGTACGCAGGTGCTGACCCCGCGCTTCCAGATTGTCGCCAGCCCGTCGATCAAGAATCTCGAAGTCCCCAACGAGGATGCACGCGCGATCGAACTTGAGGATTCCAACCTGTTCGCGCTCAACCGCTTCCCCGGCTACGACCGCATCGAGGACGGCGTCCGCTTCACTTATGGCATCGACTGGCAATTCGCCCGCCCCGGCCTGAGCCTCAAGACCACGATCGGCCAGTCCTATCGCCTGACCAAGGAGCCTACGCTGCTGCCCGACGGGACCGGGCTTGCCGACCGGGTCTCGGACTGGACCGGGCGGACCGAGGTGCGTTTGCGGAACTTCATCAAGCTGACCCACCGTTTCCGCTTCGACAAGGACAGTCTCTCGGTAAGGCGCAACGAATTCGACTTCGCCATCGGATCGAGCCGGAATTATTTCGAGCTCGGCTATCTCCGGCTCAATCGCGATATTTCCGTCGATATCGAGGATTTGCAGGACCGCGAGGAACTGCGCGTCGCCGGGCGCGCTACGATCAAGAGAAACTGGTCGGTGTTCGGCGCCGCGGTGGTCAATCTGACCAATGAAGCGGAGGACCCGAACTTCACTTCGGATGGCTTCGAACCCCTGCGCACCCGGCTCGGCATTGCCTATTCCGACGACTGCCTCGAATTCGGGCTCACCTGGCGGCGGGATTTCGTCGAAAGCGGCGATGCCCAGAAGGGCAACA
>Ga0315910_10001952_pt1 | contig 18541 bp, 14 predicted proteins | sample EdamamesoilMG_FD_204470 | JGI IMG/M metagenome (GOLD analysis project Ga0315910, IMG submission 204470) | Garden soil microbial communities collected in Santa Monica, California, United States - Edamame soil | ecosystem: Environmental > Terrestrial > Soil > Garden | place: USA: California...
CTCGACGACCTCGGAGCGGTGTACGCTCGGAGGCAGCCGGCGCGCAGCGCCGCGGCGGGCCGGGCTCATTTCTCCTCGCTCCGCGAGAAATCGCCGGCGTTCCGTTCCCAGTCTCGACCGTCGAAGTTGCGCAGGGGAAGGCCGGCCAAGGGCTGCCCGTCGAGGCAGCGCGCGTTGACGCTGTAGCCGTCCGGGTGGGAACGCGGGACGTAGAAAGACTTGATGCCACACACCGCGCAGAACAGGTGATCGGCCACGCCGCTGTTGAAGCGATAGTGCGTGAGCCGCTCGCTGCCCGAGAGCAGTCGAAAGCTCGCGCGCGGTACGATCAGATGGATGTAGCCGGTTCTGTCGCAGATCGAGCAGTTGCAGAGCCACAGCTCCGCCAGGCGCGGAGCGTCGACCTCGAAGCGCACCTGACCGCAGTGGCAACCGCCCCGATACGTGACGAGCTCCGAGCTCACGAGCTCCGAGCTCACGCGGCCCCCGCGGCGCGCTCGGCGAGGGAGATGGTGTTGGCGAGCAGCATCGCAACCGTCGTGACGCCCACACCGCCGAGCCGAGGTGTCACCCAGGACGCCACCTCGGCCACCTCGGGGGCGACGTCTGGCACCAGCTTCTTACCCTGCCAGGTGATGCCCGCGCTGACGACGACGGCGCCAGGCCGCACCGCATCCGGCGTCAGAATGTTGGGCTTGCCCACGCCGACCACGACGATGTCGGCCTGGCGAGTGAAGCGCTCCCACGCGGGCGCCTCGGAGTGCAGCAGCGTCACGATCGCATTGCCACCGCGCCGCTTGGCGCTGAGCAGCAGCGACAGGGGGCGGCCCAGCGTGGGGCCACGCCCGACGATCGCGACGTGGCGCCCGGCGACGTCGATGCCATGGAACTCGAACATCGCCGAGATCCCTGCCGGGGTCGCGGGCAATGCGCCCGGCAACCCCAGCGCCAGGCGCCCGAGGCTCTCCGGGTGCAAGCCGTCGGCGTCTTTGCTGGGCGCGAGCGCCAGCAAGGCGGCGTTGAAATCGAGCCCGGAGGGCAACGGCGACTGGACGATGATGCCGTGCACGCCGGGGTCCGCGTTCAACCGGCGCACCTCGGCCTCGAGCTCCGCCTGGGTCGTGCTCGAGCCCAGACGAACGTCGAGCGAGGTGATGCCGGTGCGCGCGCAGGCCTCGTGCTTCTTGAGCACGTACGTGGCGCTGTCGGGGTTGTCTCCGACGAGCACCACCGCCAGCGTGGTCGCGACACCGCGCCGCGCGAGCCGGACGGCGCGTTCGGCCACGTCGGCACCGACCGCTTCGGCGACAGGAGCCCCGGACAAGAGCTGCGCACTCATGGGCGCCGGCTTAGTGCCGCCGGCGCCGAGGCGCAACGCCCGCGTCGACGGGCGCCGGGCGTGCACGCCCAGAGTGGCCTGGGCAGGCGCACGCCGTCAGGCCGGCACGCGCTCGATCTGGCACCTGAGGTCGCAGTTGTCGCCGTTGCGACGGTTGCCGTCGTCGCACTCCTCGTCGCCGTTGACCTCGCCGTCGCCGCAGCGCGGCCCGAGCAGGCAGGTGGAGCTGCAACCGCCGTAGGAGCCGTCGTTGACGCCGTCGTCGCACTGCTCGCCGAAGTCGACGTCGACCACCGAGTCGCCGCAGTTCGAGGGCGCCGTGCAGCCCGGCCCGCAGGAGGTCGCGTCCAGCTGGTAGCCGTCGCGGTTCGAGCCGTTGTCGCAGGCCTCCTCGCCGTTGACGAGGCCGTCGCCGCAACGTGGCCCCGGCGTGCAGTCCGCGTTGCACACCCCATAGCCGGTGCCGTTGACGAGCTCGCCGTCATCGCAGGACTCATCCGGTGTGACCACGCCATCGCCGCACACGCTCACGCAGTTGGTGACCGGCGCGTCGAAGCCGCGCAGCGTGAGCGTGTAGTTGCTCTCGACGACGTGGCGCTCGGCCTGGAAGACCACGATCTCGTTCACGCCCTCGGGGTTCACCGGCACGTCGAGATCGGTGCAGACCGAAGCGGCCGCGACCGTGTCCTGCAGGCACAAGGTCGAGTCGATGCCGTTGTCGCTCAGCTCGATGCTGCCGAGCAGCTCGCCGTGAATGCCGCCGAGATCGACCGTGAGCTGGCCGTTGACGAAGACCCACACGTCATCGTCACCGCTGAACTCGAGCAGCTCGCCGCCCTGAAACTCGAACCACTGGCGAGTCTCGCTCGTGAAGTGGAAATTGTGCGCGACACCCGCAGCGTCGTTGCCCTGATCGCCGAAGCCGAGGCCGTCGATCGGGAAGAACTCGGTGGCGCCGGTGGCCGCGAACTGGAACGTATCCGCGGCGATCTCTTCCAGCGCCAGCGTGTCGACGAACGTCTCGTTGACGCCGGGTACGTCCGTGTACCACTCGGCGAAGCGCGCGGCGATCTCGTCCGCGTCGAGCGTACCCGCCGCGCTCGCCACCTTGGCGGCGGCGCCGCCCGCACCCGGGCCGTCCATCGTCCAGGGTTTGCCCTGGAACGTGAAGGTGGGATCGTAAACCGGCTTGCCGTTGTTGCCGAGCTGGGCGAGCACGATGCCGGGCAAACGCGGGCTATCGAGCGGATCGATCTCGAACTGCGGATGAGTGTTCTCGAAATCGCGGTAGATGACCGGCAGCACGAGCACGTCGCCGATGTCGGGCGCGACGTTCTCACAGAAGTAGCCCGGCTCACGCAAGCACTGCTCGGTGCAGCCATCGCCAGGCTGCGTGTTGCCGTCGTCGCACTCTTCCTCGGGGAACTTCATGCCGTCGCCGCACACCGCCGCGCAGCCGTAGACGCCGCCCGAGTCGTAACCACAACGCGGCTCGTTCACACACGCCGCCGTGCAACCGTCAAACGGAACGTCGTTGCCGTCGTCGCATTGCTCGGTGCCTTCGAGCAGGCCATCTTGACAATCCGTGGTGCGACACGCCGCGCCCGCAGTGTCACAGGCGAACCCGGCCTCCAGCGTGCAGGTCGGCGAGCAACCGTCACCGGCGACGGTGTTGCCGTCGTCGCAGCGTTCCTTGCCGGTCAACAACCCATCGCCGCACACCGTCCGGCACTTCGCGCCCGCGATCAGGCACTCGTATCCGGGCTCGAGCTGGCAGCTGTCGGAGCAACCATCGGCCGCGACCACGCCGCCGTCGTCGCAGGTCTCGCTGAGCGCCACGAAGCCGTCGCCGCAGACCGCGGTGGAGACACAGGCCTCACCCGGACGCGGACACGCATACCCGGCCTCGAGCTGGCAGTTCGCCGAGCAGCCGTCGTCGCCGTTGGTGTTGCCATCGTCGCAACGTTCGCTCAGCACGATGCGCGAGTCACCGCACACCTCGACCAGCTGGCAGAGGCTGCCAGGCGCATCGCAGGTATATCCCGCCTCGACCACGAGGCAGTTGGCGGAACAGCCGTCGCCATTGTCGAGGTTTCCGTCGTCGCATGCCTCGTCATCGGAGCGCTCCGAGTCGCCGCAACCGGGCGGCGGCGGGGCTTCATACAGCTCGTCCTCGTCGGGTTGGACCGGGACGGTGGGCGCGCCCCCGCTCCCAGCGCTCCCACCCGAAGGAGCATCGGGATCGAGACCGACGATGACTTGGCCATCGTCTTCGGAGCCGGGAGCGCATGCGGCGAGACCTGAGAGCGCACCGAGGAGGGCGGCTCTCCACGCTGAAGAAGCGGTAATCGAAGTCATGCGACGCTGAAGCAAAGACAAGGGTGAAATCCGTTCGAGCGGGGCACTACGTCTCGTGACAACTGCCGGCAACTTAGCACGATCCACCTGCAATGGCGCACGAGCTCACTAGCCCCGTGCGGCCCTTGCCGGGACGAGCCACCGTCCATGCAACAATACACGGAAGCCTGGGAAGGGGCCAGGCTCGGACCGGACGAAAGTGTTCATCGGCTGTCCCCGGATCGATCCAAATCTCGAGCCAAGGTCTCGTCCGAACGCTCGAGGCTGGTGGACTCGAGCCCGGCTGAGTCGAAGCTGGGCGTGGAGTCCCGATCCAGGTCCGATCGTTCGCGGCGCGGTGACGCGATGATGCGCTCCCGCGCTGCGCCCGACGTCGCTCGGTGCGCTGATCCAGACCCGCAAACCAGACCCGCAGATCCGCGACCTGTCGCAAATCCCGGCCTTCCAGAGCGCGATCGTCGGACGTCATGCCGACCATGACTTCAGGATCATGGCTCCCCCGAATAGCCCATCGCCGAGCGCGGCCATGGCCCGCGGCGCCCGCTGTCTCTACCTCCGGCAGCAAGCCTTCGCAAAGGCCGCGGGGCTCGCGTCGATGCGATCGCGTGAGGCTGCAACGCATGGCACCCGTGGGTGCAACGCCCGGGCCGCGCAGGCGTTTCTTTTGGCAACGCCGGGCGGATGGAGGCGCCCTGGAAACCGGGATGGCGCCCCGTTTCCGCGCCAACGCTGCCCGAGGCGCCGGCGTTTCATCCTGTTTTGGAACATGCCGGGCCGCGTCGTCCGCGGTGGCGGCTCACGCCCCTGCGCCGAGTCGCACGCGGCGGTACAACATACTCTGCCAGCCTGCGCGCGGCAGGCCGTCATACAAGAACAGGGCTGCCTCGGCGAAGCTGACCTCGACCCCTGTGAGCTCCGCCGACAGGGCCTCGACGTCGAGCGACGGAATCCAGGCAGGCAGGAAGCCGAGCGTCAGGTGGAAGCGGTGGCGCTCCTCCTCGAGCGGAACGCTGGGCTCGGGGCTGGCCGGGCCCAGGTCGGCGTCGAGCCGCTCGTGCAACGTCAGCAAGACTTCGGAGGGTTGCACGGCAACCCACACGATAGCCTCCGGGCCGTGCGGTGAAGCCAGGCGCTGCTCGACACCGGCCAGCGACACCGAGACCTTTGGCGAGGTGGCCGCGAGCTGCTCCAGGTAGCGTTCGATGGCGCTCGTGTCCGGCACGGCGAACGGCTGCTCGAGCGACAGGTGGGGCGGTAGCCGCGGCCAGCGCAGCCGGCCGGCGGTCGCACGAAACGCCGCCAGCGCGGCGGCAGCGAGGCGATTGGCGAGATCGCGATCGGGCAGCAGGGCGATGGCGCCCTTCAGCTCGGCCATGCCAGCCCTCTCGTCGTCCAAGCCGTGACCAGAGCAGCCGCGCCGCTCGAAAAAACTCGCGGGCTCATCGGGCCTCGAACGACTCCAGTCCGGCGGGTGCTCCGGCGAGCACGGCCACGAGCGGGCCTAGGTGGGCGCGATCCGCGTCATGGGCGTGGAGGTATGGCGCGTTCATACTGCCTTCGATTATGCGACGCCCGGCAGCGGAAAAGCCAGCACGTCGCGCCGCGATGCTGTCGCCGCGACGCGGTCGCCCTGGGAGCGACCCGCTGAATCGCCTGTCGGTATCGCCCAGAGGTGTCTCCCTGTCGGTATCGCCCAGAGGTGTCGCTGGTCATTCTCGCGCCATGTCCTCCTTGTCACTGTCGCCTCTCGAAGCGGCCCCGCGGAGCGGCTCTGTGCGCCGCGTGGTGTCCGGGCGTCGAACGGGTGGTTTTCATGCGTCGGTTTCTGGAGCCGTCGAGGCGCGTTCGTTAACTAATCGCCGCTCCGCGATTTCGCCGCTCGCAATTCGCCGCTCCGCCGTTCCGGACCCGCCCTTTGGGACCCACTCCCCGTCGGGCTTGTGGCAGCATGCGCCGCGCCCGATGCCGATCGCCTACCCCCCGCTGCCGCGCCGCGTTTTCTGCAACCGCACGCTCAACATGCGTTCGATCCAGGTCGTGGGCTGCGACATGGACTATACGCTCGTCCACTACGACAGCCAGCGCTGGGAGCGTAGCGCCTACGAGTACATGAAGCGTGCGTTCGTGGCGCGCGGCTGGCCCGTCGCGTCGCTGGAGTTCGACCCCGAGATGATCTCGCTCGGCCTGGTGATGGATGTCGAGCGCGGCAACCTGGTCAAAGCCAACCGCTTCGGGCACGTTCGCAACGCGAGCCATGGCACGGCCACGCTCGGCTTCGAGGGCTGGCGCGAGGAGTACGGGACGGCGCCGATCGATCTGGGCGAGAGCCGCTGGCAGTTCATGAACACGCTGTTTTCGCTCTCGGAGGCGTGCCTGTACACCCAGCTGGTCGACTTGCTCGACCAAGGCAAGCTGGAGCCGGGGCTGAGCTATCGGGCCCTGTATGCCGAGGTCCGCCGCGTGCTCGACGCGACGCACCTCGAGGGCGCGCTCAAGGCGGAGATCCTGGCCCGCCCGGAGGAGTACGTGATCCTCGACGAGGAGCTGCCCCAGGCCCTGCTCGAGCTGCGCGAGGCCGGCAAGAAGCTCCTGCTCATCACCAACTCCGAGTGGACCTACACGCGCAGCATGATGAGCTACGCTTTCGATCGTTTCCTGCCGAGCGGGTCCTGGCGCGACCTGTTCGAGATCGTGATCGTCCAAGCCCGCAAGCCCGAGTTCTTCTCGCGCAGCTCGCCGGTGTTCCGGATGGTCGACGAGCAGAACCGCTATACCCCGCACATCGGCCCGCTCAAGCCAGGCGAGGTGTACCTCGGCGGGGACGCGCGGCTGATCGAGTCGAGCTTGGCGGCGGAGCCTGATCACATCCTGTACATCGGCGACCACATCTACGCCGACGTGCACGTCAGCAAGGATCTCTTGCGCTGGCGCACCGCGCTCGTCGTGCGCGAGCTGGAGAAGGAGCTGGAGGGCCTGTCGGCGTTTCGCAACGGTCAAGTCCAGCTCGACGCCGCCATGGCCGACAAGGGGTTGCTCGAGCACCAGCTGTCGATCCTGCGCCTCGCACACCTGCGCAACACGCGCGAGCCGCCCCCAGGCTACGACGCCGAGGCCGCGGCGGCAGAGATCCGTGCCCTGCGCGGCCGCCTCGTCGATCTCGATCAGCGTATCGCCCCGCTCGCCAAGCAGTCGAACGAGCTGTTGAACGCGCGCTGGGGCCCGCTCATGCGCTGCGGCAACGACAAGAGCCACCTGGCGCGGCAGATCGAGCGCTACGCCGACGTCTACATGTCGCGCGTCTCCAACCTGCTCGCGTACACGCCCTTCGCCTACCTGCGGGCGCCCCGGGTCACCCTCCCGCACGAGGTCGATCTCGGCGCGCGGGCGGCCGATGGTGCCGACTTCTGAGCCCGCCGGCGCGGACGGCTTGAGAAGCGACCGCGGTTTCGCTATCCCCTGAGCAGGGCGCGTGAGGCGCGCGGCCAGCAGCGAAAGGACGTTGACGACATGTGGGGTATCGACCGTTTATCCGCCGGTGAGCTCGGTAACACCCGCCGCCGGCTGCGAAACTCCGCCGTCGCGCTGCTATCTCAGGCCTCGGCGGTCGATCGGCGCGGCAAGCCCGTCCTCGACGTGCTGGAGGAGCTCGGGGTGCGCCCCGTGCGGCTGTTCGCCGGCGAGCACGGCTTCGATGGTGTAGCCCAAGCCGAGGAGGCGGTGGCCACCGTCGCGCCGCCGCGCCGCCTGGCCCCGCCCCCGCCCGCTCCGAGCGCGGGCGACGGCGGCGACCCGGCGCTGGCTGGAGCCGACGGCGAGCCGCCGTCGTCGCGCGAGCCCGGCAGTAACCCAGCAGCCAGTGACCCCCCCGCGAGCGAGCCGCTGGCGCCGTCACTGCCGCCCGAGATCATCAGCTTGTATGGCCACGACAAGGCGTCGTTGTCGCCGCAGCCCGAGCACCTCGCGGGGCTCGACGTGCTCTTGATCGATCTGATGGATGTCGGCAGCCGCTATTACACGTTCGTGTGGACCGCCCTGCTCGCGGCACGCGCCGCGGTGCTGGCGGGCGTCCACGTGCTCGTGCTCGACCGCCCGAATCCGATCTCGGGCGATCCCAGCAGCGTCGAGGGCACCCCACAGCTGCCCGGCTTCACCTCGTTTGTCGGCCTCGAATCCGTGCCGATCCGCCACGCGCTGACGGTGGGCGAGATGCTCGTGCATTTCTTCGCGCGCGAGGGCCACGCGCTCGGGCCGGACGGTGCCCTCTCGGTCATCGCCACTCGCGGCTGGGAGCGGCACCGCACGGCGCACGCCTGGGGTCGTCCGTTCGTCGCGCCGTCGCCCAACATGCCGAGCGTGGAGACGGCGCTGGTTTACCCCGGCGGCTGCTTGATCGAGGGGACGAACCTCTCCGAAGGTCGCGGCACGACATTGCCCTTTCAAACCGTCGGCGCTCCCTTCCTCGACGGGCGCGCGCTCGCCCGGGCCATGGTCGATGCGCGCTTGCCGGGTGTCCTGGTGCGGCCGCACTCGTTCCGGCCGACGTTCGAGAAACACGCGGGCCAGCTCTGCCACGGGGTCGTGCTGCACGTGACCGATCCTCGCGCGTTCCGTCCCGTCACCACCTACCTCACGCTGATCGCGCTCGCGCGCCAGCAAGCGCCCGAAGCGTTCGAGTTCCTGACCCGCACGTACGAGTTCGAAAACGAGCGGCTCGCCTTCGATCTGCTGACAGGCTCGGACGCTGCTCGCAACGCCATCCTGTCGGGCGCCACCCCCAACGAGCTGGTGGAGCTCATCGCGCCGGTGCCGCCGGCCTGGTCCGAGTCGTTGCGCGACATCGAATCGCTCGTCGCCAAAGCACACGCCTGAGCGCGTGCGATCTCCGAGTGGCGCCGCGTCGAGATGGCCGACGCGGCGCGCACGCTTCTTCACAATTGCGCCGTGAAACGAATCTCGAGGCGCCACTGAAGGGCGCGTCGCCACAGCCAAACGCTGGGTAACGCGCCCCGGCGCCCTGCGTTCAGGGCGGTAGCCACGCGTCGCTCCGGGAGCTAGACAGGGCCTGGCTCGCGAGTGCTCTGCACCCGAACGTCAGGATCACACATGCGAAAGTACCTCTCCCCCATCGTGACGAGCCTCGCGCTCGCTTCCATCGCGTCGACGGCGAGCGCGCACATCGAGCTGCGGGACCCGCCGGCGCGTTATGAGATCACGAACTTCGACACCGGCATCAAGTCCTGCCCGTGCGGGCTCGGCAGCAGCAACCGCACCTGCAACCTCGCCGTCGACAGCTCCGACCCCGATCGCTCGACGCGTGTGAGCCGCTTCGAAGCCGGGTCCACGATCACGCTGGTCTTCGACGAGTTCGTCGATCACGCCGGGCGCTTCCGGGTCGCTTTCGATCCCGATGGCGCGGACATGGCGGACTTCAACGCGAACATCCTGGAGGACGTCCCGGATCCGGCCGGCACCGGCGGGCAGACGTGGGAGATCCAGGTCACGCTGCCCAACATGACGTGCACCAATTGCACGCTGCAGCTGGTGCAGGCGATGGAGGTCGACGTGAACACGCCGGTCGCCGATCCCGCGCCGATTTCGTCCTACTACAGCTGCGTCGACGTGGAGCTGGTGGCGCCGGGAACCCTGGGCGCGCCCCAGGAGGAGCCCGCCGAGGCGCCCCCGGGACAAGCGCAGCCGGGCGAAGAAGCGCCGAGCGATCAGCCGCCAGGCACCGGGCAACCCGGGGACGAGACCGACCCCAACGGGGAGGCGGCGGGCACAGACACGAGCCAGCCCGCGGCTCCACAGGGCGGCGGCGCCCAGTCCGGCGGGAGCGCGGCCGGCGACGAGTCGAGCACGCCGCTGATCCCCGCCGGCAGCGGCACGCCGATGGACACGGGCTCGAGCGGCGGCGGCGTCGCTCCTGCGGGCGAGATCGCGATGAACGACGCGCCGGGCGCAGCGCCCGGTAGCGTTGGCAGCACGCTTCCGCCGCCGCCCTCCGTCGCCGGCGCGAGCGCGGAGAGCGGAGCCTCGGGAGGCTGCGGCCTCTCCCCGGCACCCGGCAGCGCCGCGCTCGGGCTCGGCCTGTTGGCGCTTCTGGCGGCCGCCGGGCTGGGCCGCCACAAGCGCCGCGCTGCCTGAGCGGAGCCGTAGAAACACGACGATTACCTTGCGGAAGTACTGATGGCCGGGGGCGGTGACGGCGCCGCCTCCCGGGGCAAACTGCCGCAGTAACGTGCCAACAATCCCAATAACTGCCCCTTTCCGCGACAGCAAAAGCCCAACATCATCTGCGGCTCTATCGGTGAGAGGGAGGTGCCATGGAGCTCGTTCGTCTGTTTGGGGTGCGGAAGGCAGCGCTCGCGCTGGTGGTCGTGGCGGGTGGTTTCGGGTGCAGCTCGGAAGACCGCCCCATCGCCGACGACATCGATCAGCTGGCAGCGCCGCTGTACGCGGCCGGCTCGGCCACGTTCTGCGTGCGCGATCCGTCGCGGGGCTTCGATCCCACCGGGGGCCTGCAGGATGGCGAGCGGTTGATCCTGGTCGAGGCGTGGTACCCGATCGACGCGGCCACGGCCAGCGCGCCCTCGGCGCAGCGCACGCGCTTCGGTGACTACTTCGCCGGCGACCCCGAGCTGCTGCTGCGCACCGAGCGCTCCCTGCTCGAGACGACGGGCTTCGCCCCGGACGTCGTCGAGCAGCACATGCTGCTGGCGCCCAGCCAGTTCGACGTGGAGCGCGGCAGCTATCGCAACGCGCCCGTCGCCTCCGCTTCGGAGCCGTTCCCCGTGGTGCTGTATTCACACGGAACGCTGCAGCAGCGCTTCACCAACGACACCATGGCGGAGAACCTCGCGCGCCGCGGCTACATCGTGCTCGCGCCCGAGCACACCGGCAACGACGCGCTGGCGCCGTTCGGCGCGTTCTGCCCGGGCGAAATGAGCGAACCGGGCGTGATGTCGGCCGCCCTCGCCTCGAGCCCCGCCTTCGACGTCGCTCGCAACGAGTACAAAGGGCAGACGTTCGACCCGTTCTTCCTGGTCGGCGATGCGGCCTTGCCCGAGGGCCCGAGCATCAACCCGATCGAAGTGTCCCTCACGCTCGATCGAGTGGCGGACTACCGCGCCAGCTTGGCGGCGCTGGACGGCGCTCTCGGCGAGGTCGGGGCCGCCGCAGACGGCGATCGCGTCGCCATCATCGGCTACTCGCGCGGCGCGATGCACGGCCTGGTCGGCGCGGAGATGATCGAGGCGGTCAAGGGCTCGATCGCCTTTGTCGGCGGAACGCCGATGCGCTTTTACTCGCGCGACGCACAGGCGCAGCCGATCCACGACGCGCTGGGCGCGGCGACCGGCGGCGCGCGCAGCACGCTGAACGCGCTGACCAAACCCGTGGTCGATTTGATCGGCGGCGAGGACAGCCGGCGCAAGGCGACGACCGACGCCGCGGCGGGCATCGGCGTGTACGACACACCGTCCGCGGGCAACCCGAGCCCGATCGTGAGGGACACGTTCGAGACCGGGAGCGGCTTCGGAGCGCTGGTCAGCATCACCGATATCGACCACTTCGACCTGGTCGACGATCCGTTCGTGGTGGCCTACCGCGCCGAAGGCGGGACGTCGCGGCCCGGAGCGTTCGACACGACCAAGCAGTACGTGTTGCGGCCGCTGACCGAGCGTCAGGCGATTCGCGACCACTTCGTGGTCGCCGCGCTCGACGTGTTCCTGAACGGCGACGACTCGCGCGACAGCTTTGACGGCAGCGAGTTCGCCGCCCAGGGCGTGAGCGTGACGCTCGCCGAGCGCTGAGCTCACTCGGACGCTAGCGCGGGGTGACGTTCACCTCGAAGACCCGAAGCCCGAGCGGCCGAGTGTCCTTCGACGCGGGGTCGAGCTCGGCCGGCGCCTCCAGCTGCTCGAACTCGAGCGCGAGCTCGTTTTCGGTGCGCACGCGCGCGGTCGGCACTTCGACGATGGCGGTCTGCTTGCTGTCGGCGAACGTCAGCCGCTCCAGCGGCTCACCGTTCAGCGAGAGGTTGACCTGGCGCTGCTTGGCGCCGCGCGGTGCGCGCGCCGTGAGCGCCAAGCGATAGCCGGAGGTGTCGCCGACCTTCGCCAGATAGAAGACCAGCACGGAGCGCTCGCCCGTGGTCCACGTCCCCGTTCCGCGGTCGCTGGCGTCTCTCACCCAGCCCTCGCGCAGCGCCGAGAGCGCAGCGGCGTTTTGACTACCGAGCGACAGCTCGGCGGCGACGCCGATGGGCTGGACCTGGATCTGCTCGAAGCGCACGGCCAGCTCGCGCAGATCGTTCGACTGCGGATCGGTGTCGCTCGGCCTGCCCGTCCTGGCGAACTGAAACGCGAGCTCGTTGCGCCCAGCGTTGAACAGCTCCCCCTGCGCCACGAAGCCATACGCGCGCCAGCCTCCGCCGACGCTGGCCTGCCCCAGCGGACGCTTGTTGGCTGCGATGCTCACCGGCACCTCGCCGAGCACGTGATAGGGCTCTGCCAGGAACGCGACCAGGTATTCCTTCTCGCCTCCACGCAGGTTGAACGCGACCGTCGAGACATCGCCCTCGGACCAGCGGGCGCGGCGCGGCCCGATCTGCTCGGGCATCGAGAACCCGGCGACGGTGTGGTTTGGACCGCCCTCGAAGCCGAGGTCGATCACGCTGCCGGGTGCGTAGCTGCCGAGCTGCAGCTCGGCGGCCGCGGCCTGCGGCTCTCCCGGGTCGCCGACATCGTCCGCCAGGCCCTTGCACGCGAGCGCGCCGAGCAACGCCGAGGCCACTGCCAGCCGCAACCCGAGCGTTGACGGAGCCCGGACTTCGCGCGTTGCACCAAAGGTGAACAGCATGGTCACTTCCCCACTACGGCCCCTCACCTTAACCGATTTACCGAGCGCGCGCGCCAGCAGCGTCGCGCCCTCCCCCCCTCGGCCGCCGACGCGCCACGACGCTCGTGGCCCGCCCTTTTACCGCACGCGTCAGCACATCGCGGCCTCGATCTCGCGCACCGTCTTGGGCACGTCCCGGCTCAGGATTTCGTAGCCGGCGTGGGTGACGAGCACGTCGTCTTCGATGCGGATGCCGCGCACGTCGGAAAATTGCGCGAGCCGGCCGCGATCGAGCGCGCGATCGAGGACGCCGCCGGGCTCGACGCCAGCGAGCAAATCCGGGATCTGGTAAAACCCGGGCTCGATCGTCACCACCATGCCGGCCTGCAGCTCGCGATCGAGCCGCAGGAAGCGCGACGTGGGATCCGGTCGGCGCGAGCGCCCTGGCGCGTAGCCGGCGCGGTCGCCGAGGTCCTCCATGTCGTGCACGTCCAGGCCCAGCAAGTGCCCGACGCCGTGCGGATAGAACAACGCCGAGGCGTGGTGCTCGGCGAGCTGCTCCGGCGAGCCACGCAGAATACCCAGGCCCAGCAGGCACTCGAGCAGCGCCCGCTGTGACGCCAGGTGCACGTCGCGGTAGCGCGCGCCCGCCACGACCTTGGCGAGAGCGGCGGCCTGCGCCGTAAGCACCGCGTCATACATATCTCGCTGCGTCGGCGAGAATCGACCGGAGACGGGCCACGTGCGGGTCACGTCCGCGGCCCAGCCCTCGGGGGTCTCCGCTCCGACATCGGCGAGCAGCAGATCGTGCGGCTCGAGCACGCCGCGTTTGTGCCGGACGTGCAGCACCTCGCCGTGCACCGTGACGATCGGCTCGTACGAGCACTCCATCCCTTGCGCGGTGATCTCCGCCTGCATGACGGCGGCCACCTGAGCTTCGCGCAAACCCGGGCGCGTCGCGCGCAGGCCCGCGAGGTGTGCTCGCGCCGTGACGTGCGCCGCTTGCCGCAGCTGATCGATCGCGGCGGCGTCGTGGACGAGCCGCAGCGCGATCAGCGCCTCGGCGAGCGCGACGTCCTGCGCTACCAGGCGATCGCCGCTGCCCGCGACCACCGGGCGTGCCAGCCGGCTCGATAGCCAAGCGGCCGCCGTCGGGTCCTGAGGTGGCAGGGTCGCCGCCGTGGGCAGCTCTGCCAGGCTGTCGATCGGCAGCACCTCGAGCCCGAGCTCCTTGGCCCAATCGTCGGCCGTTGGCTCCGGCCCGTGCCAGAGGCGCGAGCCCGGATCGTCCGGGGGCAAATACAGGCGCTCGCCCGCCTCGTCCAGCACCAGCGCCGCACCTTCGATGGGCCTGCCCACGAGATACAGGAAGTGGCTCTCGGCGCGGAACGGGTACTGATTGTGAGGAAAATTTCGCGCGCGCGCCCAGCCCGACGCGACGATCACCGGTCCCGACACGCGCTCGCGCAAAGCGCGGCGCCGCGCCGCCAGCGCTGCAGGCGCCGTCGGACGGGGCCACGAGAGCGGCAGGGGCGGGCGCGCAGACGGAGGGTCGAGTGTATTCACGCCCGCAATTTGCCATAGTGGCCGCATGGTGAACACGTGACATCGGCTCGACGAGGCCTGCCAGATCTCGGGATCGGCGTCGGACTGCGCGTGCCGCACTATCGCCACATCCTCGAGCACAAACCGCCGATGGATTTCTTCGAGATCATCAGCGAGAATTTCATGGTCGAGGGCGGCAAGCCGCTCTTTCATCTCGAGCAGGTGCTGGGCAGCTACCCGCTGGTGCAGCACGGCGTGTCGCTCGGCATCGGCGGCCCCGAGCCGCTGGATCGCGACTACCTGGCGCGCCTCAAGCAGCTGGTGCGCAAGGTGTCGCCGCCGTGGTTGAGCGACCACTTTTGCTGGTGCGGCGCGGGCGGTGCCCACCTGCACGATCTGCTGCCGCTCCCCTACACGTGGGAGGTCGTCGAGCTCGTGGCCGAGCGCGCACGCGCCGTCCAGGACTACCTGGAGGTGCCGTTCGCGCTCGAGAACACCTCGAGCTACATGGCGTTCACCGCCAGCGAGATGACGGAGTGGCAGTTCATCTCGGAGGTGGCCGAACGCGCGGACATCGGCCTGCTGCTGGACGTCAACAACGTCTACGTCTCCGCCTATAACCACGGCTTCCACGCCGACACGTTCATCGCCAACGTGCCGCACGACCGGGTGTTGCAGATCCACCTGGCCGGGCACACGAACCTGGGCAAGGTGATCATCGACACCCACCGCGGGCACGTGATCGACGAGGTCTGGGACCTGTATCGAGCGACCATCGCCCGGACCGGTCCGGTCTCCACCTTGATCGAGTGGGACGACGAGATCCCCGATTGGTCGGTGCTGGTGGCGGAGGCAGAGAAGGCCCGCGCCGTGCGCGACCGTGTCGTCCAGGCGACGCCGGGTCGCGCGCCGCGGGCCTCGCTCGCGCAGGCCGCCGTCTCGGCGAGCGGGGCCTCGAGCGACGCTCGTTCCGCGGGCCATGGCGGCCCGCGCGAGCTGGCTGCCCGAGAGCCGAGCGCGCTGGGCGAGGCGGTCGCCGAATGAGCCAGCTCGCCGAGCTGCAGCGCTGGGTGGTGCAGCACCTGCAGAGCCGCCGGGCGCTGCCCCAGAACGAGGCGGTCAGCGCCGAGGCGCGGCTGCTGTTGACGGGCAACGATCGCCTGTCGCCGGTCGAGCAGCTGGAGATCTACAGGGAGCAATTCTGGCTCCGTCACACGGCGTCGCTGGTCGAAGACTTCCCCGGCGTGGGCGGCATCCTGGGCCAGAGCGAGTGGGAGGGGCTCGTCGAGAGTTACCTGGCCGCCACGAGCCCGCAGAGCTGGACCCTGCGCGAGCTCGGGCGAGGCTTCGCCGCTCACGTCGAGCGCGCGGCGGATGTCCCCCACCGTGCGCTGGTGCGTGACATGGCGCGGCTCGAGTGGTGCTTCATCGAGCTGTTCGATGCGCCCGAGCGCCCCCCGCTGGATCTCCGGAAGCTGGCGAGCCTGCCGCCCGATACGCTCGAAACGGGTCAGATCCAGCTCAACCCGGCGCTCGCGCTGCTGGAGGTGGGCTACCCCGTCGCAGATCTCCGCCGCGCGCTGCTCGAGGCGCGCCTCGCGCCCGACGCGCCCCCCGTCGCCATCCCCGATCCCGAGGAGCAATGGCTGGTGCTTTATCGCGACGCCGATCGACGGCTATACCACCGTCCAGTAGGGCCCGAGGCATACGCGCTGCTCGAGGGGCTCGCGCGCGGCCTCCCGCTGGTCGACGCTTGTCAACACGCGCTCGATCGCGCGCCGGCTCACGCCGAGCGCCTGCAGAGCCACGTGGGCACATGGTTCCAGCAATGGGCCAAACGTGGCTGGATTGTGGACGTGGTACCGAATCTGACACCGAGCTGAGATCGCGGGCGCGGGGCGGCGTCATCACTTCGACGAACGACGGACTACGGACCACGGACCGCCGACCTCGACACTGGAACCCCAGTCACCTTGCCCGCTGGCCGAACTCTTGCTAGGGAAAACCGAGTGGCGCGCGTGCACAACCTTTTGGAGCGCGTGGCACGGCAGCAGTCCACCCTGCTGATGGGCATCGTCAACGTGACGCCCAACTCGTTCTACGACGGGGGCCGTTACGAGGCGCCGGAGGCCGGGCGGCAGCGTGTCGTCCAACTGCTCGCCGAGGGGGCCGATATCCTGGATATCGGGGCCGAGTCCTCCAAGCCCGGCGCGCCGCGCGTCTCGGCTGAGGAGCAGCTCGAGCGCATCGCGTCAGCCCTCGGGGAGGCGCTCGAGCACGGCGCGATCGTGTCGGTCGACACGGCCAGCCCCAGCGTCGCGGAAGCCGCCCTCGAGCGCGGCGCGCACATCATCAACGACGTCACCTGCCTGAGCGATCCGGAGCTCGCCAGCGTGGTCGCTCGTCACGACGCCTACCTGATTCTCTCGCACGCGCGCGCCCATCAGAGCGAGATGGCCGGCTTCTCCGAGTGGCCCGACGACGACTACTCGGACGTGGTGGCGGACGTGCTACGCGATCTGGACGCGGCCCGGGCGGTCGCCGAGCAGCGCGGCGTGCGCCCCGAGCACATCTGGTACGATCCGGGCCTCGGCTTCTCGAAGAACGCCCGGCACACGATCGACCTCCTGTCGCGCACGGCGGAGCTCGTCGCGTCCGGCAGCGTCGTCGTGGTCGGCGCGTCGCGCAAGAGCTTCATTCGCACGCTCCACGAGAGCGCGCCGGAAGAGCGCCTGGGGGGCACGCTGGCCGCGTCGCTCTGGGCCGCGCGCGCCGGAGCGCAGGTGCTCAGGGTGCACGATGTCGCCGCGCTGCGCCAGGCGCTGCTGGTCGAGGCCGCCCTGCTCGAAGCCCAGGGAACGCCCAACGGCCCGCCGTCGTACGTATCTCCGTCGAGCCGTCGAGGAACGAGGGCGCCGCGATGATGGAGGAGCTGTTCGGTTATGTCGTCCAGCGCGCGCTCACCGAGCTCGTGCGGGACGCTGCCGACCTGCTCATCACATACTACCTCATCTACCGCATCTCGCTGGTGCTGCGCGGCACGCGAGCCGTCCAGATCGGGCTCGGTCTCGCGCTCTTGCTGGTGCTGTACGTGGTCTCCAAGTACTTCCAGCTCAGCACGCTGTTCGCGATCCTCGGCACCGTCCTGCCCAGCGCGATCTTGATCATCGTCGTGGTTTTTCAGGAAGACATCCGGCGCGGCCTGATGCGCATGGGCAGCGGGGCCTGGCTCGGCTCCGGCCGCTACCAGGAGGCGCGCGTCATCGATGAGGTGATCGCGGCCGCCACCGAGCTCGCGCGACACCGCACCGGCGCCATCATCGCGTTCGAGCAGGACGCCAACCTGGACGAATTCGTGGGCTCGCACAAGGGCGTCGAGGTCGACGCGGTGGTCTCGCAGCAGCTGCTCGTCTCGCTGTTCTTGCCCGAAGCGATGAACAAGCTGCACGACGGCGCCGTGATCATCCGCGATCTGCGCATCGCCAAGGCGGGCGTGTTCTTTCCGTTCACGACGGGTCGGGTCATCGACGAGAGCTTTGGCTCGCGCCACCGCGCGGCGCTCGGCATCACGGACGAGACCGACGCCGTGCTGGTCGTGGTGAGCGAGGAGCGCGGCTCCATCAGCTTCTGCTTCAACGGGAATATCGTGTCCGATCTGGATGGGCCGCGGCTGCGCGCCGCTCTCGACGGCGTCTTCTCGCCCAAGTCGGGGAACAAGCAAGCCACTCCGAGCCGCTTCTGGCAGCTCTTGCCCGCGACGCTGCGCAAGCCGCGGCTCGGCCTGGGGCGGCCGAGTCAGGTCCCGCCGGGCGAGCGCCAGAGCGAAGCGCCGCCCTCCGTGCGCATTCGAGCCACGCCGCCGACGGCGACCCCGGCCCCCTCGACCGAGGTGGTGAGCGGGCCGGCGACCACCAAGCCGCTGCGCAAGGCCGCGGCCAAGTCCACAGAGTCCGTCAAGACGGGTGCCAGCTCTCATGAGACGAGCACGGTGCCCCCGGCCCCGGAGGAGTCGTCGTGAGGCGTCGCAACGCCGGCCTGATGGGCCGCATCGTGCGCTGGCTGCGCGCCGCGTTCAGCGAGAACCTGGGCTTGAAGGCGTTCAGCTTCGTGCTCGCGCTGGGGCTCACGGCTTACCAGCGGGGCTCCGAGGACGAAGAGCAGCGCACGGTACCGGTCGACGTGATCCTGCGGCTGCCGTCCACCGACGCGCGGCGCGAGCTGATGACCCTGGTCCCCCCCAGTATCCACGTGACGGTACGCGGCAGCACGCGCGCGCTGGATCAGCTGACGAGCGCGGGCATTCCCTCGGTCGAGGTCGACCTGCGCCGAGGAGACGCGCACGCCATCGTGTTCGAGCCAGAGATGTTCGCGGTGCCCCCCGGCGTCCAGGTCAACATCATCGATCCAGCCAGCATCGATCTCGAGTGGCAGGACGTGATCGAGCGCAGTGTGCCCATCCAG
>Ga0315910_10001953_pt1 | contig 18540 bp, 11 predicted proteins | sample EdamamesoilMG_FD_204470 | JGI IMG/M metagenome (GOLD analysis project Ga0315910, IMG submission 204470) | Garden soil microbial communities collected in Santa Monica, California, United States - Edamame soil | ecosystem: Environmental > Terrestrial > Soil > Garden | place: USA: California...
GGTGGCGATCTCCTTCTCCGAACCGATGCGGAACAGCCGTCGCTCGAAGGGATGGTCGAACCACCGGTGGTCGATCCGGATGGTGTCGCCGACCGCAAGCTCCCCGGCTGTCGCCGGTTCCCACTGAACCTGTTCCCTGGTCATACACGCCGTGTTGGTTGGCCTCTGCCTTCTATAATCGGCAGGTTCGCGGTCTTCTGAAGGGGCGAGGAACCGGACCCATGTCACGCAGCGGGAACCTGAACCCCTCCAGATGGGGCACGGCAGCCTGCACAGCCCTCGCCGCAGCGTGGTGCTGTACGGCAGGGGCCCAGGAGCCGCTGACCCCTCGCCAACAGGACATCGAAAAGGCGGGCACGGTTCTGAAGTACGCCATTCCGGCTTCAGCGCTGCTGGCGACCTGGGTTCTCGAGCCGCGCAGTGAAGCCGGGCACGAGGACGGCAAGCCCCACTGGTTGCTGATGGGCGGCAGCCCGCGCCACGACCTGTTCCTGGCCCTCGGCCGCACGGTGGTCGTCACGAAAGCGCTGAAGTACACCGTGGACGAGACGCGTCCCAACGGTGAGCCCCATTCGTTTCCCTCCGGGCACACTTCGATGGCTTTCACCGGAGCGGAGTTCATCCGCAAGCAATACGGCTGGGGCTGGGGCACGCCGGCGTACCTTGCCGCCGGCTTCGTCGGCTGGTCGCGCGTGGAGACCGACCACCACTACTGGCGCGACGTGGTCGCAGGCGCCGCCATCGGCATCCTCGCCAACCATGACTTCTGGCAACGCCAGACTGCGGCTGGCCGGCTCAGCTTCGGCGCCGGATTCATCCCTGCCGCCGGTCAGCCGGTAGCGGGAATCCAGTTCCGGCTTGTGACACGCTAACCCAGCAGCGGATGCCCCTTGGGCAAATTGTGCGCATGCCAGGTGGCGAGACGGTGGCGGATGGTCTTCTCGCTGACCTGATCCTCTGGCATGGGCGCGATGATCTTGTCGTGCACCAGCAGCCGGTAGACATACAGCGCCTTGGAGCTGGCCGAGTCGGTAGCCTCGAACTCCACCGCCTTGCGTCCTTCGGCGTAGGCCACGCCGGCCAGCAACGCAGCCTTGAACAGTTCCGTTTCGTGCTTGAGCTTCTTCATGGTTACCGTCTCAGTGGCCGATTCAACTCCGTGCGCCAATGGGCCGGGTCGGGGCTGGACTGTGGTCCGACGGAATACAGCTCCCACAGGTCTTCGGCCTGCTCGAGTTCGTTGGACTTCATCCAGGCGCCGAATTCGTCCCAGGCTCCGGGCAGTCCGTCATAAGGACCGCTGTATATGGTGCGCGCCACCTTGCCGGCGGGAAGTGCACCGCGCCTGACGCGCCCGTTGTCCTTCACCGGCGAGCTGACCTTGATGCCCAGCTCGAAGTCGAAGGTATCCGGCGTGATCCGGAAATGATGGGCGAATACTGCGCCGACCGGTTCTATTCCCTGGCTGTGCAGTTCCGCAAGGGCCATTTGGCCTTTCACAGGTGGCCGCCGTCGGCGGCGTTCCGGAACCTTTCGCGGACATGGCCGAATATGGAGACCTAGACTATCCCGGACCCAGGCCCCGTGGAGCGAATCGGACATCGTCGTACAGAATGTTTCCACCGGAGAGCGCAGGATCGTGCTCAAGCGCGGCCATTTCGCGCGGTACCTGTCGACAGGTCATCTGGTGTTCGCGCGCAGCGGCACCTTGTACGCGGTACCGTTCGATGCGAAGCGCCTGGTGACGCAGGGACGCGAGGTGCCTGTCGTCCAGAACATCAGCACGGATGAGCAATCCGGCTACGCGGCCTTTGCCGTCTCCGCCAATGGCTCCCTGGTCTATGTACCCGGCCGCCCCGCCACTCTCCAGCCGTCGAACAGCGTCGCGGGGATCAGCCGCACCGGCGAGATCCGCAAGCTTTCCCCGGACCTGCGGGATTACAGTAATCCGCGCGTCTCGCCCGATGGCAGGAAGGTCGCCCTCGAGGTATTCGGGGACGGTACCGCCGTGCACATCTGGATCATGGATGCGGAAACCGGCGCTGCCACGCAACTGACCTTCGATGGAGAGGAGAACCGCTACCCCGTCTGGACCGCGGACGGACGCGATATCCTGTTCACGTCGAAGCGGGGCACGTCGCGCTCGATCTACCGCAAGGCGGCGGATGGCAGCGGCGAAGAGCGGCTGGTGCTGGATGGCACGGCGCTCCACTGCACCGGCCTGGTCGCCAGCCGGCGACGAAATCCTGTACATGAACATCACGGACGGAGCCATCTCCGTCTGGTCCGCACGTCTCATGCGGACAGAGGTCACATTGGCCATCACGGACCGGCGCAAGATCCTGGATTTCCTTCCCCGCTACACGGTGAAGTTGTCCCCGGTATCCTTTGCGGTTCCCTTCGACATATCGCCGGGCAATGGCGAGATCATCGCGATCGCGGCAGGCGACCTGGACGCGGGCATTCCCGGAAGCCAGGTAGCCGCCGAGCAGTCCCGTCTACGCGTGGTGCTGAACTGGTTCGAGGAACTGAAGAGACAGGTGCCGGCGAAAATAAAACAGGGCGCATGCGTTCGCATGTGCACAAGCCTCACCTCGGGGTACCTGGGCGCCCGGGGTGGAAGGTTACGCCGGAACTGCACCACCCGCGCAGGCCCTTGCGCGGCGCGGAATCGCGGGTACGCTCTGGAGGGCTGACACAGGGAGTGGAGATCGTGTCCCCATCGCTCAGGGTGTTCGTTGCACTCGGTTGCCTCGCAACCATGACCGCCGCATCGGCTCAGTCCGTGGCCTTCGCGCCCACGAGCACCCGGCTCACGCTCATCGGTCCGGAGAACCTCGAAAGCGGTTACCTGACGAACCTGCCGCAGTCCCTGGCGCAGTCCCGCCAGGATCAGTCCCTGATGGCCGAATGCGGCCAGTCGCATGATGCCCGCCTGCAGGACAAGGCCCTGATGCTGCCGGCACTCATGATGATCTCGCGCACAGGCGTGCGCCTGGTGCTGGATCGCATCGAGCGGCGCATGCAGGCCGAGCTGCAGAAGTATTCCGCGGTCTATCGGGCGCAGGCCGACGGGCTGTTCTACCGTTACGAGGATGCGAACGGCCAGCCGCTGCTGCGCTACAACTGCCTGCGCATCACCCGGCTTCCGGCTGGCAGCGACGACGGTGCCGCGGAGATGGACTTGCTGTTCCGTTTGCGGCTCACACCACAGGGCGATGGCATGGAGCTGACACCTCTGCGCCTGCACTTGGCCCGCGCCGCAGCGCATACGGATGACGGACGCGTGAACCTGTCCGTGGGATTGTCCGCGCAGGCGGTGTGGCGTGACGCAACCGTTGGCCGCAGCAGCGAGATCTTCGATGAAATCATCTTCAACGCGGGCACGATTTCCGGAACGGATGCGGCGGCGACGCGCTACTTCGCCGCCGGCGAGGTCGCACCCGTGCTGCTGCCCATCATCCCCATCTCCACCGGCGTGGACGCCAGCACTCCCTACGGCTACGCGAGGCTGGCGGCAACCGTGGCGGAAACCGCGGTGCCGCCCGCATCGCTGGAGGGCGCCATCGACCTGCTGGCGCGCCGGCGTGATGCGATTTCAATCGTCCTGCTGCGTGCCTGCGAGACGCGCCTGCAGGCGCTGCTCGGCCACTAGGGCGATCACTGGCGCAGGCATTTCTCCTCTTCTCCAGGTACACCGCGGCTGGCGGCCACCGTGCCGCCCACCAGGTCCTGGCAGGGCCGCTGATCCGCGACGAGCGGCTTTTCCGTGACCACCCAGCGCACGGCGATCCAGCAGCCATCGGAGGCGCACTGGGGAATCTTCGGCAGTGACAACCGCACATAACCCTCGTGGAAGCAGCCCGTCACCGGCACGGGCGAACCCTGCGGACTGAGCACCTTCCACGTTGCCACCAGAGCCTGCTTCAGCACGGCACCGGGTTCGCCCGTATACAGCGGCACTTCAAGGTCGGCCGGCGCGCGCATTCCCGTGACACTGACCGGATGCGGCTGGCACGCGAACCGTGGTTCTCCCGCCCAGGCCATTCCGCTGGTCGCCATCCCAGCCAGCAGCAGCAATCCCATCCTCATGCTGTGACTCCCGACTGTTTCTCCATCCGGGCTTCACGGCTGGCCCACAGGTCATCGAGGAAAGGTCCCACCGCGCCCTGGGCAAGAAACCAGCCGAACGTGATGAAACCTGTCAGGCCGAGCCAGTCTATCGGCGGCTCTGCGAGGACATGGAAGGAGAACCAGCCATATGCGAACACCGCCAGCAAAGATACCAGCACCGCGCCGGCATAGATCGCGAAGCGCCGGCTGATCAACCGGGCCCGCCCCGCCGATCCGCGCAGCACTTCGGTGGCGATGGTGACCAGAGACAGGACCATCAGCGTCACGATGCGAAGCTGCTGCGACTGGGCGATCAGCAGCAACAGGAGGATCACCGGCGCAAGCACCAGCGGCACGGGCACGCCGGAGAGCTCACGCAGCAGGCTGGCACGCACGGAGCTTCGCGGGCGCCGGCCCGCCACGGAATGTCGCGCCAGCAGCCGCTGGCGATGCAGGAACAGCAATGCCATGCCGATGAGGAATACGTACTCCAGAAGGCTGCGCCAGAGCTTGCCGCCATGGAAGGCACGGCGCATCTTCGGCTCGCCGCCGTACGCCTGCAGGTTCTCCAGGGCCGCTGCGTGGTAGAACACGCCGGGAACCTCGCCCACCACCCCGCTGGTGATGGTGTCGCCGGCGTATCGGAACGCCGAACCGTAAAGCACGATCGAACCGCGCAGCAGGTCCAGCAGTTCCGCCGTATCCATGGCCGTCTGGCCCGGCGCGGCGCCGGCGATGAGGTCGGACACGAAGATCGTCGCCACGCTGGGGCAGCCATTGGACCGGCGCCAGCGGCCCTTGGCCATGTCCAGCCAGCCCGGTTCGGTGTCCGGCCGGCAATCTCGTGGATGCCAGCGCATGTTCAGCGGCTCCGGTCGCAGGTTCCACATCAGGTCGAAGGTGGGCGGGGGATCATCGAAGCGCCGCTCGGACAATCGCGTGCACAGACCGGCGGGTCCCTCGAGATCGCAGTAGACCTGCACGGCCGCGGATGGCAGCGGCTCCGTGGCAGGGCCGCCGAACCAGGGGTACTGGCGGGTGATGGAATCGGCCGCGTCCGGGGTGTGCCGCACGCCCACCAGCCCTATCCGCGCGCGCTCCGCGGGATCCAGTTCGAGCGCCTGCAGGGATTGCCGATCGGCGGCCGGCAGGTACACGCGCGTTGCGTCCTTGCTGTCCGCCATCGCGAGCAGCGCGCTTTTCAGCTCGCGGGCACCCTCGGGATCGCGCCGGTCCATGAACAGGAAGTCCACGAAAACGGCCGCCGGACGGTAGATCGCCAGCTCCCGGAGCGTGACGGCATGGAACCCCTCCGCGGGCGGCCACGATGCCCCACCCAGGCGCAGTGCCTCCTCGTCTGCCAGCAGGACGACGACGCGCGGTCCGGAGCCATCCTTTGCCTCCGGCAGCAACAGGGAACTGGAGCCGAGGATGGCATTGGCCAGGTCCTGTGAATGCGCCTTCATCAGCCCCGCCGGGCGGAATACCTGGAGCTGGGGTATCACGAACGCCAACGCGGCCAGCAGGGCGGCCTTGTAGATCGCCGGCGCACCGATTCGTTGTTTCATGCAACTGTGGCCCTTGTACCTGTAGATCCCTGGTTTTCGGCCCGTTGACACGCCTCGATTTGTATGAAAAGAATTCGAGGACGCTTGAATCCAAGTGTCGCGTTGTGAAGAACCAATAACAAGTGCGCGCTGGCGGAGCGGCCGGCGAACGAGTCCAGACGCACTTCGCAGGGAAGTGAAGCAGTGCACGTCGATCCGCAAGCACATCGCCACCGGCGCGTCCCATGAACATCCGGGCAGCAAAGGCCGCCCCATGGCCGGGCGTGGCGCTGGGGTTGCTGGTATCGCCGATCGTTCCCGCTGCGCAGCCCGCGCTTCCTCCCGCGGTAGAACCTGGCCAGGTCGAAAGACAGCTGCAACTCCCGCCGCAACCGCAGCCGCCACCTGCAAGGCCGCGCGTCACCACGCCCGCGCTTTCCGACCAGGCACCTCCCGACGCGGAGCAGATCCGCATCCAGGTCACGCGCATCGACCTCGGTGGACCCGCGCACTTCTTCAATGATCTGCCGCTGCCCGAGACCAGCTCACTGAACGGCAAGGAGGTTCCGCTCACCGACATCTACGGGATGGCCCGGAAACTCACCACGTACTACCGCAACGCCGGTTACATCCTCACCAGCGTCCGCGTGCCGCCGCAGACAATCGCCGGCGGCGTGGTGAAGCTGGAGATCCTCGAAGGCTACCTGTCGGACGTGATCCTGCAGGGCGCGCGCGTGCGCCCGGGATTGTTCGCCGCCGCGCGCCGCGCCCTGCTCGCCGAGCGTCCCTTGCGCGGAGAATCGCTGGAGCGTTTCCTGCTGCTGTTCAACGACATTCCGGGAATGACGGCGCGCGGCATCCTGCGCGCCGCGCCCGCCGACCCTGGTGCATCCGAACTGATCGTGCAGGTCTACCAGCCGCGTGTGGCGCTGCAATTCGACGGCAGCAATCGCGGCAGCACCTACCAGGGTCCCAACCAGTTTCGCGTGTCGGCCAGCCTCAATTCGGCGCTGGGCCTGAGCGAAAGCACGACATTGCGGTACCTCCAGGCCCAGTCGAAGAAGGAACTCAGCCTGCTCTCGCTTTCGCACGCGATCCGGCTGACCGCCTCGGGACTCGATCTCAACCTCATGGCTTCCCGCAGCGATGGCGCTCCCGACCTGCAGGCGGCGCTGGGCGGATTCCCGCTGGAGACCGCGAGCACGCAGGTGCGCGCGGAGCTCGGCATTCCTTTGGTGCGCACGCGCACGGGCAACCTGCGGTCGCGCGTGGCAGTGAGCCTGCATGATGGCGAGTCCGAAATCGGAGGCGAGCGGCTCAGCAGCGATCGGATCTCCGCCGCGCGACTGGGCATCGCGTGGGATGCCGCGGACCGTCGCGCGGGCGTCAATGTGCTGGACCTGGAACTCAGCAAGGGCCTGCCGATATTCGGCGCTTCGCGGCCCGGTGCACCCGATGCGTCGCGTCCCGGCGGCGATCCACGTTTCTGGAAGGCGAACCTGTACGCGGCGCGCCTGCAGTCGCTTTCGCGCGGATTCTCCGTGCTGCTCGCCGCTTCCTCGCAGTACGCCTTCGAGAACCTGCTCTCGCCCGAGGAGTTCGCCGTTGGCGGCGAGCAGTTCGGCCGCGCGTACGACCCCTCGGAGCTGGTGGGCGATTCGGGATGGGCCGCAAAGCTCGAACTGCGGCACACCGCAAGGTTCCGCACGAGCGTCGACTACACCTTCTATGCATTCGGCGACCGGGGCAGCGTGCATCGCCGGCTCGCTCCCTCCGAAAGCGGTGGCCCGAAGCGTGACAGCGCCGCATCGCTGGGAGGCGGCGTGCGCTTCACCCTGCAGGGCTGGCTCACCGGTTACGTGGAGGGCGCGGCGCCGGTGGACAAGGAGGTCACCGCAAAGGGCAACCGCAAGACGCGCGTCTTCGGTGGCTTGCAGATGGCGTACGAGTTCTAGCGCATGCGGACCTGGCTCGCCATCCTGTGTCTTCTGGTCGCGAGGAGCGGCCTGCCGGCCGAGCCCGAGGCATTCGACCTGCCCCCGCAGATCAAGGTCGAAGTCGGCGCCCACACGAGCTTCATCAAGAAGCTGGCGGTCTCCGCCGATGGTTCGTGGCTGCTCAGTGTTTCCGACGACCGCACCGCCCGCATCTGGAATGCGCGCACGGGTGTGTTGCAGCGGACCCTGCGCGTGCCCATCGGCCTGGAAGGCGAAGGCAAGCTGGCGGCGGCCGCGTTCACGCCGGATGGACGCTTCGCCGTGGTGGGCGGGTTCAGCGGACTCACGCGGGGTCCGGATGCCGGCGCGGTGGTCTATTTCTTCGACGCCCGCAATGGCCAGCTCGTGGCGGGCATCGATACAGGTGCGCCCTTTGCCATCGACAACCTGGAGTTCTCGGGTGACGGCGCCGTGCTTGCCATCTGCCAGGCCGATGGCCAGGGCGTGCGCTTCTATGACTGGCGTCACGGCCAGCAACTGCACCAGGACCTCGCCCCGGGCGACAAGATCCTGGGCGCCGATTTCTCCGGCAACGGCGATTTCGCGCTGACCACCGTGGATGGATGGCTGCGGGTGTATTCCGCAGCGTCCGGCTATCGGGAATCGCGTGCGCTGCAACTGGCGGCCGGACGCACGCCGATGCATGTGAAGTTCGCAGCGGACTCCCGAATGCTCGCCGTCGGCTTCGACGGGGATCCCGTCGTCTCCATTGTCGATGTGGCGTCCCTGCAGGAGATGCGCGTGCTGCGCGCCGCCGATCCGCGGCAGACCGGCCTGCATGTGGTGGAGTGGTCGGCGGATGGCGCCGCGATCCTCGCCGGCGGTGAAACCACCGACGCCGGCTACACACCGATTTACCGCTTCATGCTGGATGGTTCCGCGCCGCCGGGGGTCATCGCCACGCTCGGCAGGCGCGTCAGTGACCTGCGCCGGCTGCAGGGCGGCGGCTACGCCTTCTCTTCGGGCGAACCGGAGGTGGGCGTTGCCGATGGCAACGGACGCATCGCGTGGCGCAGCGGCGCGGGCACCGTGCTCGGGGATCCTGCGCGTGACCACATCTCGACCAGTGTCGATGGCGCGCAGGTCACCTTCCGGTCCGCCACGGCCGCGCGCGAATGGCAATTCGACATTGCACGCGACCTGCAGGATATCGTCACTTCGAGGCTGCCGACGCCATCGGCTGCGCAGCCGCCGGCCGCGCCAGGCATTCCGACAGAGCTCGCCGGCGATCGCATGCAGTTGCGGGTCGCGGGTCGCGAGGTTCCGCTGCACAAGGGCGAGCGTGTCAACTACCTCACGGAAGATGCGCCGCGCCAGCGCCTGCTGATCGGCACGGGCTGGTCGCTGCGCCTCGTCGATGCGCAAGGCCGGCAGCTCTGGCGCTGGAGTGCACCGGAAGAAGCCCTGCAATCCGTCATTGCAGCGGGAGGACAGGTCGCGGTGACCTTTCTCGCAGACGGCACGCTTCGGTGGAACCGTCTGGCCGATGGCGCCGAGGTGCTGGCACTGCTGCCGCACCGGAATGGAGTGGACTGGGTGGCCTGGATCCCTGACGGCTACTACATGTCTTCGACCGCCGGAGACAACCTGGTGGGTTGGCAGCTCAACAATGGGATGGCGGCCACTCCCGACTTCTACCGGGCAGTCCAGTTCGAGCGGGTGTTCTACCGGCCCGACATCGTCCGCGCGCATTTCCGGACACTGGGACGGGAATCGGCGGGCGCCGCCGAAGGTGTCCATCTCGCGGACCTCCGCTCCATTGCGCCACCGAAGCTCAGTATCAGTGTCCTGGAGCAATCCCCCACGCGTGGCACGGCACGCGTGCGCGTGTCGGGTGCAAGGAGCGCGCTACCGATCCGCGACTGGGCGTTGTTCGTGGACGGCATTCCCGTCACGCCGAAAGCAGCGCGCGCACTGGCAGGCGAAGAGGCCGCAAGCTTCGTGAGGGAATTCGAGGTCCCCCTCTTCTCCGCGACCTCGCTGCTGCGCGCCGAGGCCTTCAATGGTACCTCCCTGGGCCTGGCCGAGGAGACCGTTGAATCAGCCTCAGTCGCAACGGAAGTTTCCGGCCGGCTTTTCATCGCCGCCGTGGGCATCGCCAACTACGCCGACCCGGCGATTAGCGACCTCACGTATCCGCCCCGGGACGCCGAGGAGTTCGCCGACCTCTACGCGCGGCTCGGCCGGCAGATGTTCAGCGAAGTGCGCACGCTGAAGCTGACCGATGACGCGGAACTCAAGCCCGTCGGTGCCAATCTGCGCCGGATCGAATCCTTCCTCGCGGATGCCACCGGTGCCGATACCGTGGTGCTGTTCCTGGCATCGCATGGATTCAGCGACAAGGCGGGCAACTACTACTTCCTGCCGCAGGACGCGCGCTACGCGGATGTCGAGTCCGTGCTTGACGGACGCCGCGACGGCGGCTCGCTGATCGGCTGGCAGTTCTTCTTCGACCTGCTGCGCGGCACGGCGGGACGCCGCCTTCTCATCGTCGATACCTGTTCCTCCGGCAACGTGGGCGGCACCTTCGACGTGCATTCACTGGCGAAGCGCTCGATGGCATCGAGCTTCGGCCTGCTGACGGCATCCGCGGGCAGCGAACTGTCCCAGGAAAAGGCCAGCCTGCAGCACGGGATATTCACGTATGGCCTGTTGCAGGCGCTGGAGACCCACGGCGCCGGAGCTGCCGCGCGCCCGCTGCTCGTCAGGGACGCCTTCCAGATGGCCTTCGAGACCACGCGGCGGGAGCACGTCGCTTCCCCCGACAACCCCACGCAGACACCGCAGCGCGTGCTGCCCGCGCCCCTGGAGACCATGGCCATGCTCCCGGCGAACGTCATCACGCAAGGCGGGACAGCTTCAGGAGCCCTGTAGACATGCCGTCACTTCGACACACTCTCGCCGCGCTGATGGTCGTCGCGTGCTGCAATGCGACCGCAAGCCAGCAGTTGCAGGACAGTGCCGCCATCCGGGAGGCACTCATCGGCAATGGCACGCAGTCGCGGGGCATCGCGGCCCGTCCCCGCCTGATCTCGCTGCAGATCCAGTTCCAGCGCGACAGCGCGGTGCTGGGAGCCGATGCCGGACGGCAGCTTGATGAACTGTGGCTCGCGTTGGGTGATCCCCAGCTGCGCACTAGGAGCATCGAGATCTCCGGTCACACCGATGCCTCGGGCGACGCGGAGTACAACCGGCAGCTTTCCGAGCGCCGTGCCGAGGCCGTGCGCAAGTACGTGGCGGCGAAGGGCCCCCCCGTGGATGTCAGCTTGCTCTCCGTGGTGGGACACGGGGAATCACAGCTCCTGACCGGACTGCTTCCAGAGGATCCCGCGCACCGGCGCGTGGAAATCAGGGTGCTGTGATGCGTGCCAATTCCTTGCACGGCCTTCTGGTCTGCGCCCTGTGCCTGGCGGCCAGCACCCTTTCCAACGCGGCACCGCGTGCGCTTCTCGTTGGCATCGGCGACTACACCCTGCGGGACGCGGACCTGCCCGGCATCGACCTGGACATCCAGAACATGCGCGAGCTGACGGCCCTGATGGGATTCAAGCCGGAACAAGTGCGCGTGCTGATGGATCGCGAGGCCACGCTCGCGCGCGTCAGTGCGGAACTGCGTACCTGGCTCAGGGAAGGCGTGACCGCCGAGGATCCCGTGCTGCTGTACTTCAGCGGCCATGGCACACGCATTCCCGATGTCGACGGGGACGAGCCGGACGCGGCCGATGAAGTGCTGCTGATGCACGATGCCGCGTGGATTCCCGCCGGCGGCGGACGCGCAGCGTCGATGCGCAATGTCCTCGTGGACGACGAGCTGGCGAAGATCCTGGCTGCTATTCCAAGCCGCAAAGTGCTGGTACTGATCGATGCCTGCAACAGCGGCACGGCCACGCGCAACGTGACCTTCACCACGCGTTCGCTGGGCGTGGCCGAGGGCGTACGGAAGTTCGTCACTTACGAGGGCATGCCGGAGGGTGGCGGAGGACTGCTGGAACGCAACGCCACCGGCGCCAGCACGCCGCCAAACTATGTCGCGATCTCCGCGGCCGAGGATACCCAGTACGCCATCGCGACATTCCAGGGCGGCGTCTTCACGCTGGGAGTGCACAAAGCCATCCGCGAGGCGGCGGCCGCGGGCAGGCAGCTCACCGCCGCCGGACTGCGTGATGAGGCGGCCGCGTACATCAAGTCGAAACTGGAACCCAGGCTGGTCCACAACCCCGTCACTTCGGGGAGCCCCACCCTGGTCAGCGCTCCCCTGCCCCTGCCGGCGACGCCCTTGCAGCAGGGTGGCGGACCGACATGGACGGCGTTGGTGGACATCGCAAGGCGCGGCAAGAGCCTGCCACTGGCCGCGGGCAAGAACGCCTATGTCATCGGCGAGGAAATCGAACTGCAAATCGACGTGCCCGCGGACGGCTACCTGAACCTGATCACCGTGGACGCGGCCGACCAGACCACGGTGCTCTTTCCGAACCGTTACCAGACGGAGAATCAGGTGAAGGCTGGCAAGCTGGTCATTCCGGGCGCCGCAATGCCCTTCACCCTGCCGGCGGTGGAACCGACCGGGCCCACGCTGGTCGTCGCGCTGCTGTCTCCGAACAAGGTGAATGCCCTGGACCTTGGCATCGAAGGCCGGGATTCCTCCGGCGGGATGCAGGAGATCTTCACGGCGCTGAGTCCTTCGGCAACGCGCGCCATCGGCGTGGCAGCGCGTGAGCCGGGATTCATGGCAGCCCAGCTCGTCATTCCGATTGCTCCGCTTAGTGGTGCCGCAACCCGCTGAAGAGGCCCCGACCATGAAATCCCGCAAGCACTCCCGCTTCCCCGCGTCTGCAAGGCCTGACGCGATGGTCCGTCGCGCGGTGGCCATCGCCCTGGCGGGCAGCACCGCCTGGGGACCCGCCAGTCTCGCGGGGCCCACGGGAGGCGAGGTCGTATCGGGGAACGCGACACTTTCCACGCCGCAGGCCGGCCTCACGCAGATCCATCAGTCCAGCGAGCGGGCCATCATCGACTGGCGCACGTTCTCCGTCGGCAAGGACGAGACCGTGGAATTCCTGCAGCCGTCGACTTCCGCGGCCACCCTCAATCGCGTCCTCGGCGGACAGCAGTCCGTCATCGATGGCGCACTGCGGGCCAATGGACAGGTCTTCCTCCTCAATCCCTCGGGCATCCTGTTCGGACGCAGCGCCTCCGTGGATGTCGGGGGGCTGGTGGCATCCACCGGCCGTATGTCGGACCAGGACTTCCTCGCGGGGCGCTATCGCCTGCAGGCCGGCGCGGAGCCGGGCGCGTCAGTCAGCAACGAGGGCAGCCTGCGAATACGCGATGGCGGCGTGGCGGCACTGGTGGCACCCACGGTGCGCAACAGTGGCACCATCGTCGCGAGGCTGGGTCGCGTCGCCTTGGCGGGCACGGAGACCGTCACCGTCGACCTGTATGGCGACGAACTGCTGAGTTTCGCGCTTCCCGAAACTGCGCGGCCGACGGATGGCGCAACGTCGGTGGCGATCACCGCGGGGGGCGCCGCCGCGCTGCTCGATGGCGTGGTCAACCGGTCGGGGCTCGAGTCCGCCAGCCGGGCTACACGGATCGGCGACACCGTCGTCCTCAGCGGCACCGTCGAGCACGACGGGTCCATCGATGTGTCCGGGCATGGCGGCGGCGGCAGCGTGGACCTGCTCGGCAGGAATGTGTCGATCGGCGCCGCCGCGTCGATCGCAGCGGACGCCATGGATGCGGGAAATGGCGGACAGGTGCTCGCCTGGGGCAGCGACCGCATGGAATTCGCCGGCCGGATCACCGCGCGCGGCGGCGCCACGCGCGGCGACGGCGGATTCGTCGAGGTATCCGGTGCGCGAAGCCTGCGATTCTTCGGCGATGTCGTGGCCACGGCGGCCCATGGCGCCGCGGGCACCGTGCTGCTCGATCCGAAGACCATCACCATCACCTCGAACGGATCCAACAGTCCTGATGATCAGGTGACCGATTCGGTGATCGATGGCGATGCGCTGACAGCCCTGCTGCGCAATGCACAGAACGTCGTGCTCACCGCGGACGACCTGATCACCGTCGGTCACGTGATCGACGGGCGTCCCGTGACCGGCTCGGCCAATTCCGGATCGCTCACGATGACCGCCGGAGCCATCGTGATCAATGCGCCGGTCATCACCAACAACGCCGCCATCAATCTCACGGCCACCACCGGCGACGTGACCGTCCAGGGCGCTGGCTTCCTCTACGTCGCCAATGGGGTTGGACAGTCGGGCAACGCCGGCATCAGCATCAATGCCGCGGGCAACATCACGGCGCTGGCGAATGGATCCGGCAGCGGACAACTGATCTCTCTGGGGACCATTACCCTGCATGCGGGTGGCGGCGTGGACCTTCGCGGTGAGCTGGCTGGCCTGCAACTGGACGGCGGCGGCCCGGACCGCATCGGCGCGCTGGTCGTGACGGCGGACGCGGGCACAATCCAGATCTCAGGCGTGGACAGTCGCAACATGGTGACGCTCGCCGCGGCCAACGGCATCGGCGTGTCAGGCACGGGCATCAGCGCGGGAGGTGCTGTGAGGCTGGATGGCGGCACCGGCCCCGTCACCATCAATGCCAGCGAAGATCCCCTCGATGCGGCCATCGAGGTGCGCGGTGCCGGCGCGCTGGCGATCGAGACCACGGGCGCGGTGTCTGTCAATGGCAGCCTGCGCACCTTCGACGGCGGCATCAGCATCGGAACCGCAACGCAGCGTGCGGCGTCGGTGGGAACTGCAACGGATGCGGCCATCCAGGCAAGGGGCGGATCCGCCGACGTGGCCATGTGGTCCAGCGGCGCGATCACCGCCCACGGCGTCGCCGCGGATGGCGGCATCGAGATGACGGGCGCGACGATCAACAACGCGGGCGCACCGCTGCTCGCGGTCGACGGCAACATATCGCTGACCGCCACCGGTTCCGGTGCAACAACGCTCACCTTGGGAGCGCCCACGGCCGGCGGTGCCGCGATCGAAACGCGCGCCGCGGAAGCCAGTGTCGCCCTCGCCACGGCAGGCAGTGTGAATCTGCAGGCCGGCATCCTCACCAATCGCGGCGACATCACGATTGGTGCCGCGGCATCTCCGGTTGCCGGCTTGTCGACGGCCGCCGGTGCGGCGCTGGATACAGGCTCCTCCGCCGGCCTGGTGAGGATCAATGCCACGGGCGTAGTGGGTCTGCACGGCATCCGCAGCGGCGCCACGGTGACCGTGACGGGCGGTTCACTGACCAACGAGGAAAATTCCATCGGCGCTGCCGGCAATGTCACTCTGACGGCGACAGGCGGCGCAATCACACTCCACTGCGTCACCACCGTCACTGCCTGCAACGGCACCATGCCGGCGATCGACAGCGGTGGAGACGTCACACTGGCGACCACGGGCGCGGTCGTCCTCGACAGCGGCATCCGGGCCGTTGGCAACGTCGGGATAGGAAGCGCCGGAAGCCGGGTGGCGGCCCTGACGATGACGCAGGACTCGGCGATCCAGGCGGGCGCCGGCGCGGCAGCTTCCACAGGCATCACGGTGCACAGCGCGGGAAATGTCGCCGTGCAGCGCCTGATCGTGGGCAGCGGCGGCCGCATCACGCTCGATGCCACCGCGCCCGGCGTCGCTGCCGCGGGCGTGACGCTCAACCAGGGCCTGGGTGGCTTCACCGGATCACAGGGCATCGGGGCACTGCAGGTGATCGCGGATGGTGCCGTGACGCTCAATGGCGTGAAGGCATCGGGACTGCCGGACACCCGCGCCATCGACATCACCGGCGCCAGTATCGAAACCGCGGCGAATCCCTCCGGATCGCTGGTGGCATCGGGCAGCGGCGATGCGGATGGAAACAGCGTGGTGCTGAACGCCATCGGCAGCGGTGCAATCCTCCTGCGCACGGTGTCGGCCGGCACCCCCGGCATCGATGCACTCGGCGCCGGAGCGGTGGTACTCAGCACCGGTGGTGCCGTGACGCTGGAAAGCGGCATCCGCACGGCAGGCGGCGATATCGACATTGGCAGCGACCGTCCGGTCGCCTCGTTGACCAGTCTTCCTGGAGCGGTGCTGGTCGCAGGCGGCACGGGAGACGTGACCATCGCTTCCAGTGGAACCGTCGCGCTCCATGGTGTCACCGCGGGCGGAGGCGTCACAGCCGGGGGTGCAACATTGAGCAGCAGCACTGCCACGATCGGTGCCGCAGGCCAGGTGACGCTGGAAGCCGGCGGCGGCGGGATCACGCTGAACTGCATCGGCACCGTCACCCAGTGCGACGCGGGCGCCACGGAGGCGCCGGACCTCGCCATCGACGCCGGAGGTCCAGTCACGCTGGCGACTTCCGGCACCGTCACGCTCGACGGCGGCATCCGCTCCGGTGGCGACATCCGCATCGGCAGCGACGCGGACAGGGTGAATGCCGCGGGCATGGCCGACAACACCGTCATGCAGAGTGGCGGTGGGATCTTCCTGCACGCGGTTGGCGACGTGGACCTGCGCCGCCTGGTCACGGGAACAGCCGGTGGCGTGACGATCCGCGCGGGTGGAAACACGAGACTCGCCGGACTGGTATCCAGCACGGCGAATAACAATGGTGTACAGCCGACGGCGTTCCTCGACGTCGAGGCCGCGTCCGTCGAAACCCATGGCGCGCTGACTTCCGGTGTTGCGCCTGCAACTCCGTATGGAATCCGCCTGGTGGTCGCACCCAGTGGTGACCTGGACATCCTGGGCCAGCTGGAGTCCAGGGGTGGCCAGATCCTCCTGGGGCTTGCCGCGCCGCTTCCCGGAAGTTCCCCGGTCTACGGGCCGGATGGCACGAATGCCAGGGTGAACCTGTCGCACAACATCCGCACCGCCGGCCACGATGTCACCATCAATGGAGACGTCACGCTTTTCCGGGGCATTGGCCGCTGGGATCTCGGCGTCGTCCCGGGTCCCGCCACCGACCTCTTCTTTCCCTTCGATGGGAATCTGTCCGACGACGACGTCGGCCCCCTGCCCAACAATGTGAACGATGAGCCGAAGGAAATGCAGCATGACCCATCAGCATTCTCCTTCTGCATCCCTTCCGCCCCCGGCTCTTGCGCGGCGTCCTATGGGCTGGATGTCGATCCGGACGGAAACGGTGGCTACCTGGTCCACGGCCTGGATCCCAGCGAGGAGGTCGTGCCGTACTTCGTCGGAGGGAACTTCACGGCCGTCGGCTATCCGACCGGGCCGGGAACATCCAATCCCAATGACCAGAATGGGGGCTCTCCCTACAACTCGAATGGCGCGCCCTGCGTCGATGCGTGGATCTGCGGATACAGCGACGCGGACGGACAGACGACCGCGCAGTACAACGCCGAGGTAAGGAACGACCGCATCAGGCAGTTCCTGGGACAGCTGACGGCCACCATCGACACGACCGCGCAGAGCGCGACCAGCGGAGCGAATGTCACCATCCATGGTGATGTGCGGCGCGACGTTCCGGACACGGTGGATGACCTGCCCTACTCCGACAGCCTCGAGGTCCATGACAGCTTCGTGCACCACGCCTTCAAGGTCGTGCTGGGCGATACAGGACTGCTGGACATCCGCGGAACACTGGGGGATTCGTTTGACCACGCAGTACGGACCGGCCGCTATACGACCAGCGGCGGCGTGCCGGCATTCGACGCCCTCACCGAGGAGGACGTGGACCTGCGCATCTACGGCGTTCCAAGGCTGGGCCTGTTCCGGCTGGTGCTGGATTCCACGTCCGGCTCCAGCGAGGCGCCACTGCGGATCGGCGGAGCCGGCACGCAGGGTGATGATGGCTATATCAACCAGGTGCTGTGGAACGGAAGTGATCTTGCGCCCGGCGGCAATTGGCCGAACGGCTTGGATTACTGGGAAGCCTCCGACGGTCCTCCCGGCGCGAGACTGTCGATCGTGCCGCGCTTCTACACCTTCCGCGTTCCCTGGACCAACCGCAGCCAGGGCAGGGTCGACAACAACACGCAGGTCCGGGAGCCCAACTACACGGTGCCAACCGTCTTCGGCGAACCTGGCGCCCTGCTCGACGGTGCAATCGTTCCGGGCAGCGGATCGATCAACGGCAATCCGGGTTCTGTGGCGAATGCATCCGGCCGGCCCGCGAACCAGGGACCGGGTGGCGAGGGCTTCATGTTCACGACGCTGCCGGGAACGGGCTCGATTGGCGATCCGCCACCGCAGCCGCCTGTCCCCGAGCCGCCTCCGCCTGCTCCGGAGCCTCCGCCAACGAACCCGGATCCCACGTCAGATGCTGACCCCGTGCCTACGGTGGCAGAAGACCAGTCACGCCAGGACGTGGAAGGCTCGCAGGAGGATTCCGCCACGGAGGAAGAAGATGAGGAATGTCCCCGCGGCGCGAGCCGATCTGCGGATGTCGGCACCACGCCCGGCGTTCAGGGATCGGCTCCGGCCGTCTTCAGCCAGTGCGCCCGCGACTTCACCTGAGATCAGGCATTTCGATCTTGCCAGGAATGGCGGAGCGGACGGGACTCGAACCCGCGCCCCCCCCGGCGTGACAGGCCGGTACGCGGCGCGTTGATGCGAAGCGGCTTGTGACGCAGGGACGCGAAGGCACGTTGCCGACGATCAGTCGAAGTCGAACAGGTCCTGCGCCTTCTGCGGCCGCTTCATCCCCTGTTCGAAGTACTGTTCCCAGATCCGGGCCCAGGGCCGATCGAACATGTCGGGGACCTGATACTCCACCAGCTGGCCCGGTCGCGCCGAAGTGGCGACGCCATTGACGGGGAACTGCGACTGGAAACACTCGATGAACTCGTAAGGGTCGCCCTCGTCGAGCCCGCCGATGCGTTCGAAGTTGCGCACGATGCGGATGGGCTGCACCAGCGCCTCCGG
>Ga0315910_10001954_pt1 | contig 18536 bp, 16 predicted proteins | sample EdamamesoilMG_FD_204470 | JGI IMG/M metagenome (GOLD analysis project Ga0315910, IMG submission 204470) | Garden soil microbial communities collected in Santa Monica, California, United States - Edamame soil | ecosystem: Environmental > Terrestrial > Soil > Garden | place: USA: California...
CTTCCTGGAATACCCGGATCAGTTCGCGGACGCGTTCGCTCGCGCGTGGTTCAAGCTGACGCATCGTGATATGGGGCCGCGCGGTCGCTATCTCGGACCGGAGGTGCCCGCCGAGGAACTCCTCTGGCAAGACCCGATTCCCGCTGTGAATCATCCGCTGATTGACGCGCAGGATATCGCGGCGCTCAAGGCCAAGGTGCTCGCTTCAGGGCTGACGGTTTCAGAATTGGTCTCCACCGCGTGGGCTTCCGCTTCGACTTTCCGGGGCTCGGACAAGCGCGGCGGCGCAAACGGCGCCCGCATCCGTCTCGCCCCGCTGAAATTCTGGGAAGTCAACAACCCGCCGCAACTGGCCAAGGTATTGACCACGTTAGAAGGCATTCAAGCCGACTTCAATAAAGCATCAAGCGGCAAGAAGGCTTCATTGGCTGACTTGATCGTGTTGGCGGGTTGCGCCGGCGTCGAACAAGCCGCAAAGAATGCCGGGCACACCATCACCGTTCCGTTCACGCCGGGACGCATGGACGCGACGCAGGAGCAGACTGATGTGGCGTCGTTCGCCGTGCTTGAACCCAGCGCCGACGGCTTCCGCAATTATCTCAAGGGGAAATACTCCATCCTGGCCGAGTCGTTGCTGATTGATAAGGCGCAGTTGCTCACGTTGACCGCTCCGGAAATGACGGCGCTCCTCGGCGGCTTGCGCGCTATCAACATCAATGTCGGCGGATCGCAACACGGCGTCTTCACCAAGAAGCCGGGTGCGTTGACCAACGACTTTTTCGTGAACCTGCTCGACATGGCCACAGAATGGAAACCCGTGTCCGAGATGAAGGACGTGTTCGAAGGCCGCGATCGCAAGACGGGTGAAGTGAAGTGGACCGGCACACGCGTGGATCTCGTGTTCGGTTCGGATTCCCGGCTGCGTGCGCTGGCGGAAGTCTATGGCAGCACCGACGCGGAGAAGAAGTTCCTTAACGACTTTGTTGCCGCGTGGACCAAGGTGATGAACCTGGACCGCTTTGATGCCGCGTGAGCTTCGTTTCGACAAGCGAAAGATCGCCGGCCGGCCTCTGAAATGAACGGGGTCGGCTGGCTGGTGGTCAGGCCCGCGGTTACTTGCGATTTCGCAACGGCATCAATCCGAAGTGCAGCACCAGCCAGATGGGCACGGCGAATAGCGCGATGGCGATCAAATAATCCCAGTTCCATTTCAAGAAGCGCGCCTGGATGGGGAAGATTGTGATCATGAAATAGTTTGCAAAGCGCGTGTGTCCAAGGAACGCGCCGTAATCAGGGAATTTCCTTCGCAGCCCGCTTACCAGTGCGAGCAGACCCAGAGCCAGTACCAGCAACGTCACGAACAAATTCACCGGCAGCATGGCGCCCAGTTCCAACCGTGGTCCGTTCGGGGCATGCGCTTTAAAGTAGGGATAAATCCACTGCGCCCCGGCCCAGAGAAAGCTGAAGCCCGTTTGGATCGCCGTTCGGAAGTTGGCCTTTGACGACGTCAGTTCATTGAGCAGCAGACCGAAGTAAAGCGGCACGATGCCCCAGACCAGTTCCATGTGCTGGAACGGAGTCCGGATCAATTCGACGAATGTCTGCCCGTAATGCTGGAACATTTGCGGGCAATGTTACGAACGCTCCGCTGTGCCGTCCAGCACCCGCGCCGCGAATGCAGCTGCTTGTGGACAGCACAGGCCCGATTGGGCTGGCTTGGGTGTAGCAGTTGGCGACAGGTCTGGGCGAGCGAATCAGTTTGCCGGCCCGGTGCCGCACTCCCATACTTCGGACATGCAAGCGCCTCCAATTCTTCGGAGCAAACCCATTCACATCATTCTTCTCAGTGTCGCAGTAGCGGTTGGCAATCTAAGCCAGCTTCAAGCCGCTGGGGTTGAACAAACGCAAAAGTTCGTCAGTGCTGCCGATGCCTTTCTCGGCACACTGGACGATGCGCAACGGGGAAAGGTGAACTTCGATTTCAACGATGCGGCCCAACGCAAGCGCTGGTCCAATCTGCCGGTGGGGATGGTTGAACGGCGCGGACTGCGCATGGGCGACTTGAAACCGAATCAGCGCGAAGCCGTCATGAATCTCCTCGCCACCACGCTTAGCAAGATGGGTTATGAAAAGGTCGTGGGTATCGTCGAATCCGACGAGGTGTTGCGCAAGGAGAGTCGTGGCGGTGGGCCCGCCTTTGGCCGCGACGAGTTTTTCATTTCGTTCCTCGGCAAACCTTCTGCCACTGAACCTTGGATCATTCAATTTGGTGGGCATCATCTGGCGCTCAACATTACGATTGCTGGCGAGCAAGGTGTTCTGACGCCAAGCCTGATTGCTGTGCAACCCGCCCAGTTCACGCTCGATGGCAAGACGGTGCGCCCCATGGGCCGCGAAACCGACAAGGCGCTGGAGTTGGTCAAAGCCCTTACGGACGAGCAACGGAAACAAGCGATCCTCGGTTCGCAGATGCGCGACCTCGTGCTCGGTCCCGGACACGATGGCGAAACCATCCAGCCCGAAGGTTTGAAAGCGTCCGCTCTCACGGAGACCCAGCGCAAGCTGCTGCTGGAACTAGTTGGCGAATGGTCGGGAATCATTCACGATGCGGCGGCTGCCGAGAAAATGAAGGAGATCAAAGCCAACCTTGCGGATACCTGGTTTGCCTGGAGCGGGCCGTTGGAAGCGGGCAAAGCCTACTTCCGCATCCAAGGGCCGACGGTCATCATTGAGTTCGCCCCGCAACGATCCGAAACGCACCTGCACTCGATGTATCGTGATCCCACCAACGATTACGGGAAAAAGTTCGCCGGGAAATGAAACTGGTCCTGCTGACTTGTCTGGCGATTGCCCTCGCGCGCGAGGCCGGGGCGCATCGGCTAGACGAATACTTGCAGGCCACCCGTATCGGAGTAGCCACCAGTCACATTGATGTTTCCCTTGAACTCACTCCAGGCGTTGCCGTCGCCGACCAGATACTGGCCGTGATTGACCAGGATCGCGATGGTCAGGTTTCCAAGAAGGAGACGGCTGCCTACACCCAACGGGTTCTCGATGACCTCAAAATCCAGCTTGATGAAAAAGCTCTGAAGTTGACAGTGGTTGAGACTTCATTTCCGGCAGTAAAGGAGATGAAAGCTGGCGCCGGGATCATTCGCATCAAAACGACAACGCCCATCGAGCGGTTTTCTACAGGCAGTCACACGCTGGGCTTCACCAATGCGCACCTGCCTTCGATGAGTGTTTACCTGGTGAACGCGCTGGTGCCGAAAGACCCGGCCATCAAGATCAACAAGCAGACCCGCGACGAACTCCAGAAATACTACCGCCTTGAGTTTGGCGTAAGGCCACAAGCGCCCTAGTGAACCGCCTTTGTTCATCGTCTGGTAGACTGCGGTGATGGAGGCAAGGGCTTACTCTTCAAGATTTGCGTTGAGCCAGTTGGCCGCGCACGAAATGGAGGTATCCAAGTGAAAGCTGGGAGCTGGTGTGACAAGCTCGACAGAGAGGGCGATGTGTGTTACCCATCCATGCAAGGACAACCTTCGCTTTCATGAACATGCTGGCATCACTGCTCGTTGCTTGTTACGGATCTGAACGTAGTTCACATGGATGCGCGAGAGGGATGGTTGCAGCTCCCATGTCATGGCGGAAAAGCCGTTTCCTCTTTTTTCATTTCATCGTCTTGCACCTTGCTTGTTTGGCCGGTAATGCCGGCTTTCCTTTTCAACAAGCTTACGTCAAGGCATCGAACACCCATCCGGAAGATTTTTTCGGACTACGGGTGGCGATCTCGGGTGATACGATGGTCGCGACCGCCTATTTGGAAGATAGCGAGGCCACCGGAGTAAACGGTGATCAAAATGCCGATACCGAAGAAGGCAACGACTCCGGTGCAGCTTATGTTTACGTGCGCCAGAACGGTGCTTGGTCCCAGCAAGCTTATCTGAAGGCTGCCAACACCAGTCAGGGAGATTGGTTTGGTTTTGCGGTGGCGATGGCCGGTGACACCGTGGTTGTTGGTGCACCTTATGAGGACAGCGCATCACAGGGAGTCAACGGCAACGGTGCCAATGATAACGCATTACAATCCGGTGCCGTCTACGTCTTTGTCCGCAACGGCACCAACTGGGCGCAGCAGGCGTATCTTAAGGCTTCCAACACCGAAGCGGGTGATGAATTCGGTTCGGTTGTCGCAATCTCAGGAAATACCCTTGTCGTTGGTGCTTGGCGGGAAGATAGCTCGGCCACCGGCGTCAACGGCAATCAGAGCAACGACAACGCCGGTGATTCCGGCGCCGCCTACGTCTTTGTCCGCAACGGCACCAACTGGGCGCAGCAGGCGTATCTTAAGGCTTCCAACACCAGCGATGAGGATTTCTTTGGCGAGTCGGTAGCGATCTCCGGTGACACCATCGTGATTGGAGCAAGTAGTGAAGACAGCAACGCCACCGGCATTAACGGTAATCAAACTAACAACAATGCACCAGACTCTGGCGCAGCTTATGTCTTCGTACGCAACGGCACTACTTGGAGCCAGCAAGCGTACTTGAAGGCGTCCAACGCTGAGACGAACGACCGTTTAGGGCAGGCCGTTGCTGTGGACGGGAATACTGTCGTCATTGGCGCGCTTTCGGAGTCAAGCAAGGCGCGCCAGGTTAACGGAGATCAAGCTGACAATAGCGCGCATCAAGCCGGCGCTGCTTATGTGTTCGTCCGGAGCGGAACGAATTGGAATCAGCAGGCCTATCTAAAAGCATTGAACGCTGAAGCAGGGGATGCGTTTGGTTACACTGTCGGCATCTCCGGTGATATTGTAGTGGCCGGCGCCCAAGGTGAGAGCAGTAATGCAACTGGAGTCAATGGCAACGCCCGGAACAATAGTGCTTTTTGGGCTGGAGCCGCCTACGTTTTTGTGCGTAGCGGAAGCAGTTGGCTCCAACACGCCTACCTGAAGGCCTCCAATCCGGGAGGAGGCATTCCTAATGTGACCTCGGGCGATCTTTTCGGCTGCGGTTTGGCCGTGTCTGGTGACACGGTGGTCGCGGGGGCTTATCTGGAAGACAGCAACTCCACAGGAGTGAACGGCGATCAATTCAACAACGATGCCACGGGCTCTGGCGCTGCCTACGTGTTCGCCAGCGTGGGTTTGGGAATTTTCCCAGACGGGCAGGGTAACTATGCACTGCGCTTCAAGCAGACACCCGGGCTGAGCTACAGGCTGGAACGTGCCTTGGTCGTGAGCGGCCCCTGGACAAGCATCTCTACAAATATGGCAAATGAGCTGGGTATCGTGAGCTTCTACGATACGAATGCTCCATCGTCACGAGGGTTCTATCGGACCGCGCAGCAGTAAACCAAACGCGCGATTAGTTGGTTGCAGGCGAAACGTCCTCGCGATGTAGCGGGAACCGGCTTTGCAGCCGGTGGACAAGAATTGCTCCCGGGCCTGCCGTTCTCTTATCGCCGCCATTATCTTCGCCGTAACGTCTGTCTTGAAGGTCGCCGAAATGGAGCTGTCTGCTAACCACACCGGCTACCACATCGGGAGCAGATAACGAGTCGGAGCAAATCCTTCGCCTTCGCTTTCAAAGTATTTTTTTGAAACTGATGTCATCAAAAAAAGCTAGGATTCTCCATCGGAAAGCCATTGCTTGAGGTCTTTCACCGATTACGTTTCAACTTTGATGCGCAACTGTCAGTGTAACGGCTAAGAACCGCCCAGGTGAATTTGAATACCAGTCGCCGATCTGACAAAACCCATCGGTAAGATGAAACAAACCCGACCCCAAAGCCTTGCCGAAGCGGTCACGAAAACGTGGCGCGCTTTTGTCGTGCTGACCGCACTCCTGGCGCCGGGCGCGATCGTTGGGCAAGTCAGCGTGGCGACCTTGCTGACCAACGGCGATCTGCGCATCAGTCACACCGGGATTCCCGGCTACAGTTATGTGATCGAATGGACGGACAGTTTGACTTCGCCCGTCGCTTGGACTCCGTTGCTGGCCAACACGTCTGATGGTAATGGCCTGGTGACTTTCACGGATACCCCGGCGGCATCGCCGACATTCTATCGGATCCGCCCCGGCTCGCTCCCGCTGCCGCTCGTCTATCCGGTCGAGCACACGGGAACAAATTGCGCGCCGCCGCCTTTGCCCAGTCTGGTCAGTCTCCCTTTCATCCAGCCTTTAACCGATCCTTTCGAATGGTCCAACCGCAGCGGCCGCTCCACCAACTTCACCGACTGGAAGTGCCGTCGCGCCGAGATCAAGGCAGAGATCGAGAATTATGAAATCGGCACCAAGCCGGCGGTCGATCTGGCGAACGTTTTTGCCAGTTACGCCGCCGGCGTGCTTACGGTGCGCGTGACGAATGTCGTTTCTGGCACGAATCAAGTGCTCACGCTTGCTTGTACTGTTGTCCTTCCCGCAGGAACGGGACCTTTCCCGGCGGTGATCGGCATGAACTCCGGCAGCGGTAGTCTTCCATCCACCCTCTTTAGCAGTCGCAACATTGCCAGGATTACCTTCAGTCACAATCAAGTGACAACTTACAATAACCCCCAGAATACCGACCCTTATTACCGCCTTTATCCAAACCTCAATGTTGATAACACTGGGCAATACAGTGCCTGGGCATGGGGAGTCAGCCGGATCATCGATGGCCTGCAAAAGGTTCAGGACACGCTCCCGATAGACCTGAAACACCTCGCCATCACCGGTTGCTCCTATGCGGGGAAAATGGCCCTCTTCGCCGGAGCGCTTGATGAGCGCGTCGCCCTGACGATTGCTCAGGAATCAGGTGGCGGCGGCGCGGCGGCCTGGCGTGTCTCGGAGACCTTGGGTGAGGTGGAGAAACTGGGCGCGACCAGTCATCAATGGTTCAAAGAGTCCATGTTCCAATTTTCCGGCTCCTCAGTTTCAAGACTGCCCATGGATCATCATGAGTTGATGGCGATGGTGGCGCCGCGCGCGTTGCTCGTTTTCGGCAACCCGGATTATACCTGGCTGGCGGATGAATCGGGCTTTGTTTCCTGCAAGGCGGCACATGAGGTGTGGAAGACCTTTGGCGTGCCTGATCGGTTCGGTTTCGACATTGTCGGGGGGCACGTACATTGCACACCCGCAGCGAGCCAGACCGCCGCGGCGGTGGCTTTTGTGGAAAAATTTCTCCTGGGCAATACCAACGCGAACACGGTCATAACCAACGCGCCGACGTATGCAAACACCGACCACACGCGCTGGTATCAGTGGTGGGGCAGTGGGAATCCAGCGTTTCCGCCCACGGGGACGACCTATACCCAGATGTTTGAACCTGAGTGTGCCACCGTGGGCACGAACTGGAACATCCTGACTGATGCTCTGGCATCGAATGAAAAGTACGTGATGGTCACGCCCGGCGTGCAGAGCATTGCCTCAGCGCCCGCCAACAGTTGGGACTGGATCACCATTCCTTTGACGCTGACCAACAGTGGAACCTATGCCGTGTTCGCCCGGGTGAATGGTCCGACCGCCGATGACGATTCCTTCTGGGTGAAGATGAACAGCAGCACCTGGGTGCAACGGAATGGGCTGACGACCAGTGGCTGGCAATGGCAGTTCCTGAACAGTTACAGCCTGGCAGCAGGTCCGCATACCCTTTACATCGGCTATCGCGAAGACGGCGCCCGATTGGACAAGATCAGCGTTTCAACCTACCCCTTTGCCCCGACCGGAATGGGCCAACCGGCCGAAAATAATTGTCCCTAGCCAGCTAAGCATCTACTGCCGGGCGCTCATCCGTCTGATCTTCCACGGCAGTCCCTTTTGCGGCTTTGTGCTTTTCGAGCCGCTGTTGCGGAGATGGCCGCCCATTGCACAGCAGCCGCAGGCCGACTTCAACTAACAAGCAAGTTGGTAGAAGCGATTGCTGATTGTGGCGCTGTTGGTCAGAAAGATCGTGCCGCCGTTGGTAACAAACGGTCCCGAATGAGCGCTCCAATTGCTGCCGCCCAGTTGCGGCGCCCACCGAAGTCCGTAGCACGGAAACGCATTGGTCCACGCCACGACAACATTTGTGCCCGCCTGCACGATCGTTAGTTGCGGCGGGGCCCGGCGGCGACAGTCACCGTGAAATTACACGTGTTCGCTCCCGCCGACTTGGTCGCGGTCACGCTGATGGTATTTGTCCCGACCGGAAACGCGTAAGATGACGTGATAGCGCTCGCGCCGAGTTTGTAGCTGACCGTCGGGGCGGGGACGCCGGTGGCAGTGGCGTTGAACGCGACGGTCACCGGACAAAAGCCGTTCGCGTTCGTCGTGACGTTTGCAGGGCAGGTGATTCCCGGAGCCACGGGCAGGATGCTGAAGCTGACGGTGCCGGTCTTAAAATCATTCGCGCCCGCAGTCGTCCCGTTATCCTGTAATGTGTAGCTGAAGCTCGCCGGGTCGGAGTAATTCAAAGTGGGCGTGAAGAGCACATTAGCGCCGGCAATGCTCACCGTGCCGCCCATGGTGCTGCCGACGTTGGTGATGGTAAGTGTCTGCGCGCTTTCGTTCGCCGGGCCTTTGGCGTCGTTGGCGACGAGCGCCGCGATTGAATTCGTGCGCGTCCCGGAGTTCGCCAGCACGTTGCTGAGGACGTCATTGGTGCCGGTGGGCACGTCGTTGACTTCACGAACGGTGAGGTTCACGAGCGCACCGCTGAGGGCAAAGACCGACCCGTCCGAACCGTTCCAGCCCAAGCTGTCGCTGCCGTTGTAATTCGTGCCGCGTATAGGTGAGGGTACCGATGTTCGCGATGGCGATGTCCTGCGGCGCGGCGAAGGTGCTGCCGCTGATCTTCAACTGGCCGTTCGCCGGCAGCGATGAGCGCGAAGTCGTCATGGCCATCAGCGTTGTAGCAGACCACGACCAGATCACCCGCCGCGGCGCTGGCTTTGCGGATTCCCATCAGCGCGCACACGAGCATCAAAGCCGGCCAAAGCTGGCGACGAAAACTGGGTAGGATGGTTGAATTCATGGAAGGTGAGTGAATTGCGGGGATTGTTCCGCAGTCGGCAACCGATTCAATCTTAATCGGCCCCCAGATTTCGCGATTCCATCAAAAGCCAACGCCCAACCCAACCCAGGTATCCAAATCCGGACTTTTCACGTCTTCAGCCGCAAACGTCCGCTGGAATCTTTGCGATGACTTTAGCCTTGGGCTTCTCGCCTTGCGGGCCGCCGTGGTGGAAGCGCGCGAAGTCGGCGGTCTGGGCGGTTTATGGCGTCGAAACGCGGTAGAACTGTTGAGCTGTGGATGGGGGGAAATCGGTGAACGTTTCGCCATCGCCGGCCGAGGGTACGTTGCGAACTGGAGTGTAAGGCCCGTTCACCTGGCTGGCGGCAGCGATGGTGTAGGTTTTTCCGGCCACGCTGTTCCAGGTGATGCGAACCTGCCCGCTGGCGAGGTTGATGCGCTTGACGCGGAAGACGGAGTTCGCATTCCGCGGGTCTGTGCCGGCGAGGAATTCCTGGTAGTTGGTCAGGCCATCGTTGTCACGATCAACATTGGCGTCCGGGATGTTTGGGTCGAGGTTATTTGCCGACTCCCAATCATTGGGCATGCCGTCCAAATCGGTATCCAGCAGGCTGGTGCTGTACGCGCCGCCGTTGGTGGCTTGGTTCCAAGTTGCTGTGGAAGCAGGCATGCCCGGTGAATCCACCTGCGTGTAACTCCACGCGATCTGCTCATAAAACAAGGAAACGGTTTCAAACAGGTCATCGCCGCCGGCGCTGGCCGAATCCACCACGGAGGTGATTCGCGCGGTGGTCAACGTCATCTGGTAAAACTGAATGAGGGGCGGGGTGCGGCGGATGAACTCAATCTTCACCTCGGGGATCACCGTTCCTTTGTTCACGTGATCATAGAGGAGCGGGGTGGCGGAATCCCCCTTCCTGGCAAAATACAAATCAGATTGGTCGGCAGGCCCATTGGTGGCGCCGCGCGACTGGCCGTAGGCCATCGAATGCACATCCATCCACCCGGCATGGCCGTAGGCGGAGGAATCACCCGTAATGCCACTCATCAGCATGAGAATTTCCCCGCCCCTGCCTGACGAGACACCCAGGCAAAGGAGCAGGAGAAACAGCGAGACTGGTGACCGGCCAAATCGGCTTGGGGCGTAGTCAACTTGCAGAGCCATCGGCTGCCTTGGTCGCGACTGGCGGGTGGAAGTCTGCACAAGTTCAGTCCAAAGGACTCAATATGCTTTTTGCGCGGCCACGTCCCAACCGGTGGTGACCGGTGGTTGCGCCTTCCCAGCCACATACTTCACGTAGGACCACCTGATCTTGGTGTAAACCACGCTCACTGATTCGCTGGGGGCGCCGGCGCCGGCTGCCCCGCTGACTTGCGCTGACGTGAGGTAAACCCCTTGCAGTTCGATCCGGTAGTAAACCTCCGATGTGCCGCTCTTCCGAAAATCAATGGTCACATAATCGATCGGCTGGGTGACTGTAGCCGTCACCCCGTTCACGAGCAGGTTGAGGGAGGGGGACGTCTTGTCCAAATCTTTCATGAAGTTGACGTCCGAGTGGTTCGGTTGGCCCGTAGGGAAGCCGATGGTGATTGGCCGGTTGACACCGTGACTCATGGAAAGCACCGGAATCCAGTTCGTGTACTGCGGGTCGGTGGATTCTCCCGCCAACGTCGGCGCGCTTTGCATTGAACCCATGGCTGCCGCCTGGCCACCGATTCGCATGAAAATATCCTGTGCTGGCGCGGAAAATCCGGCGACCAAGAGGGCGACAACACAGCTCAAGCGAAGGGACGCTGTTACGGAGCGGGATGGCTTCGAGTTCAGCGAGGTGGATGGGTGTGTTACCTCTACCGGGAAATGGTTCTGTGGGTTCATGTTGGGTTTGCGGGATAACGACGCGCGAATCGTTGCATCATGGGCTGCTTAATGGAAGGGAAATATCGACGGGGCGGCGATTATTTTGCGGGAACGACGACTGGCGTAGCGTTGGTTTGCAGGCGCAAATGCATGGTCTGCTCAAACACCGTGCTCGAGAAGATCACGGCGTCCGGGGCGGAGGGATCGCTCGTCATATCCGCCAGGCTGGCGCCGATGAAGCGGGCCCGGCCCGCTCGATAATGCACGCGCGGACGGTCGAGCGTTTCCAAGCCGAAGTCCGCCAACTGTCCGGTCACCAAGAGCAACCCCATGCGCTCCCGCTTTCGCAATTCCTCGAAGGAAGAGACGCCAATTTCCGCCAACGAATCGCTGATTGTGCGGTTGCCCGCCAACGTGGCTCGCGCCCGCTCCTGATCTGCCACCGTCAACGGGCGTTTCGACGCGAGCACGAGCAGATCTCCGGGTTCACCCTGATAGATGCAACAGTGGGGAAATTCTGAACGCAGAGTGTTCATCAGGATGCCGAACGTTTGCGGGTCCATCGCATACTTCTGAACCCACTGGAGCAACACGCCGTTATCCGTCAGATGTTCGTTCGCGAGCCAGTAGAATTCCCGACTGAACAACATGTCCACGCCCGTGAGCCAGACGTTGCTCGGTTCAGAAATGATGATGTCCCAGCGTTCCTGACTGCGACCCAGCACGCGGAACGCATCACCCAGATGAATCTTCACTCGTGGGTCGCGTTGCACGTCGTGCGTGAAGGGCGCGAACCACGGCAACGCCGCCACGACTCCGGGAGAAAGTTCAGCGATATCAATTTGCTTCACGTCGGGATACAGCGTGAGTTCGCCCGCCGTCACGCCCGTGCCCAGCCCGATGACCATGACCTTGGAGCGTTGCTCCGCCCACAGCGCTGGAATGTGCGCGGACAACTTCAACGTCTGGCGGTCGCGCGTTGTGTTCGAGTCGGACTTGCCATTCACCATGATGGCCAGGGGCGGATTGGTTGGCGCAGTAGCCTCGGGTATCGGAAACGGAAACCCTGACGGGAGCGGGTTGGATTCTGCTGGTGCACTGGAAATGGCGGTGTCGCCGATCACCGCGACGGTGCCGGCGGGTCCGTCGTCATAAAATTTCACCGGGTGGTCACCCTGAAAGTGCGCATGAAAATAGTTCGGGCCGTGAAGCGAAAACGGCGTCAGTTGATTCAGATTGAACGCGCCTTGGGCGAAGCGGTGACTCTCAAATCCCGGTTGCCACCATGCCAACCCCGCCGACGCGACCAACAAAGCCAACGCACCTAACCGGGGAATTTTTCCCAACGGCCAGGCGGCGAGCACCGTGGAAAGCGCCACCAAACTCAAAGCGACGGCGAGCACGCCGGGATTATCGAGCGGATAAAACAAAAGCCAACCGCCCGCCACACTGCCGATCACGCAACCCGCCGCGTTTGCGGAAAAGATCCGGCCGCTGTGCCAGCCGACCAAGCGCAACTCCCGCTTCAGTTCATGAAAGATCACCGGCAGCGTGGTGCCGAGCAATCCCACCGGCAGGATCAACACCACCAACAACACCGAAAACACCGCCGTCTGGTGCAGCCAGAAGCCGATGGCATTTCCCTGAAACGCCGCGCGTACCAGATGGCCCACGTATGGCCAGTCATCCACCGTGACAAACACCAGCCACCACGCGGCGAGCGCCGTAGCCTGGGTGGCAAACAGCAGTCCGCGCGGTAGCCGCTTTAGCGCGCCCACTGCGAAGCTCCCGCCCGCCAGGCTCAAGACAAAAACCCCGACCAACAGCGAGAACGAATACGACGACGAGCCGAGGGTCAGGTTCGTGATGCGGATCAGCACATTTTCCAGTGCCATCACTGCGGCGCCATTCAAGCAGGCCATCGCGTAGAGAACCAAGGTTGGAAACGGGTCCGTTGCTGATTCACCAACCGATGACGACTCGGGGGTTGCCGAATGCTCACCACTCACCTCGTTTGCATTGGGTTTAGCCGCCCAAGCGAAGAAGACTGCGGCGACCAGATTGACCATCGCCATCGCCCGCAATGCTCCCGGCAGTCCAAGCGCGGGCACGAGAAAGTAACCCGCGGCCATCACGCCGAGGAATGCCCCCGCGGTATTCGCGCCGTAGATGCGCGCGTGGACCCGCGTCGCTCCAGTCAGCGATCCCGCCAGCGCCCGCGTCAGTAACGGCACCGTGCCGCCCATGCACAACGCTGGGATGCCAATGAGAGCGATGGTGCAAAGCGAACCTTGCAGCAGCAGCCACCATGGCGGGGCGAAACTCCACGCCTGGCTCGCGGAGCCGATGCCGGCGAAGAGCCCCGGAAAGATCAGCGCCCAAATTCCAATGATGGCCTCAAGTGCCGCGTAAACTCGCGCCGGTCGATTGACCCGGCGGCTCAACCATCCGCACAGCGCATAGCCGCAGGAAAGGCCGCCCAAAAAAATGCCGAGAATCAACGCCGTCGCCAGACTGTCATTACCCGTCAGGCGCGTCAGGTAGCGTTGCCAGATCACCTGATAGACCAGCGCCGTCGCCCCGGTCAGAAAAATGAACAGATAGCTGAGGAATGCCCACACACGATTCAAGCGCGCAGCGTAAGCGAAGGCGACTCCATCCAGAAGGTTTTTTCAACCGGCCACGTCCGGCGCGCGAAGCAATCTATTCTAAGCCTTACCGCCGCCAGCAATTTGAAAACTGTCACACATCCGTTTACCAGCGCGACTTCAATGCTCGATGGGGCTGAGTTATTGATCCCGCAGCATCAGTTCACGCCTTCCGCTTCTGAAGACTCGCCAGAATGTTCACCATGACCGCTCTTACAGAGTCCAGTCGTTCTGGAACATTGTTCCACTTGATGTGATCAATCAGCAAAATGGTAACGGGATAGCCAGTGCGCGTAGGAAGACGGAAGCACTGACGTGGGGTTCGCGACTCCCAAGTCGCGCGCGGCACTGAAGGGCCAGTGTGGATTGGCCAGCACCGGCCGGCCAATCATCACCAGGTCGGCAGCACCTTCCTGAAGCATCTCTTCGGCGAGCGCCGGCGAATTGATGTTCCAGGAGGTTGAGCCGGGCAATCGGGTCTCGCGCAGGATGCGTTTGGAGATTTCCCGCATCTGTCCCGGTCCCCACGGAACTTTTGCCGTGGGCGTCGAGAAGCTCATACTCACATCAAGAAAGTCGAGGCCGAGTTCCTTGAAGCGTTTCGCCAAGGCTATGGATTCTGCGACCGTTTCCTCGTTACGATCGTCGAACTCGATCACGCCTAGTCGTGCGGCCAGCGGCAGGTTCTCGGGCCAGACGTCGCGCACGGCTTCGAGTGTTTCGATCATGAAGCGCGCGCGGTTCTCGGCGCTGCCGCCGTATTCGTCGGTGCGCTTGTTTGACCACGGGGAAAGGAAATTCTGCGCCAGATAACCGTGGGCGAAGTGCAGCATCAGAAACTCGAAGCCGAGGTCGCGGGCCCGTTTGGCGGTGGCCACGAAATCCTCCCGTACCCGCACTATGTCCGCCATGGTCATCTCACGCGGCACGCGGGGAAGACCCGCACCGTAGGCCACCGCACTGGGTGCGATCGGTTCCCAAGCGCGCGCATCGCCAGCGGGAATGTGATCATCGCCTTCCCACGGCAGGTTCGCCGAGGCCTTGCGCCCGGCGTGTCCGATCTGGATGCCGGCCACCGCGCCACCGGCTTTGATCCCCTGAACGATTGGCTTCAGCGCCGCAGCGTGTTCATCGCTCCACAAACCGAGACACGCCGGCGTGATCCGTCCTTCCGGGCTGACCGCAGTGGCCTCGACAACGACCAACCCCGCTCCTCCGCGAGCACGCGACAGGTAATGCGGAAGGTGCCAACCGTTGGCAAGGCCATCGACCGCCATGTATTGGCACATGGGCGACACGGCGATGCGATTGCGCAATGTGATTCCCTTGAGCGTGAATGGCGTGAAGAGTTTTGGGTTCATGTGTTTTGCTGCTTGATGTTGTGCTGGGTTCTTTTGCCGGCCCAACTCAATGTGCGACCAGCCAATCTTTTACTGCCACGGAGAAATCCGCCACATCAATCGGGTGGCGGCTGGTGACCAGATTGCCATCAACCACGAGCGACTGCTCCAACACCTTGCCGCCGGCATTGGTGAGGTCGCTCTGGATGTTCCAATAGCCAGTGAGCTGCTTGCCCTTGAGGATGTCAGCCGAGGCGAGCACGAGCGGCCCGTGGCAGATGGCGGCGATGAGCTTTCCCGATTTGTTAAAATCCTGGACGAACCGGATCACATCTTTGTCGTAGCGCAAGTTGTCGGGATTCCACGCCCCGCCGGGGATGAATACCGCATCATATTCGCTGACCTTGACCTGATCCGCCGTGCGATCAACCTTCACCCACCCCACCGGATTGAGATATTGGATGGCCATGATGTGGTCCTTCGCCATTTCCGGGGTGCTGAGGCCATAACGCGCTGGAGCGGGGTTGAATCTCGGTGCAACGATGTCCACCTGCGCGCCGAGCGCCTTGAAGTACCAGACCGGGCCGGTCAGCTCGATCTCTTCAAAACCGTCCGCCGCCAGAACCGCGATGCGTTTGCCTTTCAGCACGGTCGCGTCTTTCACCGGAGTAAAGAAGAAGGCTTTCAACGCCTCATTCCCCGGCGCATTGAGCAACTGCGATGCGGGCATCGAAGCCACAGCCGATCTCGTGGAGAGTTGATTGAGGACTTCCAGTTCGCGTGAGCTGTTTCCTTGAGCGGGTGCATTGAGTGTGACGAGGGCGCTGATTGCGCCGGCAGCGAGGGTTGGATTCACGGTTTTCATTTTTGTGCAATTCGTTGTTTGTTGTTTTCGTTCTCAGGATGAACCGGTCTTGATTCATCACAGGGCCAGAGTCCCACGCTTTTGGTCATGTCGGAAATTGAATGATTTTATTGCGGCAATGCTTATCTGCGATAACCATCGCTGGATGGAACTCCGTCATCTCCGCACGTTTCAAGTCGTCGCCGAAGAGTTGAACTTCAGCCGTGCGGCGCGAAAGCTCCACGTGGCCCAACCGGCGCTCAGTCGCACCATTGCGGATCTGGAAGCGGAGATGGAGGTGCGACTTCTGAACCGTAACACGCACGGTGTGACTTTGACCGATGCCGGCGCGCTGTTCCTCGAACGCGTGCGGCAGATTCTCGATGATACCAGAGAAGCCGTGACCGAAGCCCGCCGCCGCTCGCGTGGCGAGACAGGAACTTTGCGCGTCGGGTTTATCGGCACTTTGAGTCAATCACTGTTGCCGACCCTGCTTCACGCCTATCGAGCGCAGTATCCCTTCGTGGATTTGGTGATCCGCGAAATGGGGCCGACGCAACAGCGCGAGAAAATTCTGTCCGGACATCTGGATTGCGGCTTTATCGGCTTTGCGGTGGATTCACCCGATCCCGAGTTGGAAACTTTTGTCGTCGCCGAAGATGATCTGATGGCGGCCATCCCTGCGAACCATCCGTTGGCAAAAAAATCCGCCATCCGTCTGGCGGATCTGAAGAATGAAGCTTTCTTTCTGACTGCCCAAGCCAACGCCCCCGTGTTCAATCCCTGGCTCGTCAAACTGTGTCAAAAGTCCGGGTTCGAACCACGCATCGCCCGCGAGACCGACCGGGCCGCCACGGTCTTGAATTACATTGCTGCCGGATTTGGAATCTCTCTCTTCCCATCCAGCATCGCCGCGCTGGCAACTCCGGGTGTGCGGTTTTTACCTCTCAAGGGGCGGTTGCCGAAATATCGGTACAAATTCGCCTGGGCGCGAGGCAACCCAAGCCAGGCCCTGCTTCAGTTCGTGCGCTTTGTCCAGGAGCGCCGTCGAGCGTCAGCCAGTCCGTGAACGCGCTATGACTTCCGCTCTTTGATGCTCGCCAGAATATCCGCGATCACTTCCCCCTTCGGCTTCGCGCCTTGTGGGCCGCCGTGATGGAGGCGGACACTCACCGTGCCGGCTTCCATGTCGCGTCCGCCGATGACGAGCATCGTGTGGACGCGCAATTGTTCCGCGTTGGAAATCTTCGCCTTGAACGGCGTCGCGCTGAAATCCGAGTCCACGCGCACCATGTTCGCGCGCAGTTCGGCCACGATGGATCGGGCGCAATTGATCAACGCTTCGTCGTCGTTAAGCGCCAGCGCCTGGCACTTTGATTTCAAGCCATGCCAAATATGACGCCCTCATGTTTGTTCACGACATTGTCGAGTCCCGCTTGCAAGGCATCAAGCCACACGACAGCTGATTCACCGCTCTTCATGAGGTCGCACTGTTTCCGTGCCAGCGCCGCATCAAACCACGTGTCAAGTTCCCGACGGTTGATCGCAGCGGCTTGATCACGCAACAACCGCACGTCCTCCGGTGACATGGCGGCGATCAACCATTCTCCGTCAGGTCCGGCCAGCCGGTTGATTGGCTTCAGCTCTAACGTGTCGTCGTCGTGCATCAAACCGAAACCCAGAAACACGGCGCGGAACGACTCAACCGCCCCGCCCGGCGCAGCTGGGATCTGCCTGCGGACGGCGCGAAACCAATCATCGAACCTTGAAAGCGCGTTCCGACTTTCGAACAGGTATTCATCCGCCTGTTTCCCGAATGGAAAGCTGCGAATCCATGCTTCTTCATTCTCCTGCGCGTCATCCAATTGTGTTTCGATGTCGGGGCGTTGCGCGTTCTCAAGAAATGGTTGCCATTCCACCGCTAGATAGATGCTGCTGACACTCATGATGGGTTCTGTTTCTTAGTCAACCGTTGGCACTCGGATACGGGTTCTGATTTCGTCAGGCAACTGGTTCCAGACAACGACGAATTGAACGGCTTGGTATCCTTTGGCGGAACACAGGGTGAAGGGGCGACACGCTTCCCGGTGCAGCACGAAACAACCGGACTTCGTGACTTCAACGGTTGATGAAGCGTCTTTGAGGAAATCATGGTCAATGCAGCATCCGTCCTTGCGTGTCAGGGTGAGTCGTGGCGGCTTTGCATCCAGGCGCAATGTCCCGTAGCGCCATCCCGGAAAACGTTCCAAGGGGAACTCGACCGAATCTTCAGTTGGATTGGCGAATCCAGAAGCTTGCAAATATTCGCCGCGGGTTTCCTGTGATTCCCGGTAATACAACCAGAGGAACACCGGAAACAAATAATGCCGTTTCGTGAGTTTCACAAACTAGCATCACGCTCTCCGCTCTTTGATGTCGTCCAAAATCTTCGCAATGACTTCCCCCTTCGGCTTCGCGCCTTGCGGGCCACCGTGGTGGAGGCGCACGCTCACCGCGCCGGATTCCATGTCGCGCCCGCCGATGACCAGCATCGTGTGGACGCGCAATTGTTCCGCGTTGGAAATCTTTGCCTTGAACGGCGTGGCGCTGAAATCGGAGTCCACGCGCACCATGTTCGCGCGGAGTTCATTCACGATGGGCTTGGCGTAGTTGATCAGCGCTTCGTCGTCGTTGAGCGTGATGACGCGCACCTGATCTGGTGCGAGCCAGAGCGGGAAGTTGCCCGCGTAATGCTCGATGAGGAAGCCGATGAACCGCTCATGCGTGCCGAGCGGCGCGCGATGGATGCACAGCGGCGTCTTGTTTGAGTTGTCTTTGTCGCGGTAGGTGAGGCCGAACTTGGCGGGCAC
>Ga0315910_10001955_pt1 | contig 18536 bp, 15 predicted proteins | sample EdamamesoilMG_FD_204470 | JGI IMG/M metagenome (GOLD analysis project Ga0315910, IMG submission 204470) | Garden soil microbial communities collected in Santa Monica, California, United States - Edamame soil | ecosystem: Environmental > Terrestrial > Soil > Garden | place: USA: California...
CGCGACCGTTCCCGGCGCTGCCGTCGTCGACGCTGCCATTGCCAGCGCGGGCGGGCCCCGGGTGCGGCTCGAGCTCGCGGGCGTGCTGCCGCTGGCGCTCGAGCTCGGGGGCTTGCCCGCCGCTGCGCCCTGCGAGCTGCGCTTCGCGAGCGGCAGCGTGCGCGGCACCACGAGCGCCGACGGCAACCTGCGCCTCGCGCTCGGCGTCTCCACCACCGGCGAGGCCTGGCTCGCCTGCACCTCTCCCGACAACGGATAGCTCTCATGACCGACCCTTCCCTCCCCGATCGCCCGTTGCTCACCGCCTGGTCCGCTCTCGGCCTGATGGCGGCCACCGGCGTCGCGTTCGCCGCGCTCTTCCCGCTCAGCCAGGCGCGCGAGTCGCGCGCGCTGTCCGGCGCGCCCGACATGCTGGCGCTCGCGTACCTGGACCTGGCGCTGGCTCGCTCGCCCGAAGACGCCTCGCTGCGCCTGCGCGTCGCCGAACGCCGCGTGGCCGCGGGTCAGTTCGATCGGGCGCGCGAGGTGCTCGCGCCGCTCGCGACAGACGAGTCGCCCGAGGCGTGCTTGCTCGGCGTGGAGCTCGAGTACCGCGCGTGGACAGCGGCTGCCGACGACGAGCGAGCGCTGGCGCTCGCTCGGCTGGTCGCTGCCATCGAGCAGACGCCGCACGAGCAGCTGCCGCTCGAGGCCGCCGAGCGTATCGCCGAGCTGAGCGCGCTGGCGGGCCAGAGTCTCACGCGCGCGCAGATCCTGGAGCGGCTCGCGCGCGCCGATCTGGAGAACGACGAGCGCTTGCGGCTTGCCGATGCGGCCTGGCTCGAGGCGGGTCGGCCGCTGGCGGCGGCCGAGCTGCGGGCGGAGCGCGCGCTGGCGTTGCCCGAACGCGACGGCGCCGTACACGCCGCGCTCGCGCTGCGGCGCGCGCTCGCCGCAGGGCGCCCCGAGCCTGCGCTGGCGCTGTTCCGCGAGCTGCGCCCGACGTTCGGTGACAACGAGCGCGTGCTCGAGCTCGGGCTCGCGGCGCTGGCCGGTGTCGACGACGTGCAGGCGCTCGCCGTCGCCGAGCAGCTGCTCGCCCTGCATCCGGACGACGCGGCCCTGCGGCAGCGGGTCACCGAGCTGCGCGCCTGGACCTCTGCCGGCGTGCGAGCGAGCGCTCCCCGGCCAGCGCCCGCGGCGGCGCCCCCCGTGCGCTGGGACTCCGGCGAGGCGCGGGACGTCGACGTGCGCACGGCCGAGAACGAGGAGCGCGTCATCGAACGCGCCGGGCTGCTGGAGCGGCTCGGCGCCCCGGAGCGGGCGCTGGAGCTGATCGAGGGCGCGCTCGCCCAGTCGCTCGCCGACGAGCGCGCGCTGTGGGAGCTGAAAGCCAGCGTGCAGCAGCGCCTGGGGCAGACCCGCGCGGCGCTCGGGACCCTGACGCAGATCGACGACCGCTTCGGTGTCACCCGGGTGAGCCTGCAGCGCCGCGCCGAGCTGCTCTTGGCGCTGGGCGAGCTGCGGCCGGCGCTGGAGCTGCTGGAGAGCGCGCCGGGCGAGACGTCGCCGAGCGATGTCCGGCAGCTGGGCGCGATCGGCTGGGAGCTCGGCGACATGTCGCACGTGCGCACGAGCTACCGCGCGATCGTGAGCGGCCCCCTCGCCACGGCCGAGGACGTGCGCCGCCTGTGGTTGCTCGAGCGCGAGGACGGCGACGCCACCGCGGCGGCGCGCGCCGCGCTGGCGGGCTTCGAGCGGCTGGGTGAGCCCGAGCTCTTGAAGCTCGGCCTGTTCACGGCGGTCGAGGCCGGCGACGACGCGCTGGTCGCGATCGCGCTGGACGCCGCCGACCGCCAGGGCGACGCGCTGCTCGCCGATCCCGAGGGCGTGCGCCTGCGCGTCAGCGCCCGGCAGAGTCGCGCGCAACAGGCGCTCATCGACCAGGAGCCGGAGCTGGCGCGCGCCGAGCTCGGGCACAGCGCTGCGCTGCTGGCCGCGGCCAGCGCCGACGCACCAGATCGGAAAGACGTCTACGGCGAGCTGTGGAAGACCCAGGAGCGGCAGACGCTCGACCTGGCGGTGGCCGCACGCGACCGCCAGCTGCTGGCCCGCGTCTACCCGGAGCAGGCCGAGAACCTGAGCACGCGCGAGCGCGTGTTCGTGCTGCACCGCCTGGGCCGCGACGAGGACGCGGTCAACGAGGCCGTGAGCGGCATCGAGAGCGGCGAGCTACCCGAGCAGGACAGCGGCGCGCTGGAGGCGGACGCCGACGCGCTGGGCGCGGAGATGCCGCGCCAGCTCGGTCTGCTCGGCGGCGTGACCTCGATGGAAGACCTGGTGTCGGCCCGCGTCGGCGCGTCGCTGCGCCAAGGCTGGAGCGGCGGGCGCGAGCTCTCTGCGCAGGTCGAGGTCACGCACCTCGGCGCGGAGCTGAGCCTGAGCTCGCCCGGGCAAGACGAGCTCGCCGCCGAGCTGGGCGGCAAGCTCGGGCAGAGCGAGCTCACGCTGGGCATCGTCGCGCGTGACGGCCACACGGCGCGGCCGTCTCTGCGCTTCGAGCAAGGGTTGATCGACGCGGCGGGGTTCGATCTGAACATGGCCGTGCGCGTGAACGAGCGCTCGTTCGACAGCGCGCCGCTGCGCCTGCTCGCCGTGGAGGACGAGCTCGCCGTGCGCGCCGAGCTCGCCTTCCTCGAGCACTACTCGGCCAACGTGCGCGCCTCGGCGAAGCTGTATTCGGAGCGTGACGATCGCCAGCTGCTGGGGGGCGGCGCCGCGATCGACGCCGCCGTCGGCCGCCACTTCGCGCTCGGCGACGTGGGCACCGGCAGCCTGCGCGTGGCGGGTTACGTCGCGCCGCGTTTCGAGCGCGACGCGCTCGGCCCCGTGCCGGACGGCGCCAGCTGGGTGGGGCTCGGCGCGCAGCTCGCGCGTGGCCAGCTCTCGGTCGCGCCCGTCGCGGGGCGGCGGCTGAGCCTGCTCGCCGACGTCACCGCCGGCTGGCTCTTGCCGCTCGATGAGCTCGGCTGGTCCGGCAAGCTCGGCCTCGGCATCTCCGTGCTGGGCGGCGACCAGCTGTCGTTGCAGGCCAGCGCGAGCAACGTGATGAGCAATAGCCCAGGATTCTCCGTGTACGTGCTCGGTGCGGACTACGCCGTGAGCCGTTGGTGAAAAAAGGAAAGAACATCCCGATGACATTCCGTTCGAACATCGCCCACGCCCTGCTCGGAGCACTCGGCGTGCTCGCCGCCGGACGTACCGCCGGAGCCGTCGAGCTAGAGCTGCGCGTGCTGGTGGTCGCGACCGGCAGCGCCGAGGACGACCCGGGGCGTGCCCTGATCGAAGAGACACTCCAGAACCTGGGCGTGCCCTTCGACGTGCTCGACGCGCGCAGCGAGACGCTGACCGCCGATGTGCTCGCGGTGAGCGCGGAGCGCGGCCGCTACAACGGCATCATCCTGACCGAAGCCGAGGCCCTGTCTGCCAACGGGACGACCGCGCTGTCCGCCGAGGAGATCGCCACCCTGCACGCCTACGAGCGAGACTTCGGCGTGCGCGAGAGCGTCCTGTCGGGTTTCCCGGCCACGAACGCCGCGCTGGGCGTGGACTTCGGCCTCGACGAGGTGACCGCGTTCACGGATCTGCAGGCGAGCTGGACCGGGCGCGCCGGCGGCACCGAGATCTTCGAGTACGTGAACACCGAGAACCCGCTCGAGGTGGTCGACTTCTCGTTCACGGCCACGGTGCGCGACGACGGCGTGGGGCCCGTGGTGGAGCCCCTGCTGGTCGACGCGGACAACCCCGAGCAGGTGCTGATCTCGGCGCTCAGCTACGAGGACGGCCGAGAGGTGCTGCTGAGCACGATGGCGGCGGCCGATTTCCTCGCGCAGTCGCGCCTGATCGCGTACGAGATGGTCAACTTCGCGACCTCGGGTTTGTTCATCGGGGCGCGGCACGCCTACCTGTCGATCCACAACGACGACCTGTTCCTGGCCGATGCGCTCTGGGACGCCGAGAGCCAGCGCGAGTTCCCGGAGAACGTGGCGACGTACCGCTGGGGCGCCGATGAGGTGCCGCTCGTGGCGGCGGCCCAGCAGGCCTTCCGCGAGCGCCACCCGCTCGCGCCGGACGTCGTGATCGAGTTGGCGTTCAACGGCGTCGGCTCCGATCTTCAGGGCGACCCGTTGACGCAGGCGATCGTGGCGCACGGCGCGGATTTCGCGTTCATCAACCACACCTTCGAGGCGCTGCAGATGGACTGGCTGTGCGGCGGCTTCGGCGGCTGTGTGCGCACCGACGTGCAGACGGCGACGGAGGAGATCCAGCGCAACGCTCAGCGCTGGCTGGATCTGGGGCTGCCCAACCCCGAGCGCGCGCTCCAGGCGCTGCTCACCGACAGCCACTCGGGGCTGGAAGATCGGCTCGGCACGGACGATCCGAGCGACGACATCCACTTCCCGGAGGGCTTCAACCCGGCGCTCGGCGACGCGGCGCAGGCGCTCGGCATCCGCTTGCTGGCCGGCGACACCTCGCGCCCGGGCCAGACGCAGATCCAGCGCATCCCCGGCCACGAGCTGGTGCTGCTGCCGCGCCACCCGACGTCGGTGTTCTACAACGTGACCACTCCGGAGGAGCTCGAGTCCGAGTACAACTACATCTTCCACGACAGCTATCTGGAAGACGGCGAGGACCCGTGCGAGATCCCGGGGGCGCTGTGCGAGACGCGCACGTATGACGAGATCATGGACGAGGAGGCGGCGCTCGCGCTCGACCACATCCTGTCATCCCAGCCCTTCCCGCACTACTTCCACCAGTCGAACCTGCACGTGTACGACGAGGCGGGGAACATCCTGCAGTTCGACTGGCTGGAGCGCGTGGTCAGCGCCTACGAGCAGCAGCTCACGCTGCCGCTCCAGAGCCCGCTGTTCCACGAGCTGGTGGATGTCGCCTGGAACACGGTGCTCGCGCGCGAGCTCGCGCCGACGGGCGTGGTCGACACGAACACCGGCAGCGTGACCTTGAGCGCGTCGGGCCCGGTCAGCGTCGAGGTGACGGGGCTCGCGGGCGGCAGCGACTACGGCGGACAGTCGATCGCGCGCCTGCCGCTCTCGCCCGAGGCGACCGTGGCGCTCGTGGACGCGGCGCTGGAACGCTGAACGCAGAAGCCAGAGCCACCGCCGGTTCGCAACAATCGGCGGTGGTATGCGCGGATCTCCAGCGACGGCGTTTTTCGTGGACCCGTGACGCCAGCTGCGCGGGTTTGCCTCACGATCGCGTATGATGGCCGCATGAACCGGTTTGTTCTCGTCTTGGGGCTGGCAAGTATCGGGTGCGAGGCCAAGCCTTCAGTCACCGCGTCCAGTCCGAGCGAGTCCGTCGCCGGGTCGCCGGGTGAAGTCACCCCGTCCGCCTCGCCTGGCGCGGCCGGTGCCACCGAACCCAAGGCCGCCGTGAGCTCCGAGTATTACACCCTCGAGGAGCTGCGCAGCCTCGGCATGCGCACCGCGTCCATGCCCGACGGGGAAACCCTCCTTTGCGGGCCGGAGGGGGACAGCCAATGTCTGTGCCTCTCGCCCCTCGACTGCAGCACTGGAGGCTGTATCCAGTTTTCCGAGAATGTGGCGGCGTTCAAGTCTGCGCTCACCCAGCCGGCCCCGGGCAGCAAGGTCCAGTGCGACAGCGCGACCAGCGGCGAATGTGGCGCTTTCACATATTTTGACTTTCAGGGGGATCTGTATCGCCGCGAGTTGCGCTGGTTCGACGCAGGCGGCGCGCTCGTCGGGCAGCGCAATATCAGCGACTACGCGGCGTATTGCGGCAAGCAAACGCGCGCGCGATTCGTAGGTAGCATTCCCAAATGCGCCGCCGCGACCCGTCGAGAGCTTCTCTGCGGAGAAGCCCTGAGCACGAGCACCCCCCTCGACGATGTGCGCCGTTACGCGGGGCCGCGGGCGCGGCCCACGAGCACGACACGCCAATGAGCGAACACGCCGGGCGCGCTGGGACTACGCGCGCGCCGGGCGCGCGTCCACTAGCTTGTTCGCGGCCACCTCTTCGGGCGTGCGCGGATAGTGACGCTTCAGCTCCGCCTTCCAGTCGTTCGCCGACGCCGTGCTGCCCTTGCCGGTCAGGAGCACCGCGGCGCGCCGCCATGGCTCGGCAAACTCCTTCCGTAGCCCCATGCCGGCGCCCATGACGCTGTGCATATCGAAGTCTGTCACGCCGTAGCAGGCGGCAGCGTTGGTATCGCCGTTCTTCGGGCAATGCGGCTTGCCCTCGTCCACGTGTCCGAGACCGAGCAGGTGACCCACCTCGTGGACATGCGCCTTCTGCATCACAGGCTTTCCCTTGCTGTCAGTCCGCTTCTGGGCCCACTGCGTGTCTCGATTGTCGTAGAGCACGGAATGCGAGCCGAACCACTGCGTGCTTCGATGCAAACGGACCACCTCGATGACGTGATGTGCGTCGATCGGCCCAATCGACGGAACGTGAGCGTTGACGACCTCGAAGCGGCAATACAGGTTCGGTCGGTACGTCTTGCCGCGAACCGTATACGTCAAGTCATCGAAGTTGTTGAGCAGCCAGAATTTCCCGTGCCAGTAGTTGCGAGCGCCGCGGCACAAGTCGTTCGTCCAGCTCGACCAGTTGCCCGGCGTCCACCTGACAATCTTCCGTGACGCTGCGCTGGGGTCGCCATAGTCATGGTACGCGCCTTCGGCGGCGCCGCCGTCTGGATTGATTTGCCTGAACCCGAGCTTCAGCCGAATCGTCAAGTCCGCGTTGTTGTACGGGTCGCAAACGTCGGTATTGAGCTCGGCGTCCCATTCTGCCGTTTGAATGCGCGTCTTCATCGTCGTACGGACGGCACGTCTGACCAGGCCGGGTGGAACACACCCATCGAGGCGAATCGCTGGTAGCGAGGCGGACGAGCCGCGGCGAGTAACGCATTTTGCCCCTGGGGACGACAAGGGCATCTCTGCGGTCCGAGCCGCGAGGTGGTGAGAGCGTCCCCCAGCGAGCGACCGGAACATCTGGTGGCCTCGCCTCGGGTCGGCGATGATGACGTGCGCCGTCGTGCGTCGTCGGCGTTGCCACGGAGGATCCAAGAAAATGACCGAGCGACAGCCCGTGCGTCGAGAGGCTGCTCCGGACGCGGTTCAGGTGGCGCAGGGCGTCGTCGAGCCGAGCGCGCTCGATGCGTCCGGTGTCATGCCGGAGAACCGATACGCGGACATCTTTACTCGAGCTCGCGAGGGCCTCATTCGCGACCATCTCGGCCTCTCCGACCGCACGGAGATCGCCCGCTTTCGAGTCATCGCGGATGCAACCCAGCAGCGCCAGTCGTTGCACGCCGGCGATCGATACCGCGTCGATGCCCGCGTGCTCGGATGGAACCCATCCCACCTCCACGTCTTCTTTCAGCTCTGGCACGGCAGCCACATAGCTGCCGCTTGTCAGCAGCTCGTGCGCTACACCGAGGGGCCAGGCGCACACGAAGCCACGATGCCCGCCGAAGCGCAACCCGCCGTCGCCCGGCTTTTCAAGAATCAGGAAGGCCTACCCCTTCCGCTGGGCGCGGACCCGAGCATCGGGCTGCCCTGAGGCGACGTGCCCTCGAAGGGCGCGCCCTACTTGCCCACGAGCTGGAAGGCGTGGAGCTTCTTGCCGGTCTGAAAGTGGTAGACCACCCACAGCAGGCTGAGCGCCTCGAGCCAGCGGGCGTTCTGGATGTCGCCGAGATCGATCACGGGCCAGCCGAAGGCGCGCAGCCAGGTGCCGACCAGCTCTTTGGCGCCCGCGTCGTTGCCCGCGATGAACATGTCCGGCGTTCCGCCGCTGAGCGTCGGCTCGATCATGACGTTGGCCAGCACGATGTTGAACGCCTTGACGACCTTCGCGTCCGGCAGGCGGCGTTGCACGCGCTCGCCGAGCGAGTCGGTGGTGCCGACGAACAGGCCTGGGCGGCCCGAGCTGAAGTCGAGCGGGTCGCAGGTGTCGACCACCACCTTGCCGGCGAAGTGCTCGATGCCGGCAGCCTCGATGACGGCGTCGACCGCGGTGCCGTGCACGGTCAGCACGATCGCCTCCGCCCACGCCGCACACTCCGCCGTCGAGCTCACGGACGCGCTCGGGCCGAGCGCGCGCTGCCAGTCGCCGAGCTTGGCGGGATCGCGCGTGCCGATGCGCACCTCGTGGCCCAGGCGCGCGAGACCGCGGCCCAACGTCTGCCCCGCCGTGCCGGAGCCCAGAATGCCGATCTTCATCAGGTGACCTCCCAGCGAGAGGGCGTGACTCGGGGAGGAACGGACGTAACTCGTCAGCTCGTCGCGCTGGTCATGCGGCCCAGCCGACGGGCGCGCGGCGGGGACGCCACCGCGAGCGCGAGGGGCTGCCCCCCACGAGCGCCAAATCCAAGCGCACCCGGCGGCAGACGCTCGGGCGCGGCTCGATGGTCAGAGCTCGAAAGTCAGGCCGTCGTCGGCGATGTGCACGGGCAAGGGCAGCTGGAGGCCGTCGAGCAAGGTGGGCGCGCGCGCGCGGATGTCCGCGCCGAGGTGCGTGAGCAGCAGGCTCTTCGCGCGCAACGCGGGCAACGTGGCCTGCCACTCTTGCCAGGTCGCGTGTGCACCCGCCGGCGGAGCGAGGCGGCTGCAGTCGGCCACCAGCAGGTCGGCGCCGTCGGCGGCGGCGAGCAGCCCGGGGCAGATGCGCGTGTCCCCCGAGAAGGCGATCGCCGTGCCAGCGGGGTCGGTGACGCGCAGGCACAGCGCCTGGTGGGGTGGCGCCATGTGATCGGCCGCGAAGGCGCGGACGCGATAACCGGCGTGCTCGCGCTCCTCGCCCGGCGCGAGCTCGTCGATGGACAGGGCGAGGCGAGCCGGCAGCTCCGGCTCGAGCTCGCCATAGGCGGCGCGAAACACGCCGAGCAACGACTGCCGGGAGAGCGGCGGCCCGAGCACTCGCAGCGCCCGCTCGCGCCAGCCTCCGAACATGGCTTCGATGCAGAGCAGCGGAAACCCGCCCGTGTGGTCACCGTGTAGGTGAGTGAACGCATATCCACCCACCGACTCCGGGGCGATGCCCTGGCGGCGGAGGGCGAGCAGCGCGGTGGGCCCGAAGTCCACCATGAGCTTTTTTGCCCCAGTGCTCTCGACCAGATAACACGAATTGCCCCGGCCCCCCGAGTTGACCGCGTCAGCCGAGCCGAGCACCGTGAGTTTCATGGCCTGACTCAGCCTAACGCAACTCGCTGCCGGGCGGGAGGCGCGCCTGAGCGCGTCCGGGGCGCGCGAGGTGGGCGCCGGGGGCCGCGAGGGGGTGGTGAGGCAGGCGCCCGCCGGCTCACGCCGGCCCGTAGACGCGGAAATTACCGCTCGCGTGCAGCAGCGCCATCATGAACAGCATGCCGTTGTAGTAGCGCCACTTGCCGGTCGGCGCCTGCGCCGCGTAGAGCGCCTCCACGAAGCGAGCGGCGCCCGGCTGGCTCGCGGCGAGCGCCGCGACGGCGTTGGTCGCGACCAGGCCGAGCGAGTGATCGCTGGTGGTCGGTTTGCCGTCGAGCGTGTAGGTGGCGGCATAGCCGTCGCCTTGCGTGGCGAAGAACGCGAGCAGGCGATCGCTCAGCTCGAGCTGGCGGCGATCCTTGGCCCACCAGGCCCAGTCGACGGCCCAGTTCATCGCGGTACGCCAGGCGTCATAGCGAAAGTCCACCGTGTGAGCGTCCCAGGACGCGGGCTTGGGCGTACCGTCGAAGCTCGAGTAGTCCGGCGTCAGCGCCGTCGCCGGGTGCGCGACTTTGACGAAATGGTCGCGGCTCTGTCGCGCCGCCGCCGTCCAGAACTCGCGGTCCCCTTCCGGGCCCCAGAGCGCCCACAGCTCGTAGAAGGCCGGCAGGTGATAGGACGGATCGGTGTGGTCACCGTTCGTGACGAAGTTCGCGGTGTCGGGCGAGAAGCGCACCATCTGGTGCTCGGGGTGGAACAGCGCGACCGCCGTCGTCTTGCGCGTGCCGTTGACGGTGCCCGTGATGGGCTCTCGGTTCTTGATGGTCGAGAGCAGCTCGCGTGCCTCGCGCGCGTAGTCGAAGATGCCGGCGCCGTTCCCCCAGCGGTGCGCGGCCAGGAGCAGCGCGGTCGCGAAGTACGACTCGCCATCGGGCGCGGGCATCTCGTCCTTGGGCTTGCCGTCGCGGTGCATTTGCCAGGCGAAGTAGCCGCGATCGGGGTGGCCCTTCGCGCTGACCTGCATCCTGGTCTTGGACCAGTTCCAGAGCGCGTCGAAATCCCGCTTCTCGTTGCGCTGCAGCGCGATGATCATGCCGTAGGACATGCCCTCGGAGCGCACGTCGTCGTTGCCGACATCCCAGATGTAAGCGAGCGGGCCGCGCTCGTTGCTGCCCGCCTCGAACATCACCCGCTCGTCCTCGGCGCCGTGAAAGACGCGGCGGTACGCGTCCGCGAGCTTGGCCTCGATCTCCGCCTGCGGTTTGCCCAGCTCGGCGAACAGGTTTCGGTAGGTGCCGCTGGCGACGGCGCCGGTCTGGCTCGGAGGAGCCAGGCGCGCGGCCACGCCCGGGGCCGAGCCGCCGCCGGCAGTGGCTGGCGCCGGCGCGGATTCGGGAGCGGCCGGGGCAGCGGCGCTCGAGGCTTCGGGGGGTTGCGCTGGGCGCCCGCCGGAACAGGCGGCGCTCCAGGCCAAACCGAGCACTCCAACACGTGACCGAAGCACATGCGGGAACTTCATGAATATCTCGATCAAGACGGTGACGGCCCCGCGACACGCCGAGACGACAGCCAGACGGGTCAGGCACTGTAGGCCGGGGTTCCGGGGGTCATCAAGCGCTAGTGGCCCTGGCCGCACTGCGCGAAAGGCTCGGCGGCGCGCAGGCTTTCGCTCCCGAAAATGGCGCCCTCGATGGCCCTCCGCAGCGCGGCCAGCCCAAACGGTTTGAGCAGGATCGGCATGCCGCAGTCGATGCCGGGGCCCGCCGACCCCGTCATCAGGATCCAGGCGCCTGGATGGCCGGCGATCATCGCGTGCCGCCACAGTGAGGCCCCATCCATCAATGGCATCTGCAGGTCGGTGATGATGACATCGTACGCACGACGTGAAAGGCAACACTTGGCCTCGACGCCGTGCACGGCGACATCGACCGAGTAGCCCCAGCGAGAGAACGCCGCTTTCAGGTACGCCCGCACCAGCCGCTCGTCATCGACGATCAGAATCGCGGTGCTCGTGGGTTGCCGTCGATTCGCATGCTCAGGCGAGCATTGTTTCACCGAGCTCTCAATCATGATTGCAGCCCCTCCCTTCATGGGTGCCCCGTCCTCTTCGACAGCTCTACTGTGTCGTCGATGGCCGCAGCGGGTCCATGGTCATTTGTTTCGCGCAGCCAGCTACCGAGCGGCGTCGTTTGACCGCGCTCGAGCCGCCCGACGGGCTTCGTTTGTGAGGCGCTCGATCTCCTTGCTTCCGAGGGCATGAAACATTCGAAAAAAACGTGGGCGACGGGCAAAGTCGGCTGGGGTCGCGACGAGAAAGGTGAGGACGCTTCACCCCAGGGGCGCCGTCTGGCGGCGGTCTGGTTGCGTCCACGGCAAGGTAAACTCCAAGCCCGAATCGGTCTGCAACAGGCAGGGGGGGGATGATGACATCGGGACTCGAAGCCGTGTTCGAGGGGGCTCATCGCGCGTTTATCGCGGAGCGGTGCCAGGCCGCGATGCGGCCATGACGAAGCCGAGGCGCAAGGCCCTGGTCGAGCTGGCCTATCGATTGGATCTGTCGGAGCCCGATTGCATCAGAGAGCTCGCGCGCATAGGCAACGGAGCCTTTGACCGCACACAATCCACGATCGCAATTTCGTCCAGGATCGTTGACGCGCAGCACGCCACGCTGAGCGCCATGACCAGCGAGGACGAGGCTGTCGACAGGTTCGTGCGGAACGCATGTCGTGCGCTCCCCTTCGAATTGCAGCAGCGTATGGCTCGAGCTGCGCCGGCCCTCGCCACGGCTTCGGAGCTGCTTGCGGGCACGATCATGGAACTGCTCGCAGCCGAGACAGATGTCATGGAGATCGCCGGAATTTTTTGTCCACACGGGCGCGGCATGGTGGTCATCGGCACCCGTCAGCCAGCTCCGCGACGCTTCTCCACCCGGCAGCATCGAGACTGGTCGCCGGTCGCCACGCACATCGGAGCCGCTTGGCGGTTGAGAAACGCTCTGTCTATGGAGGCTCTCTCGGGGCTCGTCTTCACGGCCGACGGGGCGTTCGTCGATGAGGGGAACGCCCAGGACTCTGCCCCGAGGTCGCTGCGCGAGATCCTTCGGCGAGCGGTGACCCGGCGGGAACGCATGCGCGCCGGCGATGGCGACAGCCTGTGGCCGGCGGTCGTCGCGGGAGAGTGGATCTTGGTGGACCGGTTCGAAGCATCCGGGCGGCGGCACGTCGTCGCATACCCATGTGACGCGCTGGCGCGACCGTTTCAAATGCTCAGCCGCGCACAATCCGTCGCCTTGCGCCGGGCCCTCGACGGCACCGCGAGCAAGGTCATCGCCTCGGAGATGTGCGTGTCAGACTCCACCGCGAGTCGACTCATCCAGCGGGCGTTGCGCGCGCTCGGCCTGCGCGATCTGGCGGATGCGTTGCGCCTACGTTCCATGGCCCACTCGACGATGCGCATTGGCTCGGGTCCGGACTGCGTCCACGTTGGCGTTCTCAATGACGAGCATCCCGAAGCCGAGCGGGTGCGGCCCCAGCACATCCTTGGACTGACGCGAGCCGAACAGGATGTATTGGCAGCAATCGTTCGTGGTGACTCGCACCAGCAGGTCGCGGCCATGCGAGGCACCACCAAACGGACGGTTGCGAACCAGGTCGCGTCAATCTTCGGCAAGCTCGGCGTGAGCTCGCGGCGTGAGCTCGTCGCGCGGCTCGTCGGCGGCACGCTCCCGGGCCCGCCCGGGATGGAACAGCGCTAGCCGCTCTGGCCGAGGTCGCGATAGTAGTACGTGGTGCTGCAGTACTCTCCGCTTGGCATCAGCGCGTAGCGGGGGATGTCCCCCGCCCGCACCCATCCCAGGCGCTCGTACAAACGTTGCGCGTCGCCGCCCGTCACCGTGTCGAGGACCAGGAGATCCTTGCCGCAGTCACGCGCCGTGGCCTCGGCTGCGCGCACCAGGGCGGCCCCCAAACCCTGGCGACGGGCTCGGCGGTGCACCAGCACCTTGGCGAGGTCGGCCCGGTGTGGTTGGTTCTGCGGCAGCTTCAGCACGAGCTGAGCGGTCGCGCAGATCCCGAGCGTGTCTTCGGCGACCAGCAGCGCGCGCTCTCCGCGATCGACGGCGCTGGCGACCGAGGCCCAGAAGGCCGTGGCGGCCTCGCGCTCGAGCGGATGCATGAAGCCGACGGAGGCTCCGCCATCGACGCAGTCCTTCAACACGCCCGCGAGCTCGCCGAGCTGTGCGGCGCTGACTGCCTGCAGGCGTCTGACGGAATACGGGCTGACGGAATGGGACAGCTTGGTCATCGTCCTGCTGAAGGGGTCGAGATCACGACGGCGTAGCGTGCGGCCTTGGCTGTCGGGTTATGAAAGACCGCGGGACGATCGAGCTGCATGGCCAAACAATCGCCCTCTCGCAAGCGGTAGCGCTCCGACCCCTGGGTGATGTCGATGGCGCCGTCCAGCAGCCAGATCTGCTGGCACGTGCGCGCATCGCTCGATTCGAACGCCACGCGCGCGCGCGGCGGGAAAAACACCTCGACGATCTGCATCGGCTGTGACACCCACGAGGGCGAGATATTGCGCCGCCGATATCCCGAATCTGGATCCTGCCACGCGGGCTGATCGGCACGCCGCGCCACCGGCTCCTTGCGCGCCGCGACTTCGCTGCTCGAGTTGAACAGCGTGGCCAGCGTTACGCCGAGCGCCACGGCCAGCTTGTCCAGCACCACCGCCGTGGGGCTGCTCTCCCCTCGCTCGATGAGGGAAATCATGGATCGGCTGACGCCGCTCTTGGCCGCCAGCGCCTCGAGCGAGAGCCCGCTCTCTGCGCGAAATTCGCGCACGCGCGCTGCAATGCGCTGGTTGATGTCGGCCGGCTCTTCCAATATACTGACATGCATTATCCAGCATATTGGATAGCGCGTCAAGGGCGCTGGCGGTCCTGGACGCGGACGCTCGCATCATGTCTGGCCGAGGTGCTCGCGCACCTCGTGGTTGACCGGTGCTGCGCCGATGAGACGCCGAGCGCTCTCGGCCTCATGGGTTTTGGGGACATCAGCTTTTGAGGAGCGACGCTGAGCGTGGGCTGCGTCGTTGGCGTGGGGCACCGGAAGGGTGATGTCGCTGCGCTCAGGATCGCCACCCGTAGCGAGCCGGTCCGCTTAAGCTCGGGGCAATTCGGCTGCAACGAAGCGGGGGGGACATGACATCGGAGCACGGACAGGTGTTCGGAGATGATCCGCGCGCGCGTGTCGCGGAGGGGTCCTGGGCCCGGAGGTGGCCATGAGGAGGCCGAGCCGCAAGGCTCTGGTCGAACTGGCGTATCGCTTGGACTTGTCGGAGACGGACTGCGTCGCACAGCTCGCGCGTCTGTGCAGTGGTGTCTTTGATGGATCGGAGCCCACGGCGGTGTTCGCGGCGAAGGCGGATACCCCGCTGCATGTCTTGCCGAGCACGGTAGCCAGCGAGGATGAGGCGCTCGATGCGAGCATTCGCAACGCGCTGGACTGGATTCCCATCGAGCTGCAGCAGCGCTTCGTGCAGCGTCCGCCGACCCTGTGCACGAGCTCGGAGCTGATCGGCCCTGACTTCATGAAGCGGCTCATCAGTGCAACCGGTGCTACTGAGTTCGCTGGGATATTTTGCAATTACGGGCGCGGCGTCGTGGGCATCGGTAACCGGCAGCCTGCGCCACGGCGATTCTCTGAGCGGCAGCACCGGGAGTGGACGCCCGTCGCCGTGCACATCGGTGCCGCTTGGCGCTTGAGAGACGCCCTGGCATCCGATCCTCTCGCAGGGCTCGTGTTCTCTGCCGACGGAGCGCTCATCGATGAGGGGAGCGCCCTGGATTCTGCTCCGCCGTGCCTGCGCGAGGTGCTTCGGCGAGCCGTGACCCAACGCGAACGCCTGCGCGCCGGCAAGGAGGACAGCTTGTGGCCCGCGGTCGTCGCCGGGGAGTGGATCCTGGTGGACAGGTTCGAAGCATCCGGGCGGCGGCACGTCGTTGCGTACGCATGCGAGGCGCTGGCGCGACCGCTGCAAGTGCTCCGCCGCACGGAGTCCGTCGCGTTGCGACGTGCCCTCGACGGGGCGGCCAGCAAGGTCATCGCGTCGGAGCTGAGCGTGTCGGACTCCACCGTGTGTCGGCTCATCCAGCGCGCGTTGCGCGCGCTGGGCCTGCGCGATCTGGCCGATGCGTCGCGCCTGCGATCCATGGTCCATTCGACGCTGAACGTTGGCTCGGGTTCGGAGGCCGTGCACATCGGTGTTCTGAGCGACCGGAGCCCCGAGGCTGGGCCGGTGCCACCCGATCAGATCGTCGGGCTCACCCGGGCAGAGCGCGATGTACTGGCGGCCATCGTTCGTGGCTGCTCGCACCGACAAGTGGCGGCCCAGCGAGGGACCGCCACGCGAACGGTCGCGAACCAGGTGGCGTCGATCTTCGGCAAGCTGGGGGTCGGCTCGCGGCGCGAGCTCGTGGCGCGGCTCGTCGGCGACGCGCCTCAGGGCTCGCCAGCGGCGCGATGATGGAGACGGCTCAGCGAACCGACGACGGCGCCCTCGAGCGCGCTCCGCAGCTCGATCAACCGAAACGGCTTGCGCAGGATCGGCACATCGCATTCAATCCCGAGACCTAGCGATCCCGTCATCAGGATCCAGGTGCCTGGATGCCCGGCGACCAGCGCGCGCCGCCACAGCGAGACTCCATCCATCAACGGCATCTGCAGGTCCGTCAGGATGACGTCGTACGCGCGCTGTGAAAGGCGACCCAGCGCATCGACGCCGTGCACGGCGACATCGACCGAGTAACCCCAGCGCGAGAGCGTCGCGCCGAGGGACGCTCGGATCAATCGGTCGTCATCGACGACCAGGATCGCGGAGCTCGTGGGCTGCCGTCGGGCAGAGCTCGCGTGCGAAATTTGGTCTACGACATCCTCAATCATGCTGGCGTCCCCCCCCTTCATGGGCTGCCCGCTCTCCCCATCGACGACTCTACTTTGTCGCCAATGGCCACGGCCCGTCCATGGTCATTTGTTTCGCGCCCGCGGCGCATCGGGCTGCGAGATGCACAGCGAGTCTCATCGCGCGCTCGAGCGGCCCAGTCGTTTCTAGAAGAACGTCGATGACCAGTTCGTACTCGACGGGTGCTGGTGCGCTCGGGTTCTACCAGCGAGGCCAGCGAGGCCAGCGCTCATCCGTGCGGCAGCGGGCTCTCGGCTCGATCCGACCGAAGGCTTCGCGCAGCGGACGCTCGACGGTGGGATGCGTGCGAGCGGTCCGCGTTTTCATTCGCCAGCGACGCGGTAACACGGAGCAGCGCGGGCGGCGCACCAGCTCAGAGCGCCGAGTGAGGTACGGAGCGGGCCGAGGATGGCCGAGCCGGCGCATGAGGGCGACGTGGCTCATGCCGCCTGCGAGCAGGCGGCGGACGCATCGAGTGTCGGGAGAGCTGATTTGCGTCTGGCGCGAGCTCTGGTCGGAGTTTCAGCGAGGCCTGGGCCGGATGCGGCAGAGCGCTTCGCGCAGCAGGCGCTCGACGCAAGCGCCCGCGAGCGCGGTGTCGCTGCGCAGCTCGGCGAGGACGGCCTTCACCTCGCCCTCGCGGAAGCCGAGGTGGCGCAGGGCGGAGTAGACTTTGGTGTGCGCATCGACGGGACGCGGCAATGCCGATCGCGCGCGAGCACGGCGCGGCGCAGCGCTGGCGGGATGTCTTGCCGGGCGCGGCGCGGGCGAGCGTCGGCGCGGGTGGTCGGGGCGGTGGGGGCGGTGTCTTGCCCTGGGGTCGCAGCGGCACTTCTGGCGGGCGCGTCGTTCGCGGGTTGGCTCGCGGCACGTCTCGAGTGGACAGGGTCGGTGCCCACGTGGGCGTGGTTGGAGCACTGACGGGTCGCTACGCTCGTGTCGCCTGTCGACCCGCCGGCGCCCTCGCGCGAGCCGCGGTCAGCTTCATCGGCCGAGGCCGGGGCAGTGGCAGCCTGGGCGGGAGCGTCGTTCGCGGGTTGGCTCGCTGCATGGTCCACGCCCACATGGACGGGGTCGGAGCACTGACGGGCTGTTGCGCTCGCGCCGCCCGTCGACTCGCTGGTGTCCTCGCGCGAGCCACGCTCAGCTTCATCGGCTGAGGGCACGACAACGATGGGCAGGATCTCGCCGAGGTGCTAGGCATCACACGCCGCCATGGCGACGACCGCGGCATCGACCGGCACGCGCTCGCCGCCGGCGAGCTGCGCGCCGCGCCCGCAGGCGCTGCAGACATCGAGCGAGATCTGGTAGCTGCTGCGGCCGATGTCCTGGGGCCCGCCGAGGACGTGTCGAGCCATCGCGAGCAGGAGCGCGTCGTCGGCGAGGCGAGCGCCCGCCGCGCGCTCGAGCTGTCGCATCGCCTCGCGGAACGTCGCGAAGGTGTCGGGCGCGACCTCGAAGCGCAGCACGCGCGGGCGCGGGAGCTCGGGGCCTCCGGCGCCGGGTAGGTCGCCAGGGCTCGAGCTGGCCACGAGCGCCTCGAGCTCGCGCTGGATCTTGCCGCGCGCGACATCGAGCCAGGCCTGTTCGGTCTCGGGCACCACGACCCGGGTCAGCTCGCGGGCGGCGCACCAGCTCGAGCCGCCGGACTCGAGCGCTCCCCTGAGACGGGGCAGCCCTTCGAGCGCCTCCGCGACACGCAGTTTCTCCTGCGTGGTGCGAGGCTTGTAGCCGAAGAGGTGCTCGACGTACTGGCAGAACGAGCCGAAGCCGAGAAACTCGTGCACCGCCGCGCGCAGCGCCTGAAGCAGCCTGCGCCCCTCCTCGGCGTCGAGCGCCGCGCGCTGCCGCGCCAGGCGCTTCAGCGCCTCATGCGCCTCCACCCAAGGACCTGTATCGTTCGCCAGAAGCGCCCGAGCGCCATGTAGTGTCCCCATGAGCGCCACGCAATCGCGCATCGCGCATCGTCACTCGCGTCGCTGTTCCGGTCTGGCTCAGCGATTTCGCACATGCCTGGAGTATTTGTGATGGCACGAGCGCCGAAGCCTGTTCGAGGGCCCGGCGTGGTTGCGCTCGTGGATGCGCGTCATAGGCTGTGGAGAACATGACCTCGGGAGCGGCGGCGGCGTGTTGGGGATCGGTGACGATGGGGCTTCGGCTCATCGCGGTGGGACTAGCCGCCTGCGGCGGGGATGACGCGAGAGAGACGCCTGAGGATCGGGAGCAGCCCCAAGCCCGCGAGGACAGACGTTTCGTCCGTGACGATGACGGCGCCGTGTGCCTGACGCCTCAGAGCGACGGCGCCGTCGCCGTCGATGTCGCGTTCGACGTGTGCTTTAGCTCGGGGTGCGATACGGCCGAAGTGGTCTC
>Ga0315910_10001956_pt1 | contig 18531 bp, 6 predicted proteins | sample EdamamesoilMG_FD_204470 | JGI IMG/M metagenome (GOLD analysis project Ga0315910, IMG submission 204470) | Garden soil microbial communities collected in Santa Monica, California, United States - Edamame soil | ecosystem: Environmental > Terrestrial > Soil > Garden | place: USA: California...
GGCGCGTGCTGCGACTGCGCTCCTTCCTCGACCTGATGGAGCGCCTCGCCACGTCCCTGTGCGGTCGCGACCGGATCTCCGCCTTTGACGTGGTCCTCGCCTCCACGCCTCCGGAGGATCGCTGGCGCTGGCTCGCGGCGCTTGTGCTCGCCGCGCTTGATCCAGATCCGGTCCGCACCCTCGACCTCGGACCCCGCACGAGCGGCGCATGGCGAAACCTGTTCACCGGCGCTGAACACCTCCTCGATACGGCAGCCCGCGCGTATCCGCTGCCCGACGCCTCAGCCGGCGACCCGGCAGAGGTGCGTGCACCCGACGTACGGGTGCTCACTGCGGCACGCCGCTCCATCCGCTCGGCGGCACCCGATGCCGCCTCGTATCCGGATGCCGCCGACGCTGCTGGCGCGTCCGGCAGAGAGTCGGTTCCACCCGACGAGGCGGGGCTCGGGGCCACCGCACACGACGCGGGACGCTCTCCTTCTTCCGCTGCGGCGCCCGAGGAGTCGCTGACGACGGAGTCCGCCGGACTCGTGCTGGTCGCACCGTTTCTCGTCGCCTACTTCCAGACGCTCGGCTGGCTCGACGCACGGCGCACGCTGCTCCCCGAGCGTCTCTGGCCGGCGGCCCACAGCCTGCGCCTGCTGGCGCACGGCACGCCCGTCGTCGACGAAAGCGACCTGGTGCTCGAGCGCGTGCTCTGTGGTCTCGACCTCGCCGAACCAGCGGAGAGGTGCGTGCTCGACGCGTCCGTGCGCGCCGAAGGCGACGAGGTGTTGCGCGCGCTGCTGTCCCACTGGCCCGCGCTCAAGCGCACGTCGATCGAGGGCCTGCGCGAGTCGTTCCTCGCCCGACCCGGCATCCTGCATCTCGGAGAAAAGCACCGGCTGCACGTGGAATCCCGCGCCTACGATCTGCTCCTGCGGCGACTGCCGTGGTCGTTCGATCTCGTCGCGCTGCCGTGGATGCGCGTGCCGCTGCACGTCACCTGGGAACCGCGCTGATCGCACCGTGAAGTCCGTCGCCACCGCCCAGCACACCCCCACCCCGGCGCGCGCGCCGGAACGGGCGCGCACGCCGTTCTTCCAGCGCGGCGGGACGAAGGCGCGAGGTGCGCCGCCATTCTTTGTCCAGGCACGCCTCGAGGTGAGCCAGCCCGACGATCCGCACGAACGCGAAGCCGATCGGACCGCCGACCACGTGATGCGCACGCTCGACGCGCCGGCGGCAGCCACGGACGGGGCGTCCGTGCATCCACGACCTGGTGACATGCCGACGATCAGCCGCATCTCCCTGCCCAGGGCGCCGGCCCGGCGCGCCGGGGGCGAGGAGCCGGAATCCGTCGCACCCGAGGAGCAGTTCGACGAGCCGTTGCAGCGCATGGCCGACCCCTGGCTTTCCAATCCGGCCGCGGGCGAGACCGGCGGCGACGGAGCCGGTTCGATCCTGCGCAAACCCGCCTCCTTCGCCCGCCCGCCCCTGCGTCATCTCTCGCGCGGCCCGCGGCGCGGCGATCCACCCGTGGTCGCCTGGCGCCGCGCCCATGCCACGGCACGACCTGCCACCGGCGGCGGTGCGGCATCCTCCGGTCAGCCCATCCGCTCACGACCCGACCTCGCCCGCGGCCCTCCAGGTGGCGCGGACAGCTTTGCCCAACGCCTCACCGCCACCAAGGGGCGCGGACAGCCGCTGCCGGAATCGACGCGCGGCCCGATGGAGTCCGCCTTCGGTGCTGATTTTTCCCGTGTGCGCATCCACTCCGACGAGGAGGCCGGACGCCTGGCCAATCGTGCCGGTGCCGTCGCGTTCGCGCACGAGAATGATGTGTATTTCAATCGCGGCGCATTCGAGCCGCATACGCGGCCGGGCCGTCATCTCCTCGCGCACGAGCTGACCCACGTGGTGCAGCAGGGTCACGCCGTGCAGCGCCGCGCGATCCAACGCGCCGCGCTCCCACCCCGTCCGCTTCACGGTTCCGCCGCGGCTCGCGCGCCGCCCGGCCCCGCGGCCCATCGGCTGGCGACACCGGCCGGACTTTCGCTCACCACCGCCACCGGTCCGCGCGTGCAGCGCAACCTCATCCCGGGCTGGGCGCGCACCGAGATCAACGGCATCGCCGAAAACATCCCCGGCTATGCGCTCATGACCGTGCTGGTCGGATACAACCCGATCCTCGACGCACCGGTCGCCTGGACCGCCAGCAACTTCTTCCGCGCCGCGGCCGGCCTCATCCCCGGCGGCACGCTCGTCTTCGACAAACTCAACGAAGCCGGTGCGATCGACGACGCCTTTGCCTGGATCGAGGCGCGCATCGCGGGCCGCGACCTGACGATCGGGCGGGTGCGCAGCCTCTTCACCCAGGCTTGGGATCGCATGGATTTCCTCCGCACCGATCCGATCGCCCACAACGTCGGCGTGGTGCGCGACGTCTTCGCGGGTTTCCTCGCCGACGTCGCAGGCTTCGCCGGCGAGGTCGTCGGCCGGCTCGTCGCGATCTTCCGCGAACTCGCCGTGCGCGCGGTGCGGGCGCTCTTCGGCGAACGCTGCGCGGCCTACGACCTGATCACGCAGATCCTCGGAAGCGACCCGCTCACCGGCGAGGCCCGCCCGTGGAACACCGCGGACTTCCTGCGCGCGGCGCTGCGCCTCTTCGGGTTCGAAAGCCATCTCGCGAAGATGGAGGAGACCGGCCAGGTCGAGCGCGCCGCCGCCTGGATCGACGCACAGGTCGGCCTGCTCGTCTCGGCCTACTCCGGGCTCGCCACCGGCATCGTCGGGCTCTGGACCTCCCTCACGCTCGAGCGCCTGCTCCGGCCCGACCAATTGCTCGCCGACACGCTCGGCATCGTACTCACCTTCTACGGCCGGCTCGGACAGTTCGTCCTCACACTCGCAGCCCGGGTGCTCGAGCTGATCAAGGACGCGCTCGTGGGCCTGCTCCGCGCGCATGTGCACGAGGTCCCGGGCTACCGGCTGTTCACCGTGGTGCTCGGCAAGGATCCGGTCACCGGCGAGGAGGTCCCGCGCACGGCCGAGAATTTTCTGCTCGGCTTCCTCAGCTTCATTCCGAACGGCGTCGAGACCTTCGAGAACATCCGCGCCAGCGGAGCCCTGCCTGCCGCGCTCGCCTGGCTGCTCGGCCTGATCAACGAACTCGGCCTCTCGCCCGATCAGCTGCGCGAGCGTTTCCTGTCGCTCTGGCGCAGTTTCACCATCGACGATCTCCTCAACCCGATCGGCGCGTTCCTCCGCATCGCCGGCGCCTACCTTTCCTATGTGCGCGACGTCCTCACGCTCGGGCTGCGGGTCTACTGGAAGGTTTTGGAGATCATGTTCGTGTTCCTTCTCGGACCGGGCGCGGCGCGCGTCATGGCCGCCCTGCACCAGGGCGAGGACACCTTCCGTCTGATCATCAGCGACCCGGTCGGATTCCTGCGCAACCTCCTCGGCGCGATCGGCCAGGGCATCAGGCAATTCGGCGCAAACATCTGGAAACACATCAAGGGAGGGCTGATCCAGTGGATGCTCGGGTCGCTCCAGGGCGCGGGTATCGAAATGCCGGAGACATTCGATCTGCGCGGCGTGGTCTCGATCGTGATGCAGCTCCTGGGCCTCACCTACCGCCAGATCCGGCCGATCCTGGTCAAACGCCTGGGCGAGCCTGCGGTCGAGAACCTCGAGCGCGCCTTCGACTTCATCCGAACGCTCATGACCGAGGGTTTCGCCGGAGTCTGGCAGCAGTTCCTCGCGTGGATGGGCGATCTCAAGGGCATGGTCCTGCAGGCCGTGACCGAGTGGGTCGTGAGCAAACTCGTCATGGCCGGCCTCACCCGGCTCGCCACCCTGTGGAATCCGGTCGGCTGGGCGGTGGAGGCCGTGATGGCGATCTACAACACAGTGATGTTCTTCATCGAGCGGATGGAGCAGATCCTCGACTTCGTCGAAGCCGTGATCCGGTCCGTCTCGAACATCGCGCAGGGCCGCATCGGCGACGCCGCCAACTACGTGGAAAACGCCATGGCGCGCACGATTCCCGTGATCATCAGCTTCTGCGCCAGCCTGCTCGGCCTCGGCGGCATCTCCTCAAAAATCCGCGGCGTCATCCAGAAGATCCAGGACAAGGTCCACAAGGCGATCGATACGATGATCGGATGGGTGATGAACAAGGCCAAGGCCGTGCTCGGAGGCACCGGTGCTTCAAAGGAGGAGAAGGAAGCGGATCTCAAGGACGCCGAGTCGGCCGTCTCCAACGCGATCCAAGGATCCGCAGAACTTGACGACGCAAGATCGAAGTTCCCGGCGATCATCCAGAAGTTCAACTTGCAGCGAATCGACCTGGTGGATCTCGGGAAGCCTACCGCGCGTGTCGAGATTCAGCGCAACCCTGTATCGAAGATCTCGCTCCAAAATCGCGATGGCAACTGCAAGCTCATCGACGAAACGGGCGAAGTATCGCCGTTCGGAACCGCCACGGACGTGACATTCGGCGGTCCCCACCACGACGGAGGTCTGCTCATCGGGGCGACGAAGATGGAAGCGAGATACCTCGGGCCAAATCACCCGCAGGGATATGAAACCGGATCCCGAGGCATCGAAAAGGTGATGAGTCTCCTGCCCACGACCAATATGGGCGCAAAAAAAGGCGCCTTCCCACAGCCCAGAGGGTCAGAGAACACGTACGTCGCCGGTCACCTTCTCAATCACGACATTGGCGGTCCCGCGGAGGACGAGAACCTCTTCCCCCTTACAAGCTATGCCAACAATCCGACGCACGCAGCCTTCGAAGCGACGGTGAAAGAATGGGTCAATGTTCACCGGTACTGGGTCTACTACCGAGTTCTCATCTCCAACATCGAAGTCCACCTTGTCGACACAAACAGGTACGATCCCGGCAACTACGTGAATTGCACGCTCACGGCACTCGCCTATCCCTATACCCTGGATGGCCAACCGTCGAACGAACGCGTCACGCAGACCATCCGGTCGCAACACAGAAGGGCAGATGCGTCGAGTCCTCAGACACAGTCGATTCCTGGAGCGGCAGGCCCTGGACCGGATACAGGTTTTGCAGGCACTCCCGAGCTAAAGACTTCGCAACGGTCACCACGGCCGGAAAGGCACGTCGGTACCATCACTAGCGCCGAGCGCGCCAATCGCATTCGCACGCGAGCCTACGCCCTGTCCAGGGCGACTACGCCACAGGAATACTGGCTCCAGGCCGAACAACAAGTTGCGAGACAACTTGCCGGCTCGCCCGGTACCGATCCCGCAGTACGTGAGCGGATGATACGCGACGCAGCCTATTTCCTTTCCAAAAACGCTTCGCCCCAGGAGTTCTGGCTCCGCGCCGAACGCGAGATTGACGCCGAACTCCAGCGCACGGGAATCGCGGTGCAGGCAAAACGAAAGAATGGGCACCATTCGTCCGCACAGCCCGATCGATCAAGTGCTCTTCAAGCGTCGCGCGGCATGGATCGCGCAACAAATCGCCCTGCACATACGGTCCCCAACCTCCTGGCAAGCGCCTTCGCGAAAGCGACATCTCAGACAATTCCCTCCGGAGTTCGGCTGCACACTGATGAGGGTGCAGCTTGCGCGGCCAACAGTCTCGGCGCCCGCGCCTTCACCCACGGGCGCGACATCTTTTTCAACCGCGGCGAGTACGCACCGCACACGCGGGCCGGCCGGCATCTGCTCGCGCACGAACTCACGCACGTCGTGCAGCAGTCGCGCGGCGGCGGCGCGCCGCGCGCGATCCAGCGCGCGCCGCAGACACCGCCGCCGCCGGCGCCACCCGGGGTCGCCCCAGCTCCCGCGCCCCCGGCGCCGGCGCCGGTCGCGCCAGCGTCGCCGGTCGCGCCCGGCGCCCCACCCACCTCCGGGGCACCGACCTTCACCCTCGCCGACGGCACACACATCGAGCGCTCGCCCCAGGTGTATCCAGGAAGTCCCACGCCGCGCCGCCGCGTGCAGGTCAACGGCATCTCCCTGCCGACCTTCAAGTCCCGCAACCGCCGGCGCTTCCCTCGCGTGCTCGCCGTGCGCCCGGTCTCGCGCGAGGCCAGCGATACGCAGCAGGGCCCGCTCTGGCGCCAGTCCGTGCAGGAGCCGGCGCAGCGCCACCTCGCCCGGCTTTGCGAGACGGCGCGCACGCGCGGCGGCCACGACGCGGCCAACGACACGTATTTCTTCCGGGCGAGATCCAACCACGACCTCTTTGTCATCGGCACGGCCGGCGCGCTGCTCGACGCCGCCATGGTTCCGTTCTGGAGCGAGGACGGCCGCCAGACCGCCTACCAGATCGACCACATCGTCGAGGACCAGCTGGTCAACGCCGACGATCCCTCGCTGACCGGACTCACGACAGCCGACCGCGCCTCCAATTTCGAGCTGCTCGAGGCCGGCGCCAACGGCGCCGCCGGCATCGCGCTCAGCCACGAGATCAACCGGCGTCTCCGGAAAGTCGCGACAGACTTCAAGGAGCAGTTCCCGGCCGAGCCGCCGATCGAGTTCGGCGCGCTGCGCCACGGCGGCTACTACGTCACGTTCCTCGCGCCCACCTTCGACCTCGCGGTCGCCGGCGGCGAGCCGAACAATTTCTGGAGCCACCGCGCCATCATCCAGGGCGAGCACCTCCGAAAGATCGAACCGCTGACCGCCCGGCAGCTGCATGGGCTCGGGCATCGCGGATCGCCACCGTTGATCTTCCTCTCCGGCCTCGGCGGCCAGGCCGCGCGCGTGCCGCCGGCCGACCAGTTGCCCAAGGAAAACTGGCTGCCGCGCATCACGCTTCAGGGTGTGGAGTACGCCGAGGCACCCGACGCGGCGCAGCCCGTGACCGCGATCCACGTCTCCGCCTACCGCGCGGCCGAGGCGCGCGAGGGTTTCATCACGAGCAGCTATCCCGACATGCGCTGGCCGCTTCTGCCCGTGCCAGGCGTGCACGGCGGCGCCGTCGACGTCGCCCACGTCCGGCAGAATCATCTCGGCGCCGCGCTGAGCCTGCACTTGCGCGGCATGAGCCCGGTCGAGCTGACATCGCTCGACCTCGGGCCGCGCGGCCTCACCGCACTCGGGAAGGTGCTCCCGACGATCCCGTTCATCCGCGGCGCCGACATCGACCTCGTGATCGACGGACGCGCCGCACGCCTGCGCAAGCGCTTCGGCCCCGAGGAGATCTCGCTGCCCGCGCCGTTCCGCGTCGACGACTGCGGGCTCGAGGTCTTCGCCGGCACGAACGGCCTGGGCGCATCCGGGCACCTCGCGTTTTCCATCCCGAAGGTCGGGCGCGGCCGCCTCACCGGGAGCGTGGCGACGCAGGGCGGGCTCGAGGTCGCCGGGCAGTTCGACTTCGACCCGAAGCTGTTCTCGCAGGCGCGCATCACCGTCGGCTATCGCGACGGCGCGTGGGACATCGGCGGCAAGCTCGCGATCGGCGCGGGCCGCGTGCGCGGGGTCAGGTCCGCCGAGGTCGACGTCGCCTATGCCGCGGACAGGTTCACCGCGACCGGCGCGGCCGAGCTCGACATCCCAGGTGTGCAGCGCGGTGCAGTCAACCTCGCCATCACCCCCGAGGGATTCTCGATCGGCGGCGACTTCCATCTCGGCGGCAACATCCCGGGCATCAAGAGCGGCCGCCTCGGCGCGACCGTCGCGCACGACACCGCCACGGACCGCTACGCCGTCTCCGCGCGCGGCACGGCGGTACCGCGGATCCCGGGCGTCTCCGCCGAGGTCTCGGTCGTCTACGACGACGGGGCCCTGGACATCGGCGGCACGGTCGAGTACCGGCGCAACCTCCTCGCGGGCCGGCTCGAGATGCACGCGACCAACCGCGCGATCGGAGACGATGGCAAGCCCGCGGGCGGACCGACCGGCACGTTCACCCTCTTCGGCGGCGGACGACTCGAGATCACGATCACTCCATGGCTCAAGGGCACGGTCTCGGTCACGCTCCTGCCCAACGGCGAACTCGAGGTCGGCGGCGAGATCGCCGTGCCGAAATCGATTCCTGTCTTCGGTCGCCGCGCCACGCCACGCGCCGAGCTCTTCGGCCTGCGTTTCGACATCCCGATCTTCGGGATCCCGGTCGGGCCGAAGACGATCGGCCTGAAGGCGTTCATCTCGGGCGGTCTCTATGCCGAAGCCGGAGTCGGCCCGGCTCTGCTCGAAGGACTTCACCTCGGGTTCAAGCACTTCAATCCCGATCACCCGGAGTCCACCCACATCTACGGCGGAGGCACGTTCGACGTGCGGGCGGACGCCTCGATCTCGCTCGAGATCACCGCCGGCATCGGGCTCGACGTGCTCATCGGCGGGGTCGAGGGCAGCATCGGCCCCGTCGCGACCATGAGCCTCGAGGCCTACGCGCGCCCGAGCGCGACGATCGACTGGATGCCGGGTCGCGGGTTCGAACTCTCGGGAGACCTCAAGGCCGGGATCCGGCCGCGCTTCATCTTCCGCGTCATCGGCAAGATCACCGCGTGGTTCGCGGTCTGGGACAAGACCTGGACGTGGAAGCTCGCGGAGTACGAATACGGTCCCGACTTCGAACTCGGACTCAAGATGCCGCTGAAATACAAGGAGGGCTCGACCTTCGCCCCGACCGTCGGCAAGGAAAACTTCACCTACCCCGACGTGAGCGGCGACGAGGGCTTCTTCAAGGGACTCCTCCGGGGCATTCGCGAGCAGCGCGGCGAGACGGTGTCGCAGCTCATCGCCACGAGCTACATCCGCAGCTTCGAGCCGCTGCTCCAGCGCGACCCGGTGCGCGGGCGCGCCATGATCGAGGACATCGCGCGTCAGGAAAACGACTTCGGCAGGGCCGCGCGCACCTACCTGCGCGCCCTCGACCGCACCCGGGGCATTCCCGGCGGCCGGACCACGTGAGCACGTCTTTTCACCTGTCACCACATCCATGATACACCTCGCCGGCACCGGCCCGCCGCCCGTCGCCCGGCCTGATTTCCCCACCCTCACCTCAACCACCACGATAGCGATCGCATCCACCCGCCATGAAACTCGCCGCCTCCGCCAGCCGCCGCACCCAGCGGCGCCCGTCCCAGCCGCAGCGACCGGGCATGTTCAGCCCCGACGCCGGACCCGCCGCATTCTTCACCCCGGAAAACTCCCGTGTTCGCGCCCGCGAGGATGCAGGCTTCTTCCAGGCCCGCGCACCCGAGGAGGAGAAGCCGGCGGACACGCTCGCCCGCGCCGACGACCGCAAGGAGCCCGAGCCACGCGCCGAAACGCCGGCCGCCCCCGGACCCGCGGGAGAGGAGCGCGAACTCAAGCCGAAGCGCGAGCCCGAGGAGCAGCCCGTGCAGGCCCGGACGGAACCCGAGCAGGAGGAGCACGCACAGGCTCGTGCCGCGGAGGGCGGCACAGGCGCGCCCGACCGGGAGGAGCGCAAGCCGCGCGAAGCCGGCGCCGGCCACGCCCCGCCCACCGGCGCGCAGGCCGCGCCGGCGCCGACGATCGGCATGCCCCAGCCGGACGCTCGTCACCACCCTTCCGATACACCGCACCTGTCCCCGCCCGAGCAGACCGTGGCCGACGCGGCGGTCGCGCGAGCCCGGCGTCTGGCGGCCCACGCCATCGGCGTCCTCGAGGCCGCCCGCACCGGCGGCCCCGCGCCCGCCGGCACGCGCGACGCTCGCGCGCTGGTCGAGCGCTGGTTCGGGCGCTACGACCCGGCGCGCGCCGCACGAGTGGCGGAGGTGTTTCGCGCCATCGCACAGGGGCTCGCGCGCGGCGACCTCACCCTCCGCGGCCACGGGCATCCGAACTGGTACGCCTTCGTGCGCGCCGGCCACGGCCCGCACGAGGTGTGGCTGTGCCGCCTCTTCTGGCGCAAGGCCGGCGACACGGGCTACAACTCGCGGCCCGGCACGCTCGTCCACGAGTTCGCACATCTCGCCGGGGACGATGTCGTCGATCATCGCTACGGCTCGTCCGGAGCTGCGGACCTTGCCGGCGCCGCTCCGGACCGCGCGCTCGGCAATGCCGACAACTACGCCTGTTTTGCCGAGTCGCTGCGTTGAGATCCGGCGACGCGACCCTCGGCCGGACTCATCCCGGCCGAGGTGGTAGGCCCTGTCCACGGCCGTATTGCAGCGTGGCGCCCGCACCACGCCGCACTACAGACGCGCAGGACTCCTGCTCCAGAACGGCCGTGAGACACGGCCGACCACCTCGGGCCGCATGAGTTGGCTCAGGTGAGCCGGCCTTCCTTCTGGTACTCGCGGTCGATCGCTGTCTGGATGTCCGCGAGGCGCAGCTCGGTCTCGCCGCGGTTGATGGCCAGGAGGCAGGCGTATTGCACGATGTTGGCCACGTTCGCGCCGGTGAACTCATGTTTCTGGCACAGCGCGGACAGGTTGACCTTCTCCTCGAGGCGCACGCGCTCCGGGAGGAGTTTGCGCCAGAGGCGCAGGCGCTGCTCCGGCGTGGGTTTCGGGAAGTGGACGACCGCCTGGAAGCGGCGCAGGAAGGCGTCGTCGATGTTGTTGCGAAAGTTCGAGGCGAGGATCACGAGCCCCTCGAAGCTCTCGACGCGCTGGAGCAGGTAGGAGACCTCCTGGTTGGCGTAGCGGTCGTGCGCGTCGCGCACCTGCGTGCGCTTGCCAAAGAGCGCGTCGGCCTCGTCGAAGAAGAGGATCCAGTCGCGGTCCTCGGCGCGCGCGAAGACCCGGGCAAGGTTCTTCTCCGTCTCGCCGATGAACTTCGAGACGACGAGCGAGAGGTCGATGCGGTAGACGTCGCGCTGTGTGTATTTGCCGAGCAACGACGCGGTGAGCGTCTTGCCCGTGCCGGGCGGTCCGAAGAAGAGCGCGCGGTAGCCGGGGCGCAGCCGGCGCCGCAGGCCCCACTCGTCGAGCAGCGTGCGCCCGTGGCGGACCCAGGCCTCGAGTTCGTGGATTTGCGCGAGGGTCTGGTCGTCGAGGACGAGATCGCCCCACTCCAGTTCGGTGTCGATGCGCTCGGCGGGAAACTCGGGGCCGCTCGTCACGCGCCGCGGACGGCCCGGGACGAGTGCGGCGAGCGCCTCCGCGGTGGGCAGGACGAGGGCCGTCCAGGGCGGTTCGCCGACGGAGTGCCGCTCGAGCAGCAGGACGTGCCGCCGGATCAGCCGGTGCGAGGGCTCGAAGAGCGCCATCGCAGCGAGCCGCTCGGCCACGGTGCGCGCCCCGAGCAGGAACACCGCCGTCTCGACCGTGGGAAGAAACACCCGCGAATCCTTGCCGCGCAGGCCGCCGATGCGCGCGTGTTCACCGCTGGCGTGGAGGGAGCGCACGATGGACTCGTCGAAGACATGCGGTTGCAGTTCGGCCGCGAGCGCGACGGCCACGACCACGGCCTCATCGAGCCCGAGGTCGGGCAGCGCGAGCCGTGCGGCGAGATTTTCCACGGGAAAGCCGACCGCCGCCTCGACGAGCGGCGCCGGCGAAACCTGTTTCTCCAGTTCACCCACCCGTCGCTGCACCAGCTCCGCGAGCCGGTCGAAGAGCGCATCCAGCCAGGCGGTGTCACCGGTCCGCAGGACGCTGCCCGGCGGGCTGATCGGGAGGGGGGCGGACATCGCTCCGTCCATGCCACGGCCGGGCCCGCACCGCAAGTCCGCCACCGCCTCCGATCGGCCCAGGCACCCAACGGCCGGCTCAGGCGCGCGAGCGGGCCGCAAGCTTGGAGGTGTAGGCGACGGCCACGACGATCGCGGCCTCGTAGAGCAGGTAGAGGGGGACCGCGCACATGAGCATCGGCACCGCGTCCGGGGTCGGTGTGATCAACGCCGCCGCGACCATGCAGAGCACGACCGCCACCCGTCGCCAGCTCCGCAGGGTCTGCACGGCGATCAGGTCGAGGTAGACCAGCACCTGCAGGATCATCGGGAACTGAAACGCCGCGCCCAGGCCGAGCACCATCCACGTGAGGGTCGAATAGTACGAGTCGAGCGGGAGCAGGTAGGCGGTCTTGAGCAGCACGTTCGACTGGATCGAGAACTCGATCACGCTCGGCATGAGCAGGAAGAAGGCGAACGCCCCGCCCGCGACGAAGAGCACGAGCGCGGCGATGGCCGCCGGCGTGAGCAGGGATTTTTCCTTCGCCGTGAGGGCCGGTGCGATGAACTGGCCGAGGAAGAACAACAGAAACGGCATCGCGAAGAACACCGCGCCGAGGAACCCGATCGAGATGAAGACCGAGAACGCGCCCATCATCGAGTTGGTGATGACCTGCATCACCTCGGGGTGGCCGCTGGCGACCTTGCCGCGCTCCATCGGCCAGTCGAGGAACGTCTTGAACTCGGTGAAGAAGATCGCGACCACGACCGCGCCGATAACGAACGCCACGACGCATTTGAACAGGGTGAGCCGGAGCTCCTCGAGGTGGTCGAGGAAGCCCATGACTTTTTCGGTCTTGCCGCCCTGTTCGCCGTCGGGGGAATCGCCCGCGGCCTCGTCGTCGTCCGATTGCCTCACGACCGATCTCGTGCCGCGTTTGCCGCGGCTCGGCAAGGTCCGTGTGTCGCGAAACCCACCGCGGCGGGATGAGCGAACCCCGTGCGCCGGATGCCCCGAGCGCAGCGGGCGCGACCGTCACTCCGGCATGCCGTAGCGATCGTGGTGGCGCAGCCAGGCCATGGGCCACGGCAGGCCCGCCTCGTCCCGGCCTTTGGGCACGCGATCGAGCACGAAATACGGGAGGATGAGCGGCTCGCCGCCACGTCCATAGGTCGAATACGTGTGGTAGACCGAGCCGTCGGCGTCGCGCGCGAAGACGCTGAGTCCGCCGGTCTCCTCGGCATACGGAGCGGCCGAGCCGTAGTTGTAGACCGGTCGTTCGGCGCTCACGTCGTCGGGCGAGAAGGACACGCCGAAGTCGGCGTTGAAGTCGCTGCCGTGCGTCGAGACCCAGGGTATCGTCCAGGCCATCCGGCGCTGGAAGGCGTGGAGTTTCTCCAGCGGTGCCCGCGATGCGAGGAGGAGGGTGACGTCGCGATGGGCGAGGTGCACGACCGAGCGGTCGAGCAAGTCGGTGATCATCGAGCACGTGCGGCAGCCCTCCTCCCAATCCGGGCCGAACATGAAGTGATAGATCGCGAGCTGGCTGCGACCGGCGAAGAGGTCGCCGAGGGTCGTCGGACCGGCGCTCGTCTCGAGACGATACGGTTTGTCGAGACGCACCCACGGCAGGCGGCGCCGCTCCTCGGCGAGGGCGTCCTCGAGGCGGGTCAGTTCCTTCTCCCGGGCGAGGAGCGCCCGGCGGGCGGCGAGCCACGCGTCGCGGGAGACGACGGGCGGACGTGGGCGGGCGGTGGTGTTCGGATCGAGGCTGGTGTTCATCGGTGATCGAGTGGTCCAGGGTGCGGGGCGTCGCCGTTCATCGGCGTGCTCCCACTTCATGACGATCGGCGTCCCGCGGTCAGGACAGGGATCAGGACGATTGATGGCTCCCGACAGCACCTGCCCGAAAGGGAGCGTCCCGTTTCGCGCCGTCCCATCCCATCAAGGCACCAGATAGACTTCGACCAGAGCCACTCCGGTGGCGCCACCAACACCCGTCGCCTGCACGGTGTACACTCCCGGCGTGAGAGTGACGACAAAGGCAGCATCCTTGCTTCCAGCTTCGAGCCGGAAAGCACTCACCGCCGCCGCCACGTTCGCAGTCGTCGCCGAGCCAGCCACGCCATCCCAGTTGTCATTGCCAAGAATAAGCTGCTCCGTGGGTGGGTTGCCCGGCAGGCGGCGATAGATGCTGAGCTTAGGGTCGGCGAGAAGACCGGCGACGTTGAAGCGTGCGAGCGATGGACCGACAGCCCGCACCAGAAACGTGCGTGAACCCTCGTTCGAGACCACGATACCCGGGATCATCACCGCTTCGCCCACACCGACGAATCCGCGATTCGAGATGTTCAGCAGTGTCGCGGGGGGCGAGGCCGGGTCGGCGTCGTAGAGCTCGACGAGCGCGATTCCCGTGCCGCCCGCCACACCTTCCGTCGGTACGGTGTAGGACCCAGGTCCGAGATCGAGGAGCAACACCGAGTCCTTGCTGCTCTCCGAGAGGGAAAAGGCCCCCACCGCCTTCGACGTCGCCACGATCTCGGCCTTGTTCGCATTCGTTCCCCAGTCGTCATTCGTGGCGATCGTATCCGCGCCGCGTTTTACCGTCATTTGCGGGTCGGCCAGGGCGTTCGGCACACCGAGCACACCGAGCGTGGGCCCGATGCCGCGAATAAGCAGCTGCTTGCTCCCGATCCCGCCGATTACGAATCCTGGGATGAGCCGGTCATCGCCGGTCATTCCGAGCGCGCGGGTCGAGAGATTGAGCAGCCGGGCACTTGAAGGCGCCGCAGCCGAGATGGTCACCGCGGCAGGTAGGCTCGTCAGCGAGTGGCCACCGCTGCTCACATCGACCTTGTAGTTCCCGGCATGAAACGCCTGAGCGCTCGGCAGCGTGAGGGTCGCTCCGTTCGCACCGTCGATCGCGTCGTCGTCATGATACCACTGATACGTCAGCGGGTCGTCGCTGGCGGCCTCCACGGAAAGGGTCAGCACACCGCCAGCCGTGACGGTCTGCGCTGAAGGCTGGACCTGGATGGTCGGACCGACGATGGCGACCGCTGCGGTCGCACTGTCGGTCGCGCCGGCAAGATTGGACACGCGTACCCAGAAGCTGGATGCACTCGTCAAGGCCGGCGTGATCAAGGCGGAGCCGGTGGCGTCCGCGATCGGATCCGAGGTGTCCCCGCTCGCGCCGCGGAACCACTGGTAGGTCAGGGCGCCCTCGCCGATCGCATGCGCCTGAAGGGTGAGTGATTGCCCGCTCACGACGGCGGGATGGGCAGGAGTCAACGATACCGTCGGCGTGGCCACCGCGCGCATGATGAGCGACTTGTTGTTGCCCGCTTCGGCCCAGAGGACGTTTTCGGCGACCAGCACCGGCGTCGACCGGGAGGTGTTGGTCCCATCGCCGAGTTGACCGTAGAGATTGCTGCCGGTTGCCCAGAGCGAGTCGTCCGTCTTCAGGATGAGCGCGTGCGACGTGCCGGCCCAGACGCGGCGCACACCCGACATGATCGGCACGGGCACGTGGGTATCGGCGGTGGTGCCGTTGCCGAGCTGACCCTGATCGTTGCGCCCGAGGCCCCAGAGCATCCCGTCACTCTTCACGTAGAGCGTAAAATCAAAGCCCGCGGAGGCCGAAACGACATCGGTCGCCAACGGGACAGGGACCGGGACATCGACCAGCGAGGCGATCCCGAGCTGCCCGGCCTGATTCCGACCGCTGCCCATAAGGGTGCCGTCGGTCTTGAGGACGAGGGAAAAGTCGCCCGTCGCGGATACATCCGCCACGCCGCCCGTGATCTCGACCGGCATGTCGCGTCGCGTGGTGCTACCGTCACCCAACTGGCCGTAAGTGTTTCCGCCAAAGCCCCAGAGCACGCCATCGCTCTTCACGAAGAGTGCGTGCCCCATGCCGACCGCGACACGAACGACGTTCGTTCCCTGCGGAATGACGGCGTCCCCACTATCCGAAAGCGACCACAACGTCCCCGACGACGTGACCGCCAGCTCTCCACGCCCGCCCGTCGCGACCTGTGTGACCTCCAACATGCGACTGCTTCCCGAACCTCCCGACCGATACACAGAGCCGGCGGAGCGAGCGTACAGGCCCCGACTGAGACGGGCACTCGCAACCGTGATATCCCGCCACAGGTGCGGCATGGGCACGGCTTGGCTCGCGGAAGTGCCGTCGGCCAACTGCCCGAAATCGTTCTTTCCCGTGGTCCAGAGCGACCCGTCATTCTTGACGAACGCGGAAAACTCGTGACCGACGGTGAACGCTACGACGTCGGTCTGCATCGTCATCGGCGTGTAGTAATTGGTCCCCGACGGAAGGCCGAGGTTGCCGCGAAGACTCAATCCCATGGCCGCGAGTTCGCCGTTGGTGCGGCGAAACATCGAGAAGAGCATGCTCGCCGAGGCCGTGGAGACTCCCGAGGCTACCGGCACGTGGACCAATCGCTGCGTCATCGTGCCATCGCCGAGTTGTCCGAAGAGATTGAAGCCGGCGCTCCAGAGCGTGTCGTCCTGTTTCACCACGAGCGAGTGTCCGTTTCCGGCGGATACCTGCCTCACGCCGGAAGCGATCACCTTCACCGGCGTGGTGCGCGAGATCACGGTGCCGTCCCCCAATTCTCCGTACGTGTTGCGGCCGGTCGCCCAAAGCGCCCCTTCGGTGTCGACCCACAGGGACGTATCCTGGCCTGCAGTGATCGAAACCACCTGGCTCGCGATCTGGACGGGGGTGGACTCGTTCGCGGTGCTGCCGCGACCCAGTTGACCGGAGACTCCGAGTCCGCAGCCCCACAGCGTGCCGTCGCCTTTGAGGATGAGTGTGTGGCTGGTACCAGCGGCGACCGCGACGGCGCCCGTCGCAATCTGCTGAGGTGTGGCGCGGGATGTCGTCGTCCCATCACCGAGTTGCCCCGATTCGTTGGCACCGACGGTCCAGACCGTTCCGTCGGACTTCAGGAAGACAAGGTGGCGAAAGCCTCCCGAAGCGGCCGTGACATCGGCAGCCACTTGGACGGGCGTTGCGCGATGGAGCAGACTTCCATCGCCGAGTTGTCCGGCGTCGTTGCGTCCGCAGGTCCACAGCGACCGGTCGTCCTTGATGAACGTGAGGAACGCGTGCCCGGCGGCTACCGAGGTCACCCCCTCGCCGACCTTGTAGGGGGTGGACCGATAGCCGGTGTACCACTCGGCAAAGACGGCGTCCGTCCTGTCTCCCACGGTAAAGAGGATCGGGATCTCGGCCCCCGAGCACACGAGGCGGGAACCGGCAAGGACCAACAGCAGGCACGCGACGAGGAGCCGGAGGGCTCCGCGCGACACGGCCCGTTCGCAGAAAAACAGGTCGGGGAGAAACATGCGTAGGGGGGCGCCTGTTGAAGCCGCCGTCCCCAGATCCGTCAACTTTCGACCGCCACTCCGCAGACCAAGAGAGCCTGCCACAGCGTCCGGGGCCGACGATGAACCGAGTCCGGACGGCTTGGGGCCCGCGCGTCGGCCAAGCCTGACAACCGAGTGGTTCAGTCTCCCGGGAGGGCCGATGCGCCGCCATCCCGTCCCGCCCGCCGCTCCCGACTTCGATGTTGGCAGTTCGATGTTCGACGTTCGGCGTTCGCGCCCGGCTGCGCCCGGCGCGTTGCTCCATTGACACCCCGGCGCCCGCCCGTTTTGGCTCACGCCTTTGCGTCTTGGGATAAGCCTCGAAAACCAAACTTCCTCGAAACCTCACATGGTCGCTAAAGCAAACGCCAAGAAACCCGCCGCCAAGTCGGCGAAGAAACCCGCTGCCAAACCGGCCTCCTCCAAGGCCCCGAAGTACGTCTACACCTGGGGCGCCGGCAAGGCCGACGGCGACGGCTCGATGAAAAACCTCCTCGGCGGCAAGGGCGCCAACCTCGCCGAGATGACCCGCATCGGCCTGCCGGTGCCCCCGGGCTTCACCATCACGACCGAGGTCTGCACCTACTACTACGCGAACAAGCGCACCTACCCCGCGTCGCTCCAGGCCCAGATGGAGGCCGGCGTGGCCAACATGGAGAAGATCATGGGCACGAAGTTCGGCGCCACCTCGGGCATGCCGCTGCTCGTCGCCGTGCGCTCCGGTGCCCGCGACTCGATGCCGGGCATGATGGACACGATCCTCAACCTCGGCCTCAACGACCAGACGGTCGTCGCGCTCGAGAACACGACCAACAACCCGCGCTTCGCCTGGGACTGCTACCGCCGCTTCATCCAGATGTACGGCGACGTCGTGCTCGGCGTGCAGAAGCGCGAGGGCGAGGACCACGAACCGTTCGAGACGGTCATCCACAACTTCAAGCACGAGCGCTACCACGCCGACATCGAGGACTCGAAGCTCACCGCCGAGGACCAGAAGGAACTCGTCGTGCGCTTCAAGGCCCTGGTGAAGGAGCGCACCGGCAAGGTGTTCCCGAACAATCCCTGGGACCAGCTGCGCGGCGCCGCCGGCGCTGTATTCGGTTCCTGGATGAACGACCGCGCCATCGTCTACCGCCGCAAGTACAACATCCCCTCGGAGTGGGGCACGGCCGTCAACGTGCAGGCCATGGTGTTCGGCAACACCGGTGACAACTCCGGCTCCGGCGTCGCTTTCACCCGCAACCCGGCCAACGGCGCCAACGAGTTTTACGGCGAGTTCCTCGTCAACGCCCAGGGCGAGGACGTGGTCGCCGGCGTGCGCACGCCCGAGCCCGTGCTGAAACTGAAGGACGTGATGCCGAAGAGCTACGCCGAGCTGCTCAAGGTTCGCGCGACGCTCGAGAAGCACTTCAAGGACGTGCAGGACATCGAGTTCACGATCCAGGAAGGCAAGCTGTTCATGCTCCAGACGCGCAATGGCAAGCGCACCGCCGCCGCCGCGCTGAAGTTCTCCATCGATATGGTGAAGGAGAAGCTCATCGACTGGCAGACCGCTATCCTGCGCAATCCGGCCGACCAG
>Ga0315910_10001957_pt1 | contig 18529 bp, 15 predicted proteins | sample EdamamesoilMG_FD_204470 | JGI IMG/M metagenome (GOLD analysis project Ga0315910, IMG submission 204470) | Garden soil microbial communities collected in Santa Monica, California, United States - Edamame soil | ecosystem: Environmental > Terrestrial > Soil > Garden | place: USA: California...
AGAGCTGCTGCACCACGCGCAGGCCGTTGAGCGCCTCAAGCAGGGCGCGCTCCTGGCCGAGTTCTTTGATGTTGAGCGCGATCGTTGCGCCCGGATGGCGCCGCCACAGCGCACAATGCGCCGCCAGTAGTGCGTCGGCGCACGGCTGCGCAACGTCGTGCGAGATGTAAAAGCCCTTCTCCGGCGCATAGCGCACGTCGGTTTCGAGGCCGAAGCCGCGGGCGAGCGCCTCGCCGACCCTTGCGAGGCGATTTTCGTTCACCCGGTCCGGCCCGTCGATATTGCCCCGATGCGCGAGGATTTTCACTTTTCCACGCGGCGCCACGCCCACGCGGGCCGCAGCACGCCGCGCCACTTTTCCGCCGGGAATCGGCGGCCGAGGCCGGCAGGATTGCGGACCTCGAAGCGCAGGTTTCCCGCATCCGCGATGATGCGGCGCTGATTGTGCACGCCGAAGTCGAAGACCACTTCATACGTCCCGGCGGCGAGCGTATTTGGCGGGAGCGACAATTCCCAAGCGAATCGGCCCGGTGCGTGCAGGGGCGCGGGCGGCGGCAGCGCGTCATCGTGCGCGGAATAGGCGAGCAGAACGCCCTCCTCTGTACGCAACTCGACCGCGGCCACGAGATCCTGGATCGGCGAGCGCAGCTCCACCTCAAACCCGATCCGGATAGGCGCGTGCGACACGAACCCTTCCATCCCTTCGGGTTCCACGCAGGTCGCGCGCAGGCGTAGCAATTCGTCGCCCGCGTCCCCCTCCCAGCGCAGCACGAGGCCGGCCACGGTGACCGACTGCAGGTAGGCGGCCATGACATCGGGCGCCTCCCCCACGTTCACCAGGCGTCCGCGGTCGAGCCACGCGGCACGCTGGCAGAAGTGCACGATCGAGCGGGGATTGTGGCTGACCAGCACCACCGTGCGCCCATGCTTGAGCATCTCGCGCATGCGGGCAAGGCATCGCCGCTGGAACGGAATGTCGCCCACGGCGAGCGCCTCGTCGACCAGAAGTATGTCCGGATCCATGTGCGCCGCCACGGCAAACGCGAGCCTGAGGTACATTCCGCTGGAGTAGCGCTTGACCGGTTCGTCGAGAAAACTCTCCACGTCCGAGAATGCAACGATGTCGTCGAATCGGCGGCGCACCTCGGCGCCGCTCATGCCCTGGATGCCGCCCGCAAGATAGATGTTCTCGCGACCGGTCAGCTCCGGGTGGAATCCGGTGCCCACTTCGAGGAGCGATCCCACACGCCCGCGCAGGCTGACTGCGCCGCTCGTCGGCGCGGTGACTTTCGACAGGATCTTGAGCAGCGTGCTCTTGCCTGCGCCATTGCGCCCGACCAGTCCGAACGCCTCGCCCTCGCGGATCTCGAGGCTTACGTCGTCCAGGGCGCGGAACTCGGCCGCCACGCGCGCCGGCTGGGCGCCCCACAACCGGCGCAGGGAGTGCGTCAGCGACTCCTTGAGGCTGCCGTCGCGCCCCGTGGTCTGGTAGACCTTGCTCACTTGCGCCAGCGAGATCGCGGAACCGGTCATATCGAATCCGCGAATTTGCGCTCAAGGTGGCGGAACACCAGCCAGCCCGCAACCAGCGCCGCGATGCACAACGGCGCCGAAACCGCCACTTCCCGCGCTGGGAAATCCCGCGCGCCGAAGACCGCCCAGCGCAGGAGCGCGATGATCCCGACCAGGGGATTCAGGCTCGTCCAAGCCGCTATATGCGCCGGGATGATGGACGTGGGATAGACGACCGGCGACGCGAACAGCAGAAGCTGCAGGCCCACCGGCACGAGATTCGGAAAGTCGCGGTAGTACACGCTGAGCGCCGCGGTGGCGAGCGAAACGCCGAGGGTGAGCGAAAAAAGCAGGGCCAGCGCCGCGAGCACCCATGCGACGCGGGCGCCGGGCACGAGTTCGTAGCCAAACAGCACCGCCGCGACAACGGCGCTGGTTACCAGAAGGTCGGCGAAGTTCAGGCCGACGGCCGAAACAGGGAGCACCGCGCGGTGAAAATACACCCTGGTTACGAGGGAGGTATTGGCAACCAGCGAATGCGTGGCCTGTTGCACCGAACCGGCGAAGAACATCCAGGCGGCGATGCCCACCAGCACGAACGGGAAATACGGCACGCCGTCCGACGGGATGCGGATCCAGACGCCGAAGACCACCCCGAATACGAGTGCCGTCATGAGCGGCTGCAGGAACGCCCACAGCGCGCCGAGCGCCGTCTGCTTGTAGCGCAACCGCAGGTCGCGCTGGACCAGCAGGAGCGCCAGGTGCCGTGACTGCCAGAGCTCTGCGAGGCTGGCGAGCAACGCTGGCGGCGCGGCCGTGACGGTCTGGACTTGCGGGGTGCGCGATTCGCTCATCGTCAGCGCATGCGTGGAAACAAGGACCTACAGCCCGTAGAGCGCTTCCGCCCGCGTATAGCCAGCCGTGGCCGTGACGAAGACGTGCTCGAATCGGCGGCCGTAGGCGCCCGTGAACAGCTGCGCCTCGCCTGGGAACTCGCAAAATTGGATCGTCACGTCCTGGAAGTGCTCGCGAACGTCGGCGATCAGCGCCGGGACGGACTGCGGCGTGACCCAGACGTCCGCCTCCGAATTGGTGCCCTTGGCATCGAACGCATCGGTGTTCCAGGGTACGTGCGGAGCAGGGACTTCACTGTCCGGCAGACCTTCGTAGTGATGAAACTGGATCACCACCAGGCCGCCCTCGCGCAGCACGCGGCGCATGTCCTGCAGGATCCGGCGCCTGATGGTCCTGGACGCAATGTGCTGCATGCAGAGCGCGCTATAGACAAGGTCGTAGCTCGCCGACGGCGCCTCGCCGCAATCAGCGCCGGCGGATTCGAAGAACCGGCTGCGCGCGAGGAACGGATCGGCCCGCGCAAAATCGAGCATCTTGCTGCTCACGTCGACGCCGTCCACGCGGGCGCCCATCACAGCGAACGGGCGCATCAACCGGCCCACGCCGCAGCCAAAGTCGAGCGCATCGAGCCGACGGCCCGGCAGGAGGAGAAACACCACCCGCAATACGCGCAGCACCGCGTCCCGGAGCAGCCAAAAGCGCATTTTGGACGCGCGCGCGATGAGCGCCAGCGCGAAATTGTTGCGCATTGACGTCCGGTACGGAGGCCGGACGCCCGACAGACAGTGGAGCAGGAAGCGTATGAAGCCCGGCGCCTGCGCGGACGCAAGGTCATAGTCCGGGTGAACAAGGCCATGCGCGGTGCGCTCGTTCGTTGCCCGCGCGTTGTAGAAATCGCGCTGCATGCGCGCGTAATCGTCAATATCGCTCATTCGCTCCAATCCCCGCGGCTCTCCGGCAGGAAGGTATCATCCCCGGGCCCGGACTGAACTGCGGCTTGTATGCCGCGGCAGTTGCGTGCCACCCTTCGGCACCATGCCCGAACAAACGCCACCGCGCGGCGCGGTTGTCGAGCCGCGCACAGGACGCCGGATCCTGCTGGGCATCGCGCTTGTCTGCTGCGCCAACGTGCTGCTCGAAATCCTGATGGTCCGGATGTTTTCCGCGATGATGTTCTATCACTTTACCTTCGTCGCCGTCGCGCTCGCGCTGTTTGGCCTGGCGGCGAGCGGCGTGTACGTCTATGCGAGGGCCGGGAGGATGGCCGCACAGGACACCGCGACCGCGCTGGAGAAGTATGCGCTCCTGTTTTCAGCGGCCATCGTCCTCTTCCTCTCCTATAGCCTGGCGTATCCGGTTGAATTCCCTGTCCCTCCAGCGGAGCACGCCGCGGAACGTCGCGCGCTCGTGCAGGTCCTAGCACTTTTCTGCGTTTCGGCGGCTCCGTTCTTCTTTGGCGGCGTCGTGGTTTCGCTCGCGGTATCGCGGCTCTACGGCGACTTCGGACGCATCTACTTCTATGATCTTGCAGCCGCCGGCCTCGCCGCCGCGCTCTGCGGCGTTCTGCTGAAATGGCTGGGCGGACCGTCGACCGTCCTGCTGGCGGCCGCCATGGCGGCCGCAGCGGCGGTGCTGTTCGGCGGCGGCCGGCGCCGAGCCTGGATCGGCCTCGGCATCGCGGGCGCGTTGCTCGCCGCCAACCTGCTCGAGCCGTTTCTCTTCGTGCCGTCGGTAAAGACCGTACAGTCCGGGCGTGTGATTTTCGAGAAGTGGAACATCTTCTCCCGCGTCACGCTGGAAAAGGTGGTCTGGAACGACGGTTCGCCAGGCTACGACATCAAGATCGATTCGGCCGCCTCCACGCCGCTCACATCGAGGGGCGCGATCGGCCAGGTCAGACATCCGCTGTCCGATTTCGCGGCGCTGGGCCACGCGCTCCAGCCGGATGGCGCGGCGAACGTGCTCATCATCGGCCCGGGCGGCGGGCGCGACATCGTGCACGCGCTGGCGGCGGGCGCGAAACGCGTGACCGGCGTGGACCTGAATGAAATCATCGTCGAAACGATCATGCAGGAGAAATTCCGCCACCTCACCGGCGATCTCTATCGGGATCCGAGGGTGCGCATCGTCGTCGACGAAGGCCGCAGTTTCGTGCGCCGATCCGCCGAACGCTTTGACGTGCTGCAACTGTCCATGGTGGACACCTGGGCCGCGACCGCATCGGGCGCGTTTGCCCTTTCCGAAAACACGCTTTACACCACCGAGGCGTTCGTCGACTACCTGCGCCACCTGAAACCCGAGGGTATCGTCACCAGCAGCCGGTGGTGGGGCCCGGAAACCGCCCGCCTGACCGCCGTCGCGATCGAAGGCCTGCGCCGCAGTGGCGTGCGCGACGCGGATCTGCGCGCGCATCTGTACGTGGCGCGCCGCGACTACCCTGAAAAGAACGAGTACTTCGGTACGCTGATCGTGAAAAAGTCCCCGCTGACCGACGCCGACCTCGCGCGCCTTGACGGCGCTGCGGCCCGCTATGGCTTCGAGACCATCCTTTCGCCGCGCGACCCGGGACGGTACGGCTTCGACCGGCTGACCGATCCTGCGCCAGACCGGTCCGCGCCCGCCTTCCCCTTCCGGGGGCGCGATCTCAGCGCCACGACTGACGATCGTCCGTTCTTCTTCTATTTCGACCGCCCCGCCGACCTGCTTTCTCTGGATGCGGCCGAAGCCACGAACTTGAGCAAGCCGGCGCTCTGGGTGCTGCTCGCCTCGGGCGCCTCGCTTGTGATGCTGGCGGCAATTTTCATTCTGTTGCCGATGGTTCTCGGACTGCGCCGCCAGCGTGGCATTGCAACGCCAGGCAGCCTCCGGCCCGGGCTGCCGCTGATTTACTTCGGTGCGCTCGGGCTGGGATTCATGCTGATCGAATTCGGGCTGATGCAGAAGCTGACTATATTTCTCGGTCACCCGTCGTATTCACTGCTGGTCATCCTGTTCGGCTTGCTTGCAGCGACATCAGCGGGCGCGCTGCTGACCGCATCCATGGAGAACTCGCAACGCGTCTTCCATGCCCGCGCAGCGGGCGCCGTCATCGTTCTGCTGAGCGGCGTGTTCGTGATCGGGTCGGACCATGCGATTCCAGCGTGGATCGATTGGAATTTGCCGGCGCGCGCCGCGATGTCTGTCCTGATCGTCACCATTTTCGGTCTGCCGATGGGGGTCATGATGCCCGCAGGCGTGGGACTGGTCGGAGGCCGAGCGCCCTATCTCTTGCCGTGGTGCTGGGCGATGAACGGCGCCATGTCGGTCGTCGGCACCGTTGCGTCCCTGATCCTGTCGTTGCACATCGGCATCGCATCGACGCTGCTCTGCGGCGCAGTCATCTACGCCGTTGCCACCGGCGTATTGCTGCATCTGGGCGTGCGGCCGGCCGACGCGATGCGCGCATAGCTTCGGCGCGCCCAAGGCGCAACCCGGGTTCCGGCGGCGCTCCTGCAAGCAGGTATCATCCCCCGGCCCATGACAAGAACTGCGCCCGCCCCCGGCCGGCCGCTGCGCGTCGCCGCGGTCGGTCTCGGATGGGTCACCCTGCACCGTCATCTGCCCGCGATGCGCGGTGTCGCGGACATCGAAGTCGTCGGACTGGTCGACCGCCGCCCCGGGCATGCGCGCGAGGTCGCGCAGCGCGCGGGAATCGCCCGCTCGCACGAGGGCGACACGCTCGGCGCGATTCCCTGGCTGGACGAAATCGATGCGTTCAGCATCGGTACCCCGCCAGCTTCCCATGCCGGGCTGATCCGGCAGGCGCTGGAGTTGGATCGGAATGTCATCACCGAGAAGCCCTTCGCCATGCATCCGACGGAGGGCGAGGCGCTGGTGTCGCTCGCGCGCGCGCGTCGCAAAACCCTTGCCATCGTGCACAACTTCCAGTTCGCGCGCTCCACGCAGCGCCTGCTCGATGACCTGCGCGCACAGCGCCTCGGACGAATCACCTACCTGCACGCGCAGCAGCTCGGCAACCCGGCCCGCCGGCTGCCGACGTGGCACGAGGAGCTGCCGCTCGGGCTGTTCTACGACGAAGGCCCGCACCTGCTTTATCTTCTGCGCGCGCTAGCGCCCATGCCGCTGCGCTTCCTGCGCGCCCAGGTCCACCCGGGCAGCGGGCAGAAGAACACGCCAGCGTGGATCTCGGTGCATTACGCCGCCGGCCCGGACGCGGTGCCGGTGAAGCTCGACATGGGTTTCGAAGCACCGCTGAGCGAATGGCACATATCGGTCGCAGGCGAGCACGGACTCGGCGATATCGACATTTTCCGCGACATTTACGTGAAAGTGCCGAACGACGGCGCGCATACGTCATGGCCCGTCCTGCGGACCTCGCTCGCCGCCACCTGGGCGCACTGGTCGCAGCACCTGCTGAGCGGACCGCGCCACCTGGCCGGAAAGCTGCTCTACGGCAACGACGAGGTATTCCGCCGTTTCGCCACCGCGGCGCGCGGCTCTGCCGATCCCGCGCTGATCGGCCCGGACGACGCGCTGGCGGTACTGCGCATGCAGCACGAGATCATCGAGCACGCCGAGCGCTTGACATGAGCAACTCCGGCACGTGGCCGCCTTGCGCGTCGTCCTCGTGACGCATTACTATCCCGCGCACCGCAGCGGGATCGAAATCGTGGCGGGCGAACTCGCCCGCCGCCTTGCCGCCGAACCTGGCATCCAGATCAGCTGGCACGCGAGCGACTGCGATCCGGCGCCCACGCAGGACGGCCCAGGCCTGCGCTGCCAGCCCGCCTCCGCGTTCAACGGCCTGGAGCGCTGGCTCGGCCTGCCCTACCCATTGTGGTCGTGGGGCTCGCTCGTCCGGCTGGTGCGCGAGGTGCGCGCGGCGGATCTGCTGCACCTGCATGACTGCCTGTACTTCGGCAACGTGATTGCTTGCATTGCCGCGCGTCTTGCCGGCCGTCCCGTAATCGTCACGCAGCACATCGGCCCGGTGCCTTATCGCAATCCAGTGCTGCGCCTGATGCTCGCTATCGCAAACAGGCTGGCCGGCGGATTTGTCCTCGGCAGCGCCTGCCGCGTGCTTTTCATCGCCGAAACCACGCGCGCGTATTTCGCGCCGCTGGTGCGTTTCCGCAATGCGCCGCTGGTCGTCGCCAACGGCGTGGACTGCGCGCTTTTCAAGCCCGCGCGGGACGCCGACCGGGAGGCGTCGCGCGCGCGCCTCGGCGTACGGGAGGGGCAGCCGCTCCTCCTGTTTGCCGGCCGATTCGTGGAGAAGAAAGGCATGCCGCTGCTCGAGCAGCTGGTGCGGGCAACGCCCGACGCGCTCTGGCTGTTCGCCGGCGCCGGACCCCTCGACCCGGAGCGCTGGGGCGCGCCGAACCTGCGCGTGCTGCGCGGTCTGAGCCAGGCGGGGCTCGCGCCACTGTATCAGGCCGCGGACCTGCTGGTGCTGCCGAGCTTCGGTGAAGGTTTTCCGCTCGTCGTACAGGAAGCGATGGCCTGCGGCACCCCGGCGCTCGTGGACGCATCGACCGCTCAGGCCTGCCCGCAGGCAACCGGGCTGCTGCACGCGGAACCGGTCGAGGGGACAGATGCCGCGGAGCGCTGGACGCGCCGCATCCTCGCCCTCGCCCACGACGGCTTCGACGCCGGCCTGCGCGCGCAGCGCGCCGGCTTCGCGCGCGAGCACTGGTCCTGGGACGAATCTGCCAGGCGCCACGCGCAGGCCATGCGCGAGTGCACGGCCCGATGACCGCCGGCGCGCTTTCCAAGGAAGCGCGCCGGCTTGCGGAAGCCAGCCTCGCCATCACGGTCGCCATTGGCGTCGCGCTCGCATTTCGCAAAGAGGGATTGCAAAACCCCTTCGCCGGCGTCTCGATCTACAGCCACCTGCTGCTGTTCCAGGACTACTACGCGGTGGCGCCCTATGCCATCGTCGCGGCACTCGCGCTGCTCGCGCCGGTGCGCGAGTTGGGCCTGCGTTTCGCGACCTGGATAGGCGGGCATCCCGGCCTCGTGGCGGCCGCGACCACGCTCGCGCTGGCCGCCGGCAGCCGCTTCGTCTATCACGCGCACCCGCTGTCGATGGACGAGTACGCGCTCGTCTTCCAGAGCCAGATTTTCGCCGAGGGCCGGCTCACCGGGAGGTATCCGGCGGAGTTGATGGACTGGATCATCCCGAGCTTCTTCCAGGGCCGGTTCATCTCGATTCTTGGCAGCGCCGGCGACGTGGTTTCCGTCTACTGGCCCGGCTATTCGCTGCTGCTCACGCCGTTCACTGCGCTTGGAATTCCCTGGCTGCTCAACCCGCTCCTCTGCGGCGGCACGGTTTTCGTGATGCATGGCCTGGGCCTGCGGCTGTTCGGCAACCGGGCGGCGGCCGGGCTCGTCGTGCTGCTGACGATCGCCTCGCCTGCGGTGACCGTCAACGGCATCTCGTTCTACAGCATGCCGGCGCATCTGCTCGCCAACGGCCTGTACCTGCTGCTTCTGCTCGAACCCACGCCGCGGCGCGCATTCGCTGCCGGCGCCATCGGTTCGCTTGCGCTCACCCTGCACAACCCGGTGCCGCACATCCTGTTCGCGCTGCCCTGGCTGGTCTGGCTCGCGCTGCGGCCGGAGCGATTCCGGCTGCTCGGTGCCCTTGTTGCGGGTTACCTGCCCGGCTGCCTGCTGCTCGGATTCGGCTGGTCGCTCTTTCTGGGCCGGCACACCGAAGTCGCGGCCGTCGGCGCCATCGCCGCCGCGGGCGCAAACCTGCTCTACGATCGCGTGGCTTCGATCGGCACCACGGTGTCCAGCCTGGGCCTCGCATCCCGGCCGCTGGACCTGGCCAAGCTCTGGCTGTGGTCGGTGCCGGGCATGATGGTGCTCGCGCTTGTGGGCGGATGGCAGCTCAGGCGCGAACGAAGCTTCTGGTGGGCCATCGCTGCCTCGGGGCTGCTCACCTACTTCGGCTACTTCCTCGTGCCTTTCGATCAGGGGCACGGCTGGGGAGCGCGCTACTTCCATTCGGCCTGGCTCGTGCTGCCACTGCTTGCAGTTCACGTCCTGCGCGCGCCGAACGCCGCGCTGGCGGGCTACGTCGCGGGCTGTGCCGTCCTCAGCCTCGTGCTCCTCACCAGCCTGCGCGCCCTGCAGGTCGAGCAGTTCATCGCCCGGCACATCGCACAACTGCCCGCCGCGGCCAGCGGCGAAGCGAAAGTGCTCATCATCGACGGCCGCAACAGCTACTACGGCTGGGATCTGGTGCGCAGCGACCCTTTTTTCCGTGACGAGGTGAAAGTCTTCCTTTCACGCGGCGCGGAGCGCGACGCCGCAATGATGGCCGCGCGCTTCCCGGCGTATCGCCTGCTCGCCGCCGACCGGCACGGCTGGGTCTGGGGCAATCCGGCCCGCTAGCGCTCAGGTCCGGCCGCGTCCGCGCACCAGCATCATCGCGAGCAGGAATGCGCTGAACGCGAGGTTGAGTCCCAGCACCACGATGGTGGTCGCGACAAACGCGAGGTGAACCGTGTTCTCCATCGCTTGCCCGGGGCTGGCGATGCGCTCGGCGAGAATCGCGGCGTCCACCGCAAGGCCGAGGAGCATCAGCACGAGGCCGCCGATCAATCCCCATTCGAGCGTGTAGCGGCCGGTCAGCAGCTCCAGCACGCGGCTCTTGAGCGCCGGAAAGCGCTGCGCCATGACCGCCTTGGCCAGCACGCCGAGATTCAGAATGTTGAATCCGGCCAGCGAGAGCATGGCGCCAAGCGCCAGGTAGTGGATACCGAAGTAGGCTCCGCCGATTTTCACCGGACCCAGCGCGAGAAGCATCTGCAACAGCAGGCCCGTGCCAAGCAGCAAGGCGCCGGGGACCAGGTAGAGATAGTCGGGCGAGTGCGTGAGGATCAAACGCAGATTGCGCCAGCCGTCACGAAAGGTCCTCAAGTGCGGCGGGCGGCCACGCTTGTCGCGATAAAGGCGCGTCGGCACCTCCGCGATGCGCAGTCCCTGGTGCGCCGCCGTGATCACCATCTCCGCGACGAACTCCATCCCTGGGGCGGCCGTGCGCATGCGCGCGTAGGCTTCCTGGGTGAAGGCGCGCATGCCGCACTGGACATCGCCCAGCTTGACGCCGAACACGAGGCGAATGAGTGCCGAGAGCAGTGGCGTGCCCATATAGCGGTGCAGGAACGGCATGGCGCCCGGCTCGATGCCGCCGCTGAATCGGTTGCCGCCGACCAGGTCGTAGCCTTCGCGCACCTTGTCAATGAACGGGGCGATCGCTCCCCAGTCGTAGGAATCGTCGCCGTCGCCCATGACGATGATGCGGCCGCGCGCGGCCTCGATCCCGCTTTGCAACGCGACGCCATAGCCCTTGACGGACTCATGGATCACGCGCGCGCCGAAATCCCGTGCCAGCTGCGCCGAATCGTCGGTCGAGCCGTTATCGACGACGACGACTTCGCCGGCGATACCCATGTCGGCGAAGCTGCGCAATGCCTTCTGCACGCAGATGCCGATGCTGCGCGCCTCGTTCAGGCAGGGGATGACCGCCGAAACCTCGACGGCGCCGTCAGCGGGTCTCTTCGTGGTACTCATCGTCGATGTTGACGCCCCAGATTTCCGCCTTGTCTGCGCTTCCCGCCAGTATCGCCTCGACCGCCTTCTTCGCCGACAGCATCGAGTGGTCCTGGTTGTTGTAGCGGTGCATGCCGTTGCGCCCGGCCAGGAACAGGTTCGGAATGCCGTCGAGATAACCGCGCAATTCATCGAAGCGCGCGTAGCTGCCATAGTAGCCGGGATAGGCCTTCGGCATTCTGATGACGATGCCGTCGAGGCAATCGCCGCGGTCAGCGAGATTCAGGCGCCGCATTTCGTCAATGCCGAGCTGCCGCAGCACCTCGTCGGGCATGGTCCAGAGCGCGTCGCCCTCGCGGCAGAAATACTCCATGCCGATCCAGACGGTCTCCGGATCCTTGACCATGTAAGGGCTCCAGTTGTTGAAGATCTGCAGCCGGCCCACCTTGACGCCGGATTCCTGCACGTAGATCCAGTTGTCAGGGACGAGGTTCATCGGACCGCTGCCCCCGGAGTTGCGCATCAGACGGCGATAGAGCAGTCCGACGGTGATGAAATCGCGGTACTCCAGTCCGGCCGCGATCTCGCGCGCGGCGGGCGGTGCGCCTGGCGCGAGGCCGAGCACCAGGTCGCGCACCGGCATGGTCGAAATGAAATTCTCGGCCTCGTAGCGCCGCGCGCCATTGGCCGTACGCACCTGCACTGCGCGGATCCGTCCGTCCGCCTGCTCGATCTGCGTGACGGGTGCAGAAAATTCCAGGCGCACGCCGCGCCCGCGCAACCGTTCCGCCGTGGTCTCCCACATCAGCCCCGGCCCATACTTCGGATAGAGGAAGCGCTCGATCAGCGAGGTCTGCCGCGCGGCGGCGAGCCCGCCGCTGCGGCGAAACGGCATGAGCAACGCATGCAGCAGGGCGCTCGCGATGGACAGGCTCTTGATGCGTTGCGCACCCCATTCGGCGCTGATCTGGTCGCAGGGCGTGCCCCAGACCTTCTCAGTGTATTCCTTGAAGAACTGCAGATACAGAAGCCGTCCGAAACGATTGATGAAAAAATCCTCGAGGCTGCGCTCGGGCTTGCGCGGAAACAGCATCGAGCGTGCGTAGCTCGCGCCGAACTGCGCGCAGCGCCAGAGCCCGAGCTTGAGCGCGGTCTCCAGGTTCGCCTTCAGGGGGTAATCGAAGAATTTTCCGTCGAAGTAGATGCGCGAAAGTCGCTTGCGCACCAGCATGACCCGCGCATCGGCCTCCGTGGCCAACGCGGCTGCGCCCAGCGTCCGTTGCTTGCCCTGGTAGGCGAGCACAAAATCGCTGTCGCCGGCGTCCCGGGACGCGCCCGCGGCCAGCGGCAGCATGCGCGTCCACCAATCCATGACCCAGTCCGATTTTGAGAAGAAACGGTGGCCGCCGATGTCGATGCGGTTGCCCTTGTACTCGACCGACTGCGACAGGCCGCCGACGGAGCGCGTGGCTTCCAGCACAACAACATCGCTCACGCCGGCCTCGGCAAGCTCCCAGGCCGCGGTCAGGCCCGCCGGTCCGGCGCCAATGACGACTATCCTTGCGCGGTGGGTTTGGATGAGCTCAGTACCTTGTGAAAAGCACGAGCTTGCGCGTAGCGAAGTTGAAGCAGAACACCAGCGCCGCCGATGGAATCTTGGCCTGGACGGGATTGAGGGCGAAACGGTCGACGCCGATGTAGAGAATCAGTTCATTGATGCCCATGCCGACAAGACCGATAAACGCAAAGATTGCAAATTCGACCCGGCGGTCGGCAAGGCGCCGCTCGGCGAATACCCAGCGCACGCTAAGCAGGTAGACCAGCGCCAGTCCCCCGGCGAAACCCAGCGGCGCGGCAACGAGGTAGTGCACACCGGCGAGATAAACCAATCCAGCCAGGATAGCCGTGTCGATGCCCAGCGCGAGGGCGGAGGCGCCGAAATAGCGGAAGCCCTCCTGTGCGATTCCGTGCAATGACCTCACCTGCCTGCTTTGAGAAGTATCGACGTCACCATGCTCCCGCCCTCCTGCGTACGCAGGTGAACGACTTCCGCCTTGTCGACGAGCGCGCGATTCCCGGCCTGCCACGCGTGGGGGCGGATCGTATCGCGCGGGTTGTACAAGCTGAGGAAAACGTAGTCGGCACCGGACGCGCGCACGGCATCACGGTAGGCGCCGCTTGGCAGCGCCGAGTCCGGTGCTGGAAGGCCGCGGCGCCCGGCAAGCAGCGCGATGTACGAGGGAGCAACCCACATGACGCGATCTTCGGGCCGGGTGAGGCTTTTGATCGCCTCCATGTCCTCGAACAGATCGAGGTGACGCTGGGCGCGCGCGCGCGCCTCCGAAAGGCCCGGCGTGCTGTACCAATCGATGATTTCGGCGTAGCGACCGGGCGCCTGGGCGCGCTGGAACATGAACGCCAGCGCGGGCACGGTCAGGCTGAGCAACAGTATCGCGATCAGCCCGGACCCCAATAGCGCCGGCCTCGACAGCAGGCGCAGAGCCTGACCGGCTGCCCAGAAGGCATACAGCACCAATACCGGCAAAATCGGAAACAGGAACCGCCCCATTTGGTCGTAGAAGGGCCAGATCAGGAAAGTCGCAACATAGCCGGCCGTCATCCAGCCGTCCGGTTTCCCGGCAAGCAATCGAATCGCCATCCCGGCAAGCCCAAGGCCGCCGATAGCGCCGGCAAGCAGCATACGCACCGGCTGTCCGTCGACCCAGTAGATCAGCAGCGAGGTCACCCACGCTTCGCTCATCGCGTTGGCCTGGCGTAGCAGGCTCGCGCCGATCGCCGCAGCTGGGCTCGCCGCACCGAGAAATACAGCACCCTGCTCCCCAACGATCTGCGCGTAGCTATCGGATGTGGCCGCAGGTCGAAGCAGCATCCAGGCGCCGTAGGCGGCGATCGCGACCAGCGCCGGCAACGCCGCGCGCGCCCTCGAAGACGCCTGCTGGCCTCGCCGCGTCAACGCCCACAGCGCGTAGGCGGCGATCATCGGCAGCGCCGCAGTGCGCGTCAGCATCATCGCTGCCATCAGCAGCGCGAGGAGCCAGATTCTTCGTCTTTCGCTTTCCGCGCCGTCGATCAGGCAAAAGGTAGCCAGCAGCAGCAGTCCAAGCAGGGGTTCGCTCAGAATCCCCTTGGCATTGACCCACAGCGCGGGCAGCAACGCCACGCAGAATGCGGCGGCGGCGGCCGCGCGCCGGTCGTCGAACCAGCGGGCGCCCAGAACATAGACCAGCGGAATCCAGCCTGCGATCAGCAGCGCGGTCAAGGCGTGCGCCCACGCCAGTTGGTGCGCTGCGCCGAAAAGAGCAAGAATCAGCGGAAACAGAGGCGGATAGAAAGCCTCGCGCGCAAAGGCGGCCGCAACCGCCGGCGAGGCCACATTCCAGGGCGAGAAAACCTGCGCCATCACCAGATAGCTCACACTGTCATCAGCAAACGTGGCAAGCGTAGGTTGCCAGACGAAGGCTGCGCAAGCGCACGCAAAGGCCAGCGTCAGGAACGCAACCGCGATCGCCGGTAATCTGGACAGCCGCGCGGCCTGCCCCATCTGCGCGCGGTCACTTCCGGGCATCGGGTGCAAGGTGCATATGCTCCATCCAGATCGCCTGATACGAACGTTCCAGCTCTCGCGTCAAATCAACCTCGTCCACCAGCGACGAAGTACGCATGCGCTCGCGCAGCCCCCCGCGAAATCCTCCGATTGCCTCGAGATCGCCCGCCAAGCGGGCACAGATGCGCACAAACTCGGCGACGTCGCCGGCGATGAGATCGTTCAATCCAAGCCAGCCGAGCAAGCAGGCGCCCACGCGTCCGGCGTGGCAATCTCCACGCAGCGCGACTACCGGCACGCCCATCCACAGCGCCTCGCAGGTCGTGGTCGTGCCGTTGTAGGGGAAACTGTCCAGCGCAATGTCGATCTCCCGATAGGCGCCCAGGTGGTCTTCCACGGCAGCCGTCCAGCCGCGCAGATCGACCCTGTCGTGGGCCACGCCCACCGCATCGAAGCGCCGTCGAATTCGCTCCCCCACCATGGGCAAGTCCAGTGCGTTGCTCTTGAGCACCAACCGCGATCCGGGAATCGCGTTCAGGACGCCGGCTGCAGCATCGAGGAAGCTGTCCGAGAGCTTGATGATGTTATTGAAGCAGCCGAAGGTCACATGGCCGCTGCTGAGCGCCGGCAGAGGACCGGGATCGGGCGCTTTCGTGTCGGGTCGGTAGCAGAGAAAGGGCCGCGGCAGGCGCAACAGCCGTTCTACGTTCAACTCGTCCGCGCGTCCCGGAGGGTCAACCAGTGCATCCGTGATCCTGTAATCGACGGTCGGCAGTCCAGTGGTATTGGGGTAGCCGAGATAAGTCGCCTGGATCGGTGCCGGCTTCACCGCCAGAACGCCGATGCGGTGGCCGGAAGTGTGCCCCGCAAGGTCGACGAGTATGTCGATACGATGCGAGCGTATGCGCTCGGCAATCGCTGCATCGGAGAGACCGGCGCAATCCGACCAGTGCTCAACCTGCCCGCGCAGGCGCTCGGTCACTTCGTCCTTCGACGGATGGGTATGGAAGCAGAAAACCTCGAATTTTGTGCGGTCATGTCTCTCGAGGACCGGCCCGATGAACGTCATGACGACATGCCGGCGGAAATCCGGCGACATGTAGCCGAGCCTCAACCTCCTCGGCCAGCGCGCATCCGGCGGCGGCAGCGGGACGGGCCGCGCATGGCGCAGGCCAAAGGCGCGATGTTCCCTGGCAATCGCGCCTGCGTCGTGCCTGTCGCTGTAGTTCAGCGTGAACAGGAGGCCGTTCTGTGCGCCCAGGTGGTCGGGCAAAAGCGCGACTGCCTTACGGTACTGCAGGATCGCATCCTCCACCCTGCGCAACTGCCGGTACAGGCTGGCGAGATTCGCACAGGGCTCGAACATTTGCGGGTGGGCCTGGGCCAGGGGCTCAAGAACCGCAAGCGCCTCTTCCCATCGCCACAGCTCCATCAGCGACATGCCATAGTCGCTGCGCCCGTCGGCATCATCGGGCCGCAGCACCAGGGCATTGCCGAGCGTCTCGACCGCCTCGTCGAAACGGCGCGCCCGGTAGTACTGATTGCCGAGCGCAAACAGGAACGTCGGCTCATCCGGATTCGCCTCGACGGCATCGCGATACAGTGACACTGCCTCCGCGCTGCGGCCTTCGCCGTCGACAATGGTGCCGAGGAAATACGCGGCGTCGGCATAGCGCGGGTCCGCCTTCAGAATTTGCCGGTAAAGGCGCGCGGCCTCGGGCAAGCTGCCTTTCTGGTGGTGCTCGTAGCCCTCGCGCATCCACGCGTCCAAGCGCTCCCTCGGCGTACCTGCTGACGGCGCCTCGCGGCGTCCGAACAGGCGCGAGAGCCAACCCCCGGGGGCACCTTTCATCCTGATAGCATACCGCCGGACACAAGGAGTCCATCATGCTGTTCAACCGGGTCAGCAACCGCGACATTGAGCAATTCGCCACCGAGGTGGCGCGTGAATTTGCCAAAGCCTGCCCGCTCGCCGATACGCGGGGCGAGCGCAGCTCCTTGAGAAAACTGGCGCGCTCCATCGATGCCGCCTGCGAGCGCGCGGCCGCGTTCCAGAAGGAGAAGAAACTCGGGGTCTACGGCAAGGCGAAGCTCGGCACGGCGTTCAAATGGGAGTTGAAGGAGCTCGGCTACGAGGACGAATTCGTGGACGAGTTCACGCGCAACCTGCTGATGCGCCTGTCGCGCTGAGCGCGCAATCCTACTGACTGACGCGGCTGACGCGTTTCGTCACGTACCGACCGGAAATGTCAGCAACTTGCAGGCTTTTATTCGCGGCGGCAGAACCGGCTATCGCCTGCGTGCGCCATGGTCTCGCAAGCCATTGAAAACGCGAGCCTTCCTGGGGCGCCGGCGCGCTTTTGCAAGAAATCTTGAATTGGCATGATCGTTGCCTTTCCTGCTTACGATAGATTCCGCGGCCACTGCCCGGAGCCAAACAGGGGCGCAGAAAAAATGAAACATATGAAACGACTGCAACAGGGCTTCACCCTGATCGAATTGATGATTGTCGTGGCGATCATCGGCATTCTGGCCGCGGTCGCGATTCCTGCGTATCAGGATTACATCGCGCGGGCGCAGATGAGCGAGGCCGTGAGCTTGCTGAGTTCGGGAAAAGCCGCCATGGCCGAGCACTTTGTTGACCACGGTTACTGGCCCGCGAGTTCGTCCGAGGTCATGGGCAGCACCTCGGGCAAATACACCGCTTCCATCGCCATTTCCGGCACGCCTACTACCTTGGGCACGCTGACGCTGACCGCAACAATGCAGGCCACCGGCATCAACAACGCCATCACCAGCGGCACGGCGATGCTGTACACCACCGACGGCGGGAAGGTTTGGACCTGTTCGCCAGGCAACACTGGCACGCCTGTGCAGGCTAAGTATCTGCCGAGCGCCTGCCGCTAGGCTTCCCATAATGTGACCATTCTGGTCGCTGCCTGACGGAATGCGTCTTGCCTGCATAGCGGGCCTGCGACCCTTCGAAGCGAAAGCGGAATTATTTCCACCTGAGTCTATTTTAAGTGTTTGAATTAATGTAAATTTATTGCGAGCCACAGATGCCCGCAGAATCTCGGTTTTTGGCATGATGGTTGCGTGTGTGCGGACAGCGGTCGAGTTCCGTCCGCAGATATTCAAGCAGTACTTATCAACCTGAACAGGAGCATTGAATGAAAACGTTGCAGAAGGGCTTTACGCTGATCGAACTGATGATCGTCGTTGCGATCATCGGTATCCTTGCGGCGGTCGCAATTCCGGCGTACCAGGATTACATCGCGCGGGCGCAGGTGTCTGAAGCGGTGAACCTGCTGGCCTCGGGCAAGACGGGAATGGCGGAGTACTTTGCCGACAAGGCGCAATGGCCGACCGCTGCCTCTGAAGTGATGGGCAGCACGTCGGGCAAGTACACGGCGACGATCGCCATCACTGGCACGCCGACCACGTTGGGCACGCTGACCCTGACTGCAACGATGCAGGCCAGCGGCATCAACACCGGCATCACCAGCGGCACCGCGATGCTGTACACCACCGACGGCGGGAAGATCTGGACCTGCTCGCCGGGCAACACCGGTACGGCTCTGCAATCCAAATACCTGCCGAGCGCCTGCCGCTAAGCTGTTCTTTCGTACTAGCTATACTCAAAAGGCCGTCGCGCATAGCGACGGCCTTTTGATTCCTGCGTCGCGCGTCCCGATTACGGACGCACCCGCAATATCGATTCGTACGGCGCCTCGGGGCGCCCTCCTGCTGACTTCGCAATGCAACGTCGCATTGAACTACTGCCTGCCGAATTGAGGATCGCACTCTGGGCCGCGGTTGCGATGCTCGTCTGCGCCGAGATCCTCGGCCTGCTCGGGGCCGTGATGGCGCCGCACGCCAAGGTGGCCGAGCAAATTTCCGCAGGGTTTGTCGTTCATGACTACGGCTCCCTCGCGCTTCACTTCGTGCTGCTTTTCGCATTCGTGCGCCCGGGATGGCGGGCGACCGCGTTCGTCGCGGCCGGGGGCCTCGCCCTCGACGCGCTGCTGCTGC
>Ga0315910_10001958_pt1 | contig 18528 bp, 15 predicted proteins | sample EdamamesoilMG_FD_204470 | JGI IMG/M metagenome (GOLD analysis project Ga0315910, IMG submission 204470) | Garden soil microbial communities collected in Santa Monica, California, United States - Edamame soil | ecosystem: Environmental > Terrestrial > Soil > Garden | place: USA: California...
CCGGCAACGCCACAAATAAAGCCGTAACCGACAAGCGGGCCGGTGCGTATCTTAAGGAGATGGTGTGGTGCATTGAAGCCAGGAAGAAAATGCAGGGATAGTGGCTACCACAATTCACGGTACAACATCATGATTTTTTTTTGTAAGGGAACCTATCCATGCTGTATTTTATTTAGTGTACATGAACAAGGCATTTATTCAAAAATTATACTTCTCACATCAGGCTTGCCCAACGTGTCCGGCACCCTCTGAAGTTTCCGATTTTTTTGTTGAACTGTTAGGGGCGTTGTTCGCTGACTTTACGCAGTTGGCTTCGCTTTCGGAAGATGAATTCACCCGGCTTATCGAACGACTGCAACAAGAGCTCGAACGTATCCTTCGTCATAACCCGAATGGAGGATTTGGAAATCCGAAGGACATTGCCGGAAAGTTTTTTGAGTCCCTTCCGGATATCTTCGAACGAATTCAAAAAGACATTACAGCCATGTACGAAGGTGATCCGGCCGCTAAAAGTCGGAGTGAAGTTATTCAAACCTATCCGGGCTTCTACGCAATTGCGGCTTATCGCATTGCCAATGCCCTGCACACAATGGGTGTGGAAGGGATTCCGCGCATTATCACGGAGCATGCGCACAGCCGTACAGGAATCGATATACACCCTACCGCTTCCATTGGCGAATACTTCTGCATCGACCACGGAACCGGAATTGTAGTAGGTGAAACAACCGTGATCGGAAATCATGTGAAGCTATATCAGGGTGTTACACTCGGTGCGCTAAGTGTTAACAAAGAAGATGCTTCGCGTAAGCGGCATCCTACGTTGGAGGATAATGTGGTGGTATATGCAGGAGCAACTATTCTGGGCGGAGAAACCATTGTGGGGCATGATAGTATTGTAGGCGGAAATGTGTGGCTTACCCGAAGTGCACCGGCTCATTCTAAAATTTACTATCAGGCCAAAATGTTCAATGGCGATACCAACGAAGTGGATATGGTCATCTTCAAAGCCGAAGAAAAATAATCTCCCACATCTCATATCTGACATCCCACATCTAACATCTCATATCTAATCCATGCCCCTCATGAAGCTCTTCGAACTGATCGGTAATACACCTCTTGCTGAGTTACAATCCATTCCGGTGAAGAAAGGTGTAAGTGTGTTGGCAAAACTGGAAGGAAACAATCCGGGGGGAAGTGTAAAAGATCGCGCAGCTTACGGCATGATTAAAGGTGCACTTGATCGCGGGGAGATCAAGCCAGGCGATAACCTGGTAGAGGCAACCAGCGGAAACACCGGCATAGCACTGGCCATGATTGCCCGCATCATGAAGGTGAACATGACACTGATTATGCCCGATAACTCAACGCGCGAACGCGTGCTGGCTATGGAGGCTTACGGAGCAAAAGTAGTGTTAACACCAGCCGAGAAGACAATCGAGTATTCGCGTGAGCTTGCCGAAACAATGGTGCAGCGCGAAGGCTACTTTATGTTAAACCAGTTTGCCAATGCTGATAACTATCGGATGCATTATAATACTACCGGTCCGGAGATATGGCGCGATACACAAGGCAAGGTAACGCACTTTGTTTCGGCTATGGGTACAACCGGCACCATCATGGGTGTGTCGCGATTTTTAAAGGAACAAAATCCCGCGGTTCAGATTGTGGGAACTCAGCCGTTGGACGGTTCCTGTATTCCGGGCATCAGAAGATGGTCGAAGGAATTTCTCCCCAAAATTTTTGACCCCAGCCGCGTTGACCGGGTAATGGATGTAAGCGAACAAGATGCCCGGCTTTTTACAAAACGGTTGGCCAAAGAGGAAGGTATTCTGGCCGGCATGAGCAGTGGTGGCGCGTTGCGTGCAGCCATGAATATCGCCAGCGAGATTGACTCCGGAGTAATCGTGTTTATCGCCTGCGACCGGGGCGACCGTTATCTCAGTTCTGATTTGTTTGAGTAGCAGCGTCATCGACACAAAGCATAGTAAGCAAAACGCAGAAAGAATATTCAGGTGTATGTAATGCTTGATCAGGTAAGTGTTATTCCTGTGGTTCCGGGTTAGTTTCTGAGTCATTGGTAACTCCAACTTTGGTCTTCAACGTTGTAACCAAATTACTGATGGCGTGTTTAACGTCCGGGTTATTTGCCTTCTTTTCCATATCCGTAGCTTTACTAAGCATACCACTATAGTTACCATTTGGAAAAGTTTTCATTAGATCAGAGAAGGATTCACCAATTCCATCAGCGAAATTTTTTAATGCATAATCGGAGAAGGATTTTTCGCGATTAATGTTGTCGAGATAATTATTGAAGTTACTAATAATGGTTTCTTCGTTTTCCTTAATGATATAGTTTACCTGATCGGCATTGTCAGCTTCCAGCAATATCTTGTCGTTTCCGATTTTGAAGTACTGAATCTGAAGATAAAGCCCAAAACGCAATAGTTCTATTAGTTCTTGGTCGTATATGAACTTATCCTCACGATCCATAGCGTTATAGAGATCGGTTAACTGTCGAAATTGACTAAACATTTCACTGGAAAAATCAGCGCGATGTCTTAAGCCTAACGAGTTGTCCTCCATGACACTGGAGATATTTTTTCGATCCACTAACTTTTTGAAAACAGGCGATGTTTCTGGATCAGAAAGCATGGGATATTTTTCATCCTGTGGAGTATTGAATTGCAATTCACTGATAGCTGCTTTGTAATCATCAACTCCCCAAAAAGGCTTTTCCATCGGAAACTTATCGGTTTTGGATGCCTCACAGCTAACAAGAAGAATAATTACTAATACAATAATAAGAGGATGAGTTTTAGTGTTTGTATTCATATTAATCGTTATTTTTTAACAACATGGTTAGTGTAATCTATCATTGACACCAATGTGCTATCAATGTATCGTTCCCATCGTTTTTGTTCTTGATTCAGGTAGCCATGATAGGTTTGGTTGTCATAAGCTTGTTGCAATGAATCCTCTTTCTCCTGAAGTGATGAAAGATAATCTGATAAGTCTAAGAATCCAATTAGTGGTTCAGAAGAAACCTTTTTTCTCATCATCCTGGCAACACTTTCGGCCAGATGGAAATGATATAGTTCATGCTGTAAAAGGGATTGATTGACAATGCTTTTATTGAACACATACGATCGCGCAGGATGAAAGTAAGTCACGATTTCAATATCTCCAATAGGGGTCTGGCTTACTTTGATTTGTGTTGATATGAAGGCAAATTTTTTTCCACCATACAATGTAAAGTTTGGATAGTTGCGACCTCTAAAATCACTCCATGTAATTTTCTCCCAATCTTCATAAGGGATTGGAGATTTGTAGTTTAGGAAATTTACGTGGTAGCTGATAGTATAAGCAAGAATTAAAACCGATACAAAAAAAAGAACAAGATTACGGCTCATTTGAACTGACGATTGGTGGCTTTGACAACGGATAGCAAGATGAGGTACGTAATAGGTGAAACAAATACATTTGATATGAAAAAGAAGAATGCTCTAAATGAAAGCATGGGCATACCCTGCAGGAGTATGAACTTACCGTATGTAAAATAAAGTGAAACGATCAAAACATTGTAGGTGATCATAGATAGTCCAAAGACATTGGCGGATGGAAACGTTTTATGTTCAAAGCTATAGTAGAAGATGAAACCAACGGCCAGTATGTTAAAGAGAATAATAAGTAAGGGATAACTTAAGAACAGCTCACAAAGCATAAGAACTGAAAAGGAAAAAAAACTCCAGGTCACTATTGAAAGCGTAGATAATTTGAAGCTGTTCATCCTAGTCATGGGTCATATTTACTCCACCACAATCAAGTAGTAGTTTCTCCTTCCCTTTTGTGCCAGCAGGTATTTGTTTTGAAGCAGCTCGAACGCTGGCTTTTCGTTTGGGTCGGCAAGCCTGGCTTTGTTAATGCTTACGCCACCGGCCTGTATCATTTTGCGCGCTTCACCTTTGGATGGAAACGCAATGTTACCAATGGTAACAGAAAGCAGGTCGGTTACGGTAGCGGCATCGGCAAGCGCTTGCCTGGTTATGGTTGTTTGCGGAACACCTTCAAACACAGCAAGCAGTGTTTCTTCATCGATGGTGGCCAGTTCTTCGGTGGTTGAATTTCCAAAGAGTATGCTCGAAGCTCTTACGGCTTGCTCGTAGTCAGCCTGCGAATGCACACGCACGGTAATATCTTCGGCAAGCGCCTGCTGAAGTTTACGCAAGTGTGGGGCCGCGGTGTGTTCAGCGGTGAGATTTTCAATTTCTTCTTTTGATTTCAATGTGAAGATGCGAATGAAGTTTGCAGCATCTTCATCGGATACATTAAGCCAGTATTGGTAGAATTTGTAGGGCGATGTTTTTTTAGGATCAAGCCATACGTTGCCACCTTCGGTCTTGCCGAATTTGGTACCATCGGCTTTGGTGATCAGTTTGGTTGTAAGTGCGTAAGCATCACCATCTGATTTTCTTCGGATCAGTTCGGTACCGGTAACAATATTTCCCCACTGATCAGAGCCGCCAATTTGCAACTTGCAATTCTTGTTCGTGTATAGCCAGTAGAAATCGTATCCCTGTACAAGCTGGTAGGTGAATTCTGTAAACGAAAGTCCAGTTTCCAGGCGCTTCTGCACCGAGTCTTTCGACATCATGTAATTCACGGTAATGTGCTTGCCTACATCGCGAATGAAATCGAGAAAACGAAATTCCTTAAACCAGTCGTAGTTGTTTACCATCTCGGCACCGGTGGCACCGCTGAAGTCGAGGAATTTTTCGAGTTGTGCTTTCACGCAGGCCACATTGTGACGGAGTACGTCTTCGGAAAGGAGGTTGCGCTCGGCAGATTTTCCGGAAGGATCACCCACCATGCCGGTTGCGCCACCCACCAGGGCAAAGGGCTTATGGCCACAGCGTTGAAACTGAACCAGCGTCATGATCTGCACAAGGTGGCCTATGTGTAACGAATCGGCCGTGGGGTCAAAGCCGATATAGCCTGCCGTAACTTCTTTGTTCAGTTGTTCTTCTGTGCCAGGCATGATGTCGTGTATCATTCCGCGCCAGCGCAGTTCCTCTACAAAATTCTTCATCGCTAAATTTTGCCCAAAGATAGAAAAGTTGGCAAAAGTGCGGAGGTGATCACTACTAATCAGGAAAGAAAATCAACGGTACGTTGGATATAAAAAAGCCCCTCGCCCTGAAATGGGCGAGGAGCGAGGGAGGGCATCGTATGCGTTAATGCGATCCGGCAAGATCAACACTACGAATGCCGATGGTTTCTACAGTGATATTACGGCTTGCAGCAGTGCTGAGCTTGAACTCCTGAATAAGTTCCAATACATCATAGTCGATATCAACGGATGATGATCCGTCTATAATCACCTTGGCATTGGAAGGAACCTCTTCCAGGCTAAGTTGAATGCTGGCCTTGTTCAGGAAGGTAACTTCTTCGGATAACTTGATGTGGATTACTTCGCCTTCGTGACTCTTCTCACGTTTGTAATGATATGCGTGTTTGTAGTTTCTGCGAAGAATAAAGAAGATGGCGAACACCATACCAATGCCGATACCTTTTAACAAATCGGTGGCAAGGATGGCAATGATGGTGATGATAAAAGGCAGGAACTGTTCCCAGCCCAACTTGTACATCACGCGATAGAGCGACAACTTGGAGAGTTTGTAACCGACCATGAGCAGAATAGCCGCGAGGGATGCCAGGGGTATCAGGTTAAGGAACCGGGCAATGAAGACTGCGGATAAAAACATGATAACGCCATGCATGATAGACGATACCTTAGTACGGGCACCTGCATTGATGTTTGCCGAGCTTCTTACAATTACCTGGGTAATAGGTAATCCGCCAATTAACCCAGAAACCATGTTGCCAATACCTTGCGCTTTCAATTCCTGGTTGCCGGGGGTGTTGCGTTTAAGCGGATCAAGTTTGTCGGTGGCTTCTACACACAGTAACGTTTCCAGGCTGGCCACAATAGCAAGCGTGAAAGCTGTTACATAAACTTGCGGATTTGTAAACGCGGTGAAGTCAGGCATTCTGAAGAAGCTCACAAATTCTGCCGCACTGGAAGCTACGGGAAGCTGAACTACGTGATCGCCAGCAAGTGCCCATTCCGGTTTCGTGATACCCAGCAGGTAATTCATCACAATGCCGCCTACTACTACAAACAGAGCGCCCGGAAGAAATTTAAACACAGCAAATTTCTTCATGAAGGGTGTGTCGAAAAGTATCAGCAACGCAAGCGAAACGATACTAATAACAATGGCGCCAGGACTGTTGTAGATAAAAGCATAGTACAATTCACTAAACGTGTTGTGACCATCCGATTGTGCCAAGGAAGAAAAGTCTCCCATAAAGTCTTTGTCGTACCCAAGCGCATGCGGAATTTCCTTTAGTATTAGTGTAATACCAATAGCCGCTAACATACCTTTGATAACAGAAGATGGAAAGTAGTAGGCAATGATGCCGGCTTTAAGTTGGCCGGCAATAAATTGTAAGGCTCCGGCCAGCACCACGGCTAACAGAAAGGCCTCGAAGCCCAGTGTTTTGATGGCACCCAGCACGATAACCACAAGCCCTGCGGCAGGTCCGGAAACGCCAAGCGCAGAACCGCTAAATGCACCTACTACAATACCGCCAATTATTCCAGCAATAACACCGGAGAATACAAGGTCAGCTCTTCCGGTGGATGCGAGTCCTATCCCCAGGCAAAGGGGTAAGGCTACCAGGAAGACAACCAAACTTGCGGGTAAATCATTTTTAAGAGAAGTGAAAGAAATATCAGTTTTCATTTTAATACAAAGTCAAAAAAGAAGAGAATGTTAAACCTCGGTACCGGCTACTACTTTTGTGGTGATGTTATAAATTTTTGGAAGTTCGGATGAGCTATCCAGACTTACATTCAGGTCTTTAATCAACCCGGATTCTAGGCTGTAGACCCAACCATGGATAACAGGTTGTTTTTTGTTCTTCCAGGCATTTTGAATGATGGAGGTTTTGCTGAGATCAAATACCTGCTCCATTACATTAAGCTCAACAAGACGGTCAAACCGGGCGTCTTCGCTGGCAATACTCTCCAGTTCATCGGTATGCAGACGATACACATCTTTAATATGCCGCAACCAATTGTCAACAAGCCCAAATTGCTGGTTACTCATAGCGGCTTTTACGCCACCGCATCCATAATGACCGCAGACAATTACGTGGCGAACATGCAGGTGGTTTACCGCATAGTCCAAAACACTCAATAAATTCATGTCAGAGTGCACAACCATATTGGCAATATTGCGGTGCACAAAAATATCTCCGGGCTTTGTTCCGGTAATTTCATTGGCGGGTACGCGACTGTCTGAGCAACCGACCCAGAGAACCTCGGGACTTTGACCTTTCGCCAGTCGTGAAAAAAATTCAGGGTCTGATTCAATTTTCTCTTGTACCCATTTACGATTTCCGTCAAGCAATGATTTATAAACTTCCATTAGTAGTTCTATTTAAAAAGTATGGTAAAAAATTTACGACTTACTGGCTTCAGGGTTTGCTCAACTGAACTGAGTAAACCGATGCCGAAAAGCAAAAAAACATTACAGCTTTTACTGTAAAGGTGTTGCGCGTGATGTTACACGCGATAAAGAAATTGAACTAGATTTTGGGAGGAGGCCCCAGAATTTTTTGGTTGCCGGTGGTTGGCTTGTTAGAATCCGTAATCCACTGATGTTGACCTAACGAAAGGTGGCTGGATTGATGGGCGTGGTTTTTAATTTCAGTCAGGAGGTCTACTTCTTTACTCCACTTGGCATCTTCCGACTCTCCGCCAAAGATGTCCTTCTCCTCCTCTGAAGCAGCGCCAGCAATTAGCTTGGCAATGTTCTCGACCATCTGTTTGTTTTTGTCGAGCTTAAGAGCTGATACTTCCGCCAGAAAAAAGCTCATGTTCAGAAAGATAACCCCTGTAACAAGGGTCAAAACCTGTTGAAGACGTTTACTTCTGATCATTAGCATGGTGCAAAGAACGTCAATTTTATTAAAATTGTTATAGTTTGTCGTTATTGGTGAAATAATTACAACAGCGGCATAACGTGTTGTGCTTTTTGTAAGAACTTGCTTATTTATTTAAAATCAAACAGTTAAGACTTGATTATGAAACAGCCTGATGCACTAAATCTGGTGGCAGAATTTCACACAACCTTTAAACATCCAATTCTTTCACAGCCTGCTATTCCGGCCGAAAACCGATGCAAGCTTCGCGTAGCACTTATTGATGAAGAACTGAAAGAGCTCGAGGTTGCTATTCTGGAGAAAGATATCGTTGCTGTAGCCGATGCTTTGTGCGACATTCAATATGTACTTTCTGGTGCCATTCTGGAGTTTGGTCTTGGGGATAAGTTTGCCGCGCTTTTTGAAGAAGTGCAACGATCTAACATGAGCAAGGCATGTACAACCGAAGAAGAGGCCGTGGCTACCGTTGAGCATTACCGGAAGAAAGACGGAACCGAATGCTACTACAAACAAGAAGATGGTAAATGGTTGGTCTACCGAAAATCAGACAACAAAACGATCAAGTCTGTTCGTTACAGCCCCGCTGATCTGGAAGGAATACTGACGAAGTAATTCTTATACATAAAACTCAAATTGAAAAACCAAATCCTGCCCTTTTACCTGTAGTGGATTGATAGCGATGATGGACATTTCATTGTAGGCCTTTATAAATTCCTGTCGGCTAATTCTGAGCTTGCTCTGTCCGGGCTTGATACGATGGTATTGCATACGGCCCGATGCATTGGCTGTGGCTGTATACACATACCCAAATTGCAGAGGAATAGGAGAGGGGATGTACCGCATACCCGATGGTTACTTTTCAGCAATAGCTATTCTTAAATTCAGCACTAAGTATTCTGTTTTGCCTGGTATTGTATTGCGTTAATAGTGCGTATGCCCAGGCTGGAACATAATTAAAGCGTTCCTCCAGGTCTTCAATTTTCAGGCATAGCTCACGCACATAGAATCGTATCTGCTCAACATTCCGGCAATCGTCTGGCTTTACGAAATTCCTTTTCGTGAAAAGCCTTAGCTCCGTTTCAATTTTAGAGTGTTCGTAGGGTGTCATGGTATTGTGTAATAATGCACAATACTATATTAAATTTGATAATTAGTCAACTTTGTATGTGCAATATTTCACAAGTCAAAAAGCTTATCCACCTACACAGGATGCGGGACATTCACCTCATAATGAATTGAATTTATGATGGTTATAGGGGTTGATCTTCGGGTGTTTTCAAAGGATTGGAAGGTTGATTCAGTCTCTAAAGAATTATGAGGCTATGTCTTTTTTATCCAGACGGGATATAGTAAAGGTTTCAGATTCGTTTTAATCATTAACTTTAAAAACCACTAAACTTAAACTATGGAAAAGTTATCGTCCGGAAGCCCGTTCTTAAATTTCTGGCATTCGTCTATGATCATTGGCTCTATTATTATGATTGTAGCCGGCATCGTAATCTACCTCGTACATAAACTCCGTGTTTCTACAATCACCGAGTACAAGGGGAAATACGACTATCTGAATGCCAAGGAGATTAAAAACTATAAAAGCGTTTTTCTTTGCTTTGGAATCGCCACAATGATGATCATTAACCTGTATAGTGCAGGTAAGTTTAATTCAGTGGAACTTTGGTTTTTTGTTCGCCTGTTTATCTCGGTAGCCGGGGGTATTCTTATTTCGTACGTGGCATTTCTTGTGCTGGATTATTACTACCCAACGGTGCTGAACAGAAAACTACGTAAGTGGCGCTATACGCCCCGCATCACAAAAGCAGGAAACAAAATGCGGTTGCTAAGTGAAGAAGAAGAAGATGTTCACCTGGCAGAAGGCATGCAGGCCGAAGAAAATGTATTCTCTATCGATTATGATGTTTGGGTTGATGAAAAAACGGGTGACGTTAAAATCGAAAAATATCCGGGTCACCTGCAGGCCATTCAATGTAACAGTTGTGGTTTTTATACCATGCGCGTTACCAAGGAGGATATCACCCGTCAGCCAACAAAAGATGCACCGGGCGAATTAATTAAAAACTACCAGTGTTCGTACTGCAAGTCGGTTCGGGCCACAGCCTTTAACATTTCAACCAAAGAAGCAGACGATTACAAGAATGCCTCGCTGCGGAGTTATAAGAAGAATAAGAATATTGACATGGTAAGGGTGGAGATCCACTCCAGCTTAACCGGCAAGTCATTCTTCGAGTTTCAGAATATAGAGCAGACACAAAAATTTCTGGAGGAGTACGACTCCGAGAAAGGTTCTTGATAATCGGCCAATTCCGGTTTTTTATGGAGAAACCTGAAGTATGAATTTTTACGTTTCAATATGAGGCATGCGATTTGCCGGATTTTTAGGGAAAGAATAATTAAGAGAATGATGAAGAAATTGATTTTTGCGGGGATTGTAAGTGCTGCATTGGCAACATCAGCATGGGCAGATGTTATTACAAACGACACCACAACATTAAAACCAAGTGCTATTTACGGTAAAGAGGCTAGAGTTATTGCCTACCTGCTCGATAACAACCATTACCGTAAAATTACCCTGAACGATTCGCTGTCATCGGTTATACTCGATAAATACATTGCCGAGCTTGATCATAACAAGACCTATTTTCTAGCCAGCGATCTGGTGAAATTTGAAAAGTATCGGTACAAGATTGATGACCTTACCCGGACTGAGAATGTAGACGTTGCCTATGAGGTGTACTCCGTATTCAGGAGACGTTTTTTGGAGCGTATGAATTATGTTGATCAGCATCTCATCAAGCAAGTATTCGACTATTCGGTGGATGAATATTACGAAACAGATCGCGACAAAGAGCCCTGGTGCAAGAACGATGCGGAACTTAACGATGTATGGCGTAAAACGGTTAAGAGTCAGGCGCTAAGTCTGAAGTTGGCGGGAAAGCAACAGGCTGAGATTGAAAAAATGCTGAAAGAGCGCTACGATCGTCTTACCAAATCAATCGTTCAGTTTAACAGTGAAGATGTGTTCAGTATTTACATGAACACGATAACGGAAGCCTACGATCCACACACCAATTATTTTTCTCCGAAAGCTGCCGATCTGTTTAAGCAATCCATGAGTTTATCGCTTGAAGGAATCGGGGCACGGCTTCAAACCGAGAACGACTATACCAAAGTGGCCGAGATTATTGCCGGAGGCCCAGCCGATAAGAGTGACTTGATTAATGTAAATGATAAAATCACGGCTGTTGCCCAAGGTGATGGCGAACTGGTGGACGTTATCGGTTGGCGTATCGATGAGGTCGTTAAACTGATCAAGGGGCCCAAGGGTACCAAGGTTCGGCTACAGATCTTACCGGCTGAAACCGGAGTGAACGGTCCGCCAAAAGTAATTGAACTCATTCGCGATAAAATCAAACTCGAAGATCAGCGCGCGCAAAAAGAGATGATCAATTACCAGAAGGATGGAAAGAATATGAAGCTTGGAGTAATTACGCTTCCCAGCTTCTATATGGATTTTGATGCCTATCAAAAAGGCGATCCGAATTATACCAGTACTACACGCGATGTGCAGCGACTAATCAAGGAGCTTCAGGTGGAGAAGATGGATGGATTGGTCCTTGATCTGCGCAATAATGGTGGCGGATCACTGGCAGAAGCCATCGACCTTACTGGCTTGTTCATTAAAGACGGGCCGGTAGTTCAGGTAAAAAATTCGGCCAATAAAATTGAAGTGGGTACCGATGATGATCCAGCTATCGTTTACAGCGGACCTTTGGTAGTGATGACAAACCGGTTTAGTGCTTCCGCCTCTGAGATTTTTGCCGGAGCTATTCAGGATTACCGCAGGGGTGTGGTTGTGGGCGAGTCTACCTATGGAAAGGGCACGGTGCAATCGGTAGTCGATCTTAACCGGTTTATCAACGATCCGTCTGCACAGGTGGGCGAACTTAAGCTTACCTTTCAGAAATTCTACCGTGTAACCGGAAGCAGTACACAGCACAAAGGTGTAACTCCGGATATCAAGTTCCCAACGGCTTTAGACCCTGAGCAGTTCGGGGAAAGTGCAAGCCCCAGTGCATTGCCCTGGGATGAAATTCGTGGCACATTATATCAGAAAACTCCTGTGATTAACGACAAGGTGCTGGCCAATCTGAATAAAGCCTACAGCGACCGGTTAAAAACAGACCAGGCTTTAAGTCGGTTTGCATCAGAAACAGATGAAATTCGTAAGAGCTACCATGAGACTAAAATTTCATTAAATGAAGTAACGCGCAAGAAAGAGATGGAAGAAGCGGAGAAGAAGCGAGCCGTTAGTCCAAGCTTAAATACCACCCTGGGCAGCCCTGAGAAAACTCCGTCTTCTGATTTGCTGGAGATGGATGACGAATACCTGCGCGAAGGACTTTTTGTGTTGGGCGATCTGATCAACTCCAAGATCGGGTAACAAAAAACACACACCCATAAACCCATTGGAAAGAGCGGCCATTCCGCTCTTTCTGTTTTTAAGGAATTGTATTGCAGATAGAATGATTTCGATATTTTAATACTATTTTAAAGCTCATTTTTTAATATGAGTGAAGAACTGCTCAAAGCGATCATTCAACTTTTTGCCATCGTTGCCCGCGAACGGATAACAGAAGAAGAACGTTCTAAAATCAAAGAGTTTCTAAGCCTGCATCTTAACCGTGAGGCCATTGGTTACTACCTGAAACGCTTTGACGAATATTGCGAGACACACGAGATCAATACCCGCAACGGACTCGAGAGCATCGATGCCGATACGCAACAATTTGTAGACGACTGGGCGAAGATCATGCAGATTGTGAAGCAGGTAAATCAAGCACTTACCAGGCAGCAAAAACTGGTGTTGATTGTGAAGATCATTGAACTGGTATATGTTGACTATGATATTTCAGAGCGACAGGGTAATCTGATTTTTTATATCGGCCAGGCTCTTAAGATTCCTCAGACGGATGTACATGCATTACAGTCCTTTGTTATCGGGCAGGATATTGACGAACTCGCCTCCAAGAATGTATTGATCGTAGATGAAGGTTCGGGTGAGTATGCCGGGCCCCGCATTGTAGAAAAAGATCTCACCGGGTTGCTGGCTGTGCTTAGGTTACCCGATGCTGAAACGTACTTTGTAAAGTATCTCGGTATTACTACGCTGTATCTCAACAGCATCATTCTGAAGAGCCGGAAAATAGATATTTTTCCAACCGGAAGTACTATCCGCGGTGACAAGGTTGGTCCTATTTACTACAGCGATATTATCGGAAAGTTTCTGATTGATGAACGCCAGGCCCGCATCACATTTACAGCCGATCATATTTTTTATCACTTCAAAAGCGGACGGGCCGGCATTCAGAATGTTAACATAGCCGAGCATGATGGTAAACTCATAGGTTTGATGGGCGCCAGTGGATCGGGGAAATCTACGCTGCTCAATGTATTAAACGGAACAGAGAAACCTTCGAGCGGGCGTGTGCAGATTAACGGTATCGACATTCATGAAAATCCTGATAAGGTGCGGGGCATTATTGGTTATGTTCCGCAGGATGATCTGCTCATTGAAGACCTTACTGTATTTCAAAATCTTTATTACGCGGCCAGGCTTTGTTTTGGTCACTATAGCGACAAGGAAATTATTGAAGTGGTGATGCGAACCCTGATGCACCTGGGGCTCACGGAAATTCGTGACCTGATAGTAGGTTCACCCATGAATAAGACTATCAGTGGTGGTCAGCGCAAGCGACTTAACATTGCCCTTGAACTGCTTCGCGAGCCTACCATTCTCTTTGTAGACGAGCCTACTTCAGGGTTGTCATCGCGCGACTCCGAGAATATCATGGACTTGTTGAAGGAACTTGCCTTGCGGGGTAAGATGGTGTTTGTGGTTATTCACCAACCCTCATCGGATATTTTTAAAATGTTTGATACGCTCATCATCATGGATGTGGGTGGTTTTCAGATCTACTATGGAAATCCGGTGGAATCGGTGGTGTACTTTCGTGATATCATTAATGCCGCCAATAAAACACAAGGGGCTTGTCCGGAGTGTGGAAACATAAATCCCGAGCAGATCTTCAGCATTATCGAAACCAAAGTAGTAAACGAGTACGGGCGATTAACCAATACACGGAAGGTTTCTCCGGGGCAATGGTATCAATACTTCAAGCAAAAAATTCGGGTTCCCAGGATTGAGCATGTGCGCAATGTGCTTGCTGTTGTGCAAGAGATTCCAAATAAGATAAATCAATTCAAGGTCTTTGTTACGCGCGATGTGCTGGCCAAGATTTCGAACAAACAGTATCTCTATATTAATATTCTGGAAGCCCCTGTACTGGCTTTCTTTATCGCGTTTATGGTAAAATACTATAACGTGCTGGATGGCAACACGGAATACAGCTTCTATAAGAATCATAATATTCCGGTTTACTTTTTCATGAGTGTGGTAGTGGCGTTGTTTTTTGGGTTAACCCTGAGTGCTGAGGAGATTTTTCGCGACCGGAAGATTTTAAAGCGCGAGCGGTTTCTTCACCTCAGCCGAAGTAGTTACCTGTCGTCTAAGGTAATGGTTATGTTTTCGATTTCAATCATTCAAACAGTGTTGTTCGCGGTTGTCGGAAATGCTATGCTTGGAATTCCCTTTGCCGAATTCAGGTATTGGTTTATTCTTTTTAGTTGTTCGTGTTTTGCCAACATGCTCGGGTTGAATATTTCGGCATCGTTCAACTCTGCGGTAACAATTTACATTCTCATTCCCTTGCTGATCATTCCTCAATTGTTGTTGAGTGGTGTGGTAATTAGTTTTGATAAATTCAACCCTGCAGTGGGTAAACCAATCGGTGTGCCCGCCATTGCAAATGTTATGGCTTCACGCTGGGCGTTTGAAGCTTACATGGTTACTCAGTTTCGCGACAATCCATTTGAAAAGCAATTTTTTGAACTCGATAAAACTGCCGCCACTGCCGAGTACAAGCGGAGCTACTTTATTCCCCGGCTTGAATCCAAGCTTGCCTATTGTATTAATCATCCTTCGGATTGGCGGAATTCAAAGAATGCCACCTTGGTAAGTGCGCTAGACTTATTGCGAAACGAGTTATCGAACGAACTGCGAATTGTGGGTGAAGATAAACTTCCGGATGTTGATAAGTTGGCCATTAATTCTTTTGACTCAACAGTCTACATAAATGCCACACAGTTTGTGGGTGCGCTGCGTGTTTACTACACACGGCAACACGCCAATGCTATTCGCGATAAGGAACAGTTGGTGGAGCAACTTACATCAACCCCTGAGCGGGAGAAGGCGTATAATGCCATGCGCGAAGCGTATGTGAATCAGGCTGTTTCGGATGCTGTGGAAAATATTACCACAGCCGATCGGATTGTGGAGTTTGACGGGCACCTTGTTCAGCGGATTTATCCAATCTTTCAGGACGAACATCATCCCCGATACTTTTTCGATTTTTCGGCTAATCTTTTTCAGCCAACCAAACATTTTGCCGGCTTTTACGTGGATACCTTTCTGTTTAATGTGGCAGTAATCTGGAGCATGACAATTACACTCTTCATCACCCTGTATTTTGATTTACTGAAACGATTTATCGACAGGTTGGAGCGACAAAAGAAATATAGACTAAAAGACAAATAGTAATATCAATCGCTTTTTTAATTTTACCTCACTAACAATTCCATGTGTATGAAAAGAAAATTAATACTGCCTGTACTGATGATCGGAGCGCTTGCCCTAGTGCTGGCGTGTTCGGGAAAAAAAGAAGAAACAGCCGATGCGCATGAAGCAGTGGCCGGTGAATCCTGGAAAGAAATGGACGATTTCCACATGGTGATGGCGGAAGCATTTCATCCCTATAAAGATTCCATGAACATGGAACCTGCTAAAGCGAAAGCTGCTGAGATGGCAGAGTCGGCCGCAAAATGGTTAGCGGCACCAATTCCAGCGAAAGTAAACACCGAGGAGGTAAAGGGAAAACTTGAAGCCTTGAAAAATGAAACAACAACTTTTGTTGAAACAGTAGCCAAAGGCGATGATGCTGTAACAGCCGAAGAACTCACAAAATTGCACGATCTTTTCCATGAGTTACAGGAAGCCTGGTATGGCGGCCATGGCGATCATCATCATTAATCTGTTGCCCTTCCATTAAGTAAAGAAGATCAATACCAAACCGTGTTGATCTTTTTTATTGTTGCATTTTGAAAACATCTTTTAGTAGTTCATATTTCGAAAAATGATCGTTGCTATGAAGTCTCGCGTTTCGGCTAGTGTTATTATCGTTTTGTTACTTGTCAGTGTATCGTGCGAACAGAAGAAAGCATCAAAACCGGTAACAGAAAATAAAAAGAAGAAGGAAGCTATTGTGAACGGAGTACAAAAGAGTACTTACTCGGATGGAAAGGTGCGCACTGAAATTCCCTATAAAGACAGTAAAAAACACGGTCAGGCCAAGGAGTATTACCAGTCCGGAAAAGTGTTTCAGGCCATCGACTACGCTAACGGCCATAAACATGGCTATGCCCGAAGGTATCATGAAGCCGGAGGTCTTTACCAGGAAACTCCGTATGACAGTGGCGAAATACACGGTGTGCAGATGAAATACCGACAGGATGGTAAGGTTGCTTCCGAGATGCGGTATAATCATGGAAACCCCTGTGTCGGATTGAAGGAATACACCACCAGTGGCAAACTCAAAGAAAAGTACCCTTCCATCGTAATCAAGGCTGAGGACAACATCCTGAAAGAGTCCACGTACAGCCTTATCATTTCGATGTCTGATAAAGTGAAAAGTGTGGAATACTTTGATGGCCGGCTAACCGATGGAAAATGCCTGGGTGATCTGGCAAAGCCTATTTGTTGTGCCGATCGTTACGGAGTTCTTGAAATGCATTTTCCGGTTTATCCTGGTCAGTTTTTAATGAAAGAACTGAACATCATTGCCAAGGTGCGCACCACCCAGGACAACTACTACCTGGTGCAGCGCAAGTACAACCTGGCTGTCGAAAACAGGTTCTGATTTACTTTATAGCCGCTTGCCGCATTTTAAGTTCGTAGCTATCTGGGGCGTACTTCAGTCCCTGCGTTATTAATGCTTTCGCTTTTGTTGTTTGCCCTTTCCGGTAATAATAAACGGCTGCTGTAGAATAGGCCTGGGCAATGCCGTTGTTATCGGGTGTTATGTCGGTGTACTTTTCGTAGTACGTTTCAAAGCGCTTACGGTATATTTCCCCATTCGTTGGATTATTCATGGAGTATTCCATTCCGAACTGGTTCAGGTACGAGTACGCCAGCATGGTATTGTAGATGTTATTCTCATGAAGTGCCGGAAATTCCTTGCTGTATTTTTCAAGTAACGTAATGGCATCGAGGCTTGTTCCGGTTCGGCCAAGCGACTGACTGATCGTGCTAATCAGTGCATTGCTGGTCTCGATATTATCAGGCTTTGCACGAAACGCTGATTCAAAGTATGGAATCGCTTCCTTATACCTGCCTTGGTTGTACAGCAGTCGTCCAACTTCGTATTGATAGACATACGTAACTTCACTTTTTAGCTGGAGGTCCTGAATGCCGCTTTCCAACTGGCGATAGTACTGATCGAGTTGGGTACGCTTGCTGGAGTTATACAAGAGTTGCTGAACAATGCCTGCAAATTCGGATACGATCACATCCTTGGTTATGCCATAGTTTTTATACCGCGAAAGTTTGGAAATGTAGCCGGCATGCACTGAATCTTTTTCCTTGCGGGCCTCAGCAGCCTGAGCACCTGTCAGGGTAAGCAGGTAGGCACAGCGATCGGTCGGGTAGAAGAGGTAGCTTTTTTCTAATTGAATGAACGCCTCAGCATAGTTGCCCGATTCCTGTTTTACCAGTGCATCGTTCATGTACTGAACCCCAACCAGGTTGAGCAGCGAAATGGTTTGTTGCCCGCCAAAGTAATGATTATCAAACAACGTGTTCAGGTCTTTCGAAGCGAACTCCTGGGCACTGATCACTTTTTGATCTTTCAGCATTTTAACATAATTCTGTTTGAATGTCTGATCGAAGGTAATGAAGCCGCCAACCGGAGTAGCGGTTTTAAGTTGAATGCGATCGGCATCCGGATAGGCTACCAGGGAGGTAGCAGCCGGATCTTCCTTAATAGTGTAGGGGATGCCTAACCGATCGAAAGCGAGACCATACAATGCTGAAGCGGAGTACGCATTATACGAGCCGTTATAAAAGATATCCTCAAAATTTTTCTGCACCTCGTACTTCTGAAAATAAGTCTTGTGGATGTCATCATAGACCAGCTTTACTTTTTTGTCGTTTTTCTTGCCAGCCAGTTTCTCACGCTCAGCGTCCAGGTAAGCATAGAACCGATCACGATATTGGGGAATGGAAGCTTCTTTAAGCAGTGCCCCATTGGCCATAAACAACATAAACAGGTCTGTCTTTTTATTCAGAAAGTGGTCGTCCAGTATCGTTTTTTCGAATGGTGAGGTAAAGGATAC
>Ga0315910_10001959_pt1 | contig 18523 bp, 20 predicted proteins | sample EdamamesoilMG_FD_204470 | JGI IMG/M metagenome (GOLD analysis project Ga0315910, IMG submission 204470) | Garden soil microbial communities collected in Santa Monica, California, United States - Edamame soil | ecosystem: Environmental > Terrestrial > Soil > Garden | place: USA: California...
ACTTGGCGCCGAGCCTTACTCCCACGTCGTCGGTGTAGTCGCGGTCGGCGGGAAGCTGGGCGGCGTGATAGGCTCGAATTCGGTCGGCAGAGAGGTTCAGCGCCGCGCGTAGTTCATCGTCGAGGGAATCATACGCCGCGCGACAGGCTTCCGGCGAAATCCGCCAGTCGTCGCCAAGCTCGAAATGATCCCAGCGCTGCGTGTAGTCCGCCAGCGCCGCATCGCCGCGCGCTTTCACATCCTTGAGGATCGCTCTGACGGCGGCAGCGACATCCTCGTCGCTCTCGCGCCGGTCGGCGACAACACGCGCGAATTGCTCGGCGAATCCCGGTTCGGATGTGGCGAGGCGCAGCATCAGGCGCTCACGGCTGCGCGAAAGGCATCGACCAGCGCCGCTACCCGCGGATCGGTCTTGAGCGCGGCGCGGTTGACCACCAGCCGCGACGAAACCTTGAGGATCGTCGCCACCTCGACCAGCCCGTTTTCCTTGAGCGTCTGCCCGCTTGAGACGAGGTCGACGATCCGCTCGGACAGGCCAAGGCTCGGGGCAAGCTCCATCGCACCGTTGAGCTTGACGCATTCGGCCTGCACGCCCTGGCTTTCGAACCAGCGTTTGGTGAGGTTGGGGTACTTGGTCGCCACTCGCAGATGGCTCGCTCGGCCGATCGGATCGAGCTTTGCGCCTTTGGGCTCGGCGATCGACAGCCGGCAATGGCCGATATCGAGATCGACCGGCGCGTAAAGCTCGGGATAGTGGAATTCCTCGACCACGTCGGAACCGACGATCCCCGCCTGCGCGGCGCCGTTGGCGACAAAGGTGGCGACGTCGAAAGCACGCACCCGGATGATCCTTGTCGCCCCATCCTCGCTCGCAAAGCTCAGCGCGCGATTGGCCTTGTCGTGGAACGACGCTTCGGGCACGAGGCCGGCGCGCGCCATCACCGGCAGCGCTTCCTCGAGGATGCGGCCCTTGGGAACTGCGAAGGTGAGCGCGTTCGACATGGCGCGCGCATTAGGCAACACGCCTCGAAAGGGCAAGCAATGGCCGTTAGGGTTCGGACCCACTACCAGCACCCTTGAGGTTTGAGTCAAAATGGCTCAGTGCAAGGAAGGAAGGCGCGGGAATATGTCGATATTTCAAGCCTTCCTGACGCGGCAATGGGCCATTTTGGCCAAATCCCGCAGGGACGCCGGAATGGCTTCCATCTCGAACCGAAACGGCCTTGGAAAGGCAGAAAAGCCTTCCCGGCGGCCATTTCGGCCCGATATATTCGCCATTCCGACGCCTCAAGGGTGCTGGTAGTGGGTCCGAACCCTAAGCCTGTGATGGAGATCGCCGATGTCGGCGAGGCGATCCAGTGGCAGGCCGAGCACGCCGCGCGGGCGATGGCGCCGTGCACCGGGCGAGTGGTGATGGCGCTCAAGGCCGTGCTGGAGACGGATACCGAGGTTGCTCGCAGGATACGTAACTGGCCGGGGCTGTCGCTGGAAGCTGCGATGCCGTTGAGGATCGCGGGCGGCTTTCACCATCTCTACCTAACCGGCGATGCGCCCGAGCTTGGCCCGGTCTATTCGGGTGCGATTGCCGATCAGGCGCAAGTCGACCGGATCGTGACGCGGTTGGTCGAGCGTTTCGACGCGCGGCTTGCACCGTGGCTCGACGGACCGCCGCAGACCAACGAGGCGGGTCGTTCGGCCAGTTTTATGGGCGGGCTGTTGTGGCTGTCGCAGGTGCTGGGGCCGCGTTTCGAGATGAACGAAATCGGTGCCAGCGCGGGCGTCAACACGATGATCGAGCGCTATTTCTACGACCTCGGCGGGACGCGCGTCGGGCCCGAGGATTCCCCGATGCGGATCGTGCCCGAATGGCGCGGCGATCCTCCGCCCGTGGGCAAGGTCGAAATCACAGCCATCCGCGGCAGCGACATCGCCCCCGTCGACCTCGCCGATTCCGAAGCAGCGCTGCGGCTCAAGGCCTATGTCTGGGCCGAGGTCAGCGAACGCATCGCCCGGATTGACGCCGCGATTGCGCTGGCGGGCGAAAAGCGGCCCGATCTGGTGGCGCAGGATGCGGGCGATTTCGTGCGCGAAATGCTCGCGCGGCCGCAGCAGGCGGGCGTCACCAGGGTGCTCTACCATTCGGTGATGTGGCAATACCTCCCGCGCGAAACCCGCGATTTGATCCGTGACGCGATGGCCAAGGCAGGGGAGCGCGCGACGGCGGACAAGCCGCTCGCCTGGGTCCGGCTCGAAACCAACCGCAAGACCTTCGCGCACGAACTGAGCGTAAAATACTGGCCCGGCGGCGGAGAGAAATGGGCGCTGCTCAGCCAGGCGCACCCGCACGGCGCGTGGGTGGAGTGGTTCGATATAGAACCTCCTCCCCCTTGATGGGGGAGGGATACGCAGACTTGGCCCGCAGGGCCTAGTCGCAGTTGGGTGGGGGTGAGCTCTCGTTCGGACGCACCATCACCCCCATCCAAGCTCCGCTAGCTCCTGGCGGAGCAAGCTGCGCTATCCTTCCCCCATCAAGGGGGAAGGGCCTAGGGCTCTGTCCGGCTGAGGAACGCCTCCATCGCCGCATTCACTTCAGCGGGCTTTTCCCATTGCACGAAATGGCCGCTGCCGGCGACTTCGACCAGCGTCAAATCCTCGACCAGCGCATCGAGCCCGCCGGTATTTCCCGCGGGCAGCGCCGCATCCTCCATCGCCCAGATCACCAGCGTAGGGATAGTGAGCTTGGGCAAAGGCGGTGGCGCCCAACCTGCCGGCACCTCGTAAGGCGCATCGAGCGGCGGCACTTCGATCGCCGCCGCGCGGTACCAGTTGAGCATGCCGAAGGCGGCCTCGCGGTCTTCCCAGCTTTCGAACATGAAGGCCCGCTCTTCGGGTTCGAGCGCGTCGGAAAAAGCCCGACCGCCGAACAGTTTGAACAGCAGCCCCGCCAGTCCCTGCTCGCGCACCACCGCGTCGTTCGCCGGATCGCGGAAGCCGCGCATGTACTGGCTCGCGGCGCGCTGGACCGGATCGGTGTAGAGCAGCTTCTGGAACAGGGCAGGATGCGGCGCATCGGCGATGATTGCCCGGGTCACCTGTCCGCTCACCTGCCCCATCATCGCGATCGGCCAGGCGATCGCGCCGCCCCAATCGTGGCCGACGATGGTGAAACTATCGATTTCCAATTCGTCGGCCAGCAGAAAGATGTCCATGACGAGCTTGTCGGCGGTGTATTCGCTTACGTCCTGAGGTTTCGAGCTCTGCCCATAGCCGCGCTGGTCGGGCGCGATGCAGCGGTAGCGGTCCGAAAAATGCGCGACCTGGTGGCGCCAGCTGCGGTGCGATTCCGGAAAGCCGTGGAGGAAGATCAGCGCGGGCGCGTCTTTGGGGCCGCTGTCCCACACCGCGAGTTCGATCCCGGAGGCGAGGGGGATGCGCTCCACGTCAATCTTCGCTTCGGGTAAGCGGCTTTTCGGGCAGCGGGATGAATTCCACCTCGTCGCCCGGGACCTTGGCGAAGCGGCCTTCGACCCAGTCGCGCTTGGCCTGCTCGATCCGCTCCTTCGACGAGGAGACGAAGTTCCACCAAGCGTGGCGACGGGTGGCAAAGGCCTCGCCGCCGAGCAGCATCACCCGCCCGCCACGTTCGGACGACAGCACCATTTCCGCGCCCGGCTTAAGCACCAGCAGCGAATAGAGCGGCAGCGCTACCCCATCGATGCTCGCCTCGCCGCCGACCAGCATCACCGCGCGCTCGTCCGCCTCAGCTTCGATCGGCAGTGCGCCCGAGGGAGCGAGCACGATCTCGGCGTAGATCGTTTCAGCGTGGCAGGTGGTGGCCGCGCGCTTGCCCCACAACTCGCCCATGATGACGATGGCCTTGGCGCACTGGTCCTCGACCACCGGCAAGTCGCGCACGGCTTCGAAGGCGGGGGCGATTTCCTCCATCCCGTCGGGCAATGCGAGCCAGGTCTGCATCCCGTACATCTTCGGACCGGCATCACGCTCGCTCTGCGGGCTGCGCTCTGAATGGACGATCCCGCTGCCGGCGGTCATCAAATTGACCTGTCCTGGCCTGATCGTGGCAAAGCTGCCGATGCTGTCGCGGTGGTCGATCGCGCCTTCGAACAGCCACGTGACGGTTGCGAGGTTGATATGCGGGTGCGGGCGCACATCCATCGCCTTGCCGATATCGAGCTGCGCCGGCCCGAACTGGTCGACGAAGATGAACGGCCCGACCATCGTCCGCGCACGGCTGGGCAGCACGCGGCGGACCTGGAAGTCGCCGAGATCGTGGGTGACGGGCTCGATGGTGAGCAGGTCGCTCACTGGCTGTCCCCCGGCGCGAACGCCTTGATCGCCAGCGCATGGACCCGCTGGCCCGGAATATCGCCCAAAGCCGCATTGACCATCCGCTGCCGATCGAGGCGGGACTTGCCGGTGAAGGCTACACTCTCGATCACCACGGTGAAGTGCGATTCCCCGCTGCCGTCGTCGCCCGCATGGCCGTGGTGGCGCGCGGAATCGTTGATCACATCAAGCCGCGAAGGGATGAAAGCGTGCTGGAGCAATGTTTCGATCTCGCGTTGGACTGATCCGGCCATGGAATCTCCTCTTTCGGGGTTTCATTATAGGGATTCCCGCACCATTCTAAAGCCAATGCAGCACGACAGGTTTCACGGCAGGATCAGGAACAAGGGCCGGGTGTGCCAGGCCGAGGGTTGCGTCGAACCCGGCGAGTTCCGCGCACCGGGCAGCCAGGGAGCCGGTTTCGACGGCCCCGGCGATTACCGCTGGTTCTGCCTCGACCATGTCCGCGAGTTCAATACGGCCTATGACTGGTTCAAGGGCATGAGCGCCGAGGAAATCGTCCGCGCGCAATCCCCGATTGCCGGTTGGCGCGGCGAAACCCGCGCCTTCCGCGCCGATGCAGGGGTGGACGGAGTGCCTCGCTGGGCCGATTTCGACGATCCGCTCGATGCCATCGGCGCGCGGGCCTCGGCGATCAAGCAGCGCGCCGCGGGCAACCGGTCATTTGCCCGCTTCACCCCGCGCGAACGCGACGCGCTCGAAGCGCTCGGGCTGGGCGGCGATGCCGACCGCAAGGCGCTGCGCCAGCGTTATTCGCAGCTCGTCCGCAAGTACCACCCCGACCGCAATGGCGGCGATCGCAGCCACGAAGCCAAGCTTGGCCGGGTGGTCGAGGCGTATCAGGTGTTGCGGACGAGCAAGGCCTTCGGTTGAAGGTTCCTCACCCCCTTCAGGGGGAGAGGATAGTGTAGCTTGCGTCCGTAAGGACGCTAGCGGAGCTTGGAGAGGGGGCTGGCATCGCGTTCCCCCTCTCCAACTGCGGCTAGGCAGCAAGCTGCCAAGCCTTCGTTTCCTCTCCCCCTGAAGGGGGTGAGGAAAGGTTCATGCCTCGCACAAGTCCTTGAGCTGCGCCATGCAGGCGCTCCAGCCGTCGGTGAAGCCCATCTCCGCGTGGCGCTGGCTGGCGTCCTCGGTCCAGTGGCGGGCGGTGGCTTTGTAACGCGTGCCAGTTCCCTCGGGCGTTACTTCCCAGATGCCGATCATAAACGGGCCGGCGGGCTCGAGATCGCCGACGATCGCATCGGTGAAAGCGAAACGACGCCCTTCATCCCATGCCAGCACGGTGCCGGGGTGCGGGTGCACTTCGCCGTCGGGGCCGTACATGGTGCAGACCGAGGTCCCGCCGGCGCGGCGGTCGAGCTTGTCGAACTCGGCGCGCCACGGTTTGGGGCACCACCATTCCTCGATCCGGTTGGCCATCACGTCCCACACCTTCGCGGGCGGGGCGTCGATATAGGTGGTTACGGAAAGCTCGTTCATGGCCTTGCCTTTCGAATATCAGTCCCGGTCGGGTGCGCCGGGCGGGAACAATTTGCGGTAGGGGCGAGCCGCATCGACGCATTGGCGGACGGCATCGAGCGCCAGCAATTCCGCGCGCAAGGCCCTCAGGCGAGGACAGTCGGCGGGAATTTCGACCACCCAATCGGCATAGAACAGCGATGGCGCGGCCGCGCAGGTCACCAGCGAGACATGCTGCGGCAGCATGTTTGATCCCAGCCAATCCTCAAGCCAGGCATAGGATCGCAGCAATCCGGCATGGATCGGCTCGATCACCGCCGGATCGGGATTGCCGGGATGGGTGATCCATTCCATCACCCCGGCCTGCATGATCCCCATCACATAATTGTCGAACACCCGGTCGAGCATTCGTGCGGTTGCCGCCTCGGCCGGATCGGAGGGGATCAGCGGGGCGAGGCCGGGATGGTGGAGCGCGATGTGTTCGATGATCGCGGTCGCTTCTACTATGATCCGATCCCCGTCTTCGAGCACCGGGAACTTGCCTGCCGGATGGACCCGCGCGACGAACTCCAGGTTGTCCGGATGACCGGGATCGAGCATTCGCAGGCGATGCTCGTTGCCGTTGGCGATCAGCGCGATCTGCGCCTTCCAGGTGTAGCTTGAGAAGGGATGCCCGTAGAGCTGGAGCATGCCTTACCCCTTCGCCGCAGCCTCTAGAGTGGCGATGTCGATCTTCTTCATCGGCATCATCGCCTCGAAGATGCGCTTGGCGCGGGCGGGCTCGCCGTTCATCGCCTCGGCAAGGATGCGCGGGGTGATCTGCCACGAGACGCCCCAGCGATCCTTGCACCAGCCGCACTGCGATTCCTGGCCGCCATTGCCGACGATCGCATTCCAGTAGCGATCGGTCTCTTCCTGGTCCTCGGTCACGACGATGAACGAGAACGCCTCGCTGGCTTTGAAATGCGGCCCGCCGTTGAGGCCCATGCAGGATATGCCCATCACGGTGAAATCGACCGTCAGCGGTTCGCCTTCCTTCGCCGATGGATTGTCCGCCGGAGAGGCGTGGACCTTGCCGACCGAGCTGTTGGGGAAGGTCTCGGCATAAAAACGCGCTGCCCCTTCGGCGTCGCTTTCGTACCACAGACAGATCGTGCCGTTGTTCATGGTCATGCCTTTCCTGCCACAAAGCCGACCGCGGCCCCGTCGGGATCGCTGGCAATGACGATTTGCTCGTCGCCGGGAACCTCTTGGACATCCATCACCACGCTGCCGCCATGGGCGAGGATCGCCGCGCGCGCGGCGTGGATATCGGCGACCCGGAAATAGGGCAGCCAGTTGGGCGGAGTGCCTTCGGCGAGCACCGGGCTGATCGCCCCGATCTGTTCGCCCGCCACTTCGATGAAACGGTATTTGCCCATCGGACCCATGTCCATCGCACTGTCGGTGTTCCAGCCGAACAGCGCGCCATAGAATGCCACCGCTCCCGCATCGTCGGAAGTCGAAAGCTCGTTCCAGCGCGCGCAGCCCAACTGACTGATCGAAAACACGCCAGATTCGTAATCCTCCATCCCTTCGGGCGGCTGCGGCGCGATCAGGTAAAACATCGCCCCCTGCGGGTCTGACAACATCGCCATCCGCCCGGCTCCGGGGATCGAGGTCGCGGGCATATGCAGCGTCGCGCCGAGGTCCGTCGCCTGCGTGATCTTCGCGTCGACGTCTTCGACGCAGAAATAGGTCGCCCACATCGGCCGCATCCCGGCATCGATCATGCGCTGGTCGAAGGCCATCACGCCGCCCTCATGGCCGCCGTCGGCGCGCTCGATATGGCGGTAATTTGCGCCGTTGGGCATGGTCATGCCCTCCGGGGGAATGGTCCAGCCGACCACCGCCTTGTAGAACGGCGCGACATTGAGCGGGTCGCGGGTCATCAACTCGTACCAGATCGGCCAGCCATTCGCGGTCGCCATCAGTCCCTCCCGAACACAACCAGCGGTTCGAACCCGCCATAGATCATACGCTTGCCGTCGAACGGCATGTTTTCGCCGAATTCCGCGGCCATGTCATTGGCCATCATCGAATTGTGCGCTGCTTCGCAGGTTTCCTTGTCGGGCCAGATGACCCACGAGAAAACGACCTTTTCGCCCGGCTCGAGGTTCACCGCACGGCGGAAATCGGTGAGCTTGCCGTCGGGCACGTCAGCCTCCCACGCTTCGACCACTTCGATCAACCCGTGATCCTTCATGATATCGGCGAATTTCTGAGCGACCGTGCGGTATTCTTCCTGCTTGTCGGCCGGGACCGGAACGAGAAATCCCTGGATATACATGATGAGGCTCCTTTTTCGTGGGTCAGCCGGGAATGGCGGCGGGGTCCATCCAGTACGGTTCCCAGATGTGGCCGTCGGGGTCGGTGAAGGAACGGCTGAACATGAAACCATGTTCCTGTTGCGGGTTGATGTCTGCCGTCCCGCCCTGCGCCGCGACGATGTCGAGCATCGCGTCGACCGCCGCACGGTCGTCGAGGCCGATCGCCAGCATCACCTCGCTGGCGTCGGCCGAAGGGATCGGACGCTGGGTGAACCGGCGCCAGCTGGCATGGGTGTGGATCATCACGAAGATCGCTTCCGACCACACCATGCAGGCGGCGTTTTCGTCGGTGAACTGCGGATTGTTGCTGAAGCCGATCGCCTCGTAGAACGCCATCGACCGCTTCAAATCAGCCACCGGCAGGTTGACGAAGATCATCCGGGTCATCGCTGGTCTCCTGTGGGTATCACGCCCTTGCAGCCGCGAACATCGCGGCCTCACGTTCGGCCACCGCCTGCCACGCGGGGCGTTGACTAACCCGCCCAAACCAGGCCGCGAGCTTCGGGTGGCGCGCGGTGTCGATCGACCAGTTCGTATAGCCCAGCGTCTTGATTGTACTGGCAAGGGCGATGTCGCCAAGCGAAAAGGCGCCATCGAGCCATCCATCCACGCCCAGTTGGCCTTCAAGGTAGTCGAGCGGCTTTAGCACCGCCTCTTCCGCGGCCTTGGCAGCTTCCTCGTCGCCCTCGGTGCCGAAGATCACCGGGCGCAGGAAGCGGTGGACGATCATAGGCGCGCCTGCCGGGACCAGCACCGTATCGACCGCCTCGTCGAACCACACCGCGCGCCCGCGCGCTTTCGCTTCCGCCGGGATCAGCGCGGGCTCGGGATTGCGGGCGTCGAGATAGATGGCGATCGCGGTCGAATCCGCCAGTGTATAATCCCCGTCGGCCAGCGCCGGGATCTTGCCGAACGGGCTGGCCTGGAGGAAATCGTCATCGGGATTTCCGGGATTTGACGGCACCCAGTCGAACGCCAGCTCCTTTTCGGCCAGCACCAGCGCGGCCTTGCGCACGAACGGGGAGAGGGGAAAACCGTAGAGGATCATAAAGGGCAGTTCCTTGCTGTGTGAATCTGATTTGCGAGGGGGATTGCATGTTGCAGGCTTGCGTAAGCGCGTCTAGTCGAAGCCCGCGATGAACGAGATGACCAAAGCCAACCCTTCAGATCACGGCGGCACCACGCGGATGACGGCTCCCGACCGGGAGATCAGCGTGCGCGAAGTGTTCGGGATCGATACCGACATGAAGTGCCCCGCCTTCAGCGAGGCGGACGAGCGCGTGCCCGATCTCGATACCGCCTATGTCTTCGATCCCGATACCACGCTGGCGATCATTGCCGGCTTCGCCTTCAACCGGCGGGTGATGATCCAGGGCTATCACGGCACCGGCAAGTCGACCCATATCGAGCAGGTCGCCGCCCGGCTCAACTGGCCGTGCATCCGGATCAACCTCGACGCCCATATCAGCCGCATCGACCTGATCGGCCGCGACGCGATCGTGCTGCGCGACGGCTTGCAGGTCACCGAATTCCGCGAAGGACTGCTGCCGTGGGCACTGCAGCACCCGGTGGCGCTGGTGTTCGACGAATACGACGCCGGCCGGCCGGACGTGATGTTCGTCATCCAGCGGGTGCTCGAGACCGAGGGCAAGCTGACCCTGCTCGACCAGAACCGGATCATCCGCCCCGATCCCAATTTCCGCCTGTTCTCGACCGCCAACACGGTCGGGCTGGGCGATACGACCGGGCTCTATCACGGCGCGCAGGCGATCAACCAGGCGCAGCTCGACCGCTGGAACATCGTCGTCGCGCTCAACTACCTCGAGCAGGAGGTCGAGCAGAAGATCGTGCTGGCCAAGGCGCCCGAGGCCGATCCCGACATGGTCGCAAAGATGGTCCGCGTCGCCGATCTCACCCGTCAGGGCTTCATCAACGGCGACATCTCGACCGTGATGAGCCCGCGCACGGTGATAACCTGGGCCCAGAATGCCGCGATCTTCAACGACATCGGCTTCGCCTTCCGGCTGAGCTTCCTCAACCGCTGCGACGAGGCCGAGCGGATGCTGGTCGCGGAATACTACCAGCGCGTGTTCGGCACCGATTTGCCCGAGAGCGTGGTCGCCAAGGGTTGAAAACCGGCATGGCTTACCAATACTGTGTTAGAATGATAACACGGTAACCAATGGACACCCACCCCTACCGGATCGGCGCGAAGAAGCGGATCATCCGCTGGCCGTGGTCGAGCCGGGAATCGACGAAGATGGATTTGTGGCCGCTCAAATGGCGGGGGGGTCCCGCGAGCGACGGGATAGTCCCACCCAGGTTCGGCGATGAGCCCGAGGAACCCCCGGTCCCCCGCACCCGCTGGTGGTGGATCAAGCGCGGTGCGCAGGCTTTCGCTTTGGTGTTCAGCCTGCTGCTGATCTGGCTCGCGCTCACAGCGCCGCTGTCGAAATCGCTTCAACCGATCGCCCCGCCGGAGATCACACTTCTGGCGGCCGACGGCACTCCGATTGCCCGCAACGGCGCGGTGGTCGCCGATCCGGTCGAGGTCGCCAAACTGCCGGCGCACGTGATCCAGCCGTTCCTCGCGATCGAGGATCGGCGCTTTTACAGCCACTGGGGCGTCGACCCGCGCGGGATCGCGCGCGCGGCATGGGCGAATGTCTCGGGCGGGGCGCCGCAGGGCGGCAGCACGATCACCCAGCAGCTCGCCAAGTTCACCTTCCTCACCCCCGAGCGCAGCATCACCCGCAAGGCGCGCGAGGCGCTGATCGCGTTCTGGCTGGAGGCGTGGCTGAGCAAGGACGAGATCCTCGAACGCTACCTCTCGAACGCCTATTTCGGCGACAACACCTATGGGTTGCGTGCCGCCAGCCTGCATTACTTCTACCGCCAGCCCGAGAATTTGCGGCCCGAGCAGGCGGCGATGCTGGCGGGCCTGCTCCAGGCGCCTTCGCGGCTGGCGCCGACCCAGAACCCCGCGGCGGCGAAGAAGCGGATGGACCTGGTGCTGCAGGCGATGGTTGCCGCCGGATACCTCACACAGCAGCGCGCCGACGCGATGCCGGTGCCACGGATCGACGTGCGCCGCCGCAACGACCTGCCCACCGGGACCTATTTCGCCGACTGGGCACTGCCGCAGGCGCGGCTGGTCAACGAAGCTACCTATTCGCGCCAGACGGTGACAACCACGCTCGATTCCCGGCTCCAGGGCGCGGCGCGGCGGGCGATCAACCGCGCGGCGCTGGGCAACGCGCAAGTCGCGCTGGTGGCGATGCGCCCCAATGGCGAGGTGGTCGCGATGATCGGCGGCCGCGACTACGAGAAATCGCCGTTCAACCGCGCGACCCAGGCCCGCCGCCAGCCGGGATCGACGTTCAAATTGTTCGTTTACCTGGCAGCGCTCGATGCAGGCTGGAAGCCGGAGGATACGATCAGCAACCTTGCGATCGAGAGCGGATCCTACCGTCCGCAGAATGCTGGCGGCGCCTATTCCGAGACAATCACGCTGGAGGATGCGTTCGCCCGATCGAGCAATGTCGCGGCGGTGCGGCTGTTCGAGGAAGTCGGCGATGCCGACGTGATCCGCATGGCTCGCGCGCTGGGCATTGAGTCGCCATTGCGGGAGGGCGATCCCAGCCTCGCGTTGGGCACCAGCGAAATGACGCTGCTCGAACTGACCGCCGCCTATGCGGGGGTCGCGGCGAACTCCTATCCGGTCGAGCCGCGCGCCTTCGTCAGGGAAGACGAAGGCTGGTTCGGCTGGCTGTGGGATTCGCAGGAGAGCCTTTCCGATCGCGAACACGAGTCGATCGAGCGGATGCTGCGCGGCGCGGTCAATCGCGGCACCGGGCGCCAGGCGAAGCTGACCGTGCCCAATTACGGCAAGACCGGCACCAGCCAGGACAATCGCGATGCGCTGTTCATCGGCTATGCCGGGGACCTGGTGGTCGGCGTGTGGGTCGGCAATGACGACAATACGCCGCTGCGGGGAGTCTCCGGCGGCACGATCCCGGCGCGCATCTGGCGCGATTTCATGCGCGAGGCGCTGGGTCGCGGCGTCGCACCGCAACGGCCGCGGCCGACGGTTTCGCCCGATCCTGAGGGTCCGATCCAGCCGCAGGACGTGCCGGGGCTGGAAGACATCCCGCTGGGGACCGATGGGGCCAGCATCCGGATCGAGCCCAGCGGCGCAATCCTCTCGACCGAGATCGAAGGGGTGCCGATCGATGTCAGGGTTGGGGAGGAAGGTGTGCGGGTCGAGCCGCGAGCAACCGGCCAGCCGAGGCCGGCCGCGGAACCTTCGCCGCCTTAACTCGCGACGCGATGGCCTTCGGACTGTGTGATCGCGTCCGCATCGACCTCGCCCTTGATGAACGGAGTGACGGTTGCTCCAAGCGCCGGCGGTGTGGGCCGCCCCTTCTTCTTGTGTTCCAGTTCCGAGCCCGGGCGGGCGCGGCTGAACAGGAAGCCCTGCACCTGCTCACACCCGGTCCGGCGCAGCCGTTCGAGCTGTTCGATGTTCTCGACACCTTCGGCCAGCGTGCACATGCCAAGCTCTTCGGCCAGCTTGATCACCGCGCTGACGATCGCCTGGCTGTCGGATTTCTCGGCGAGGTCGGTCACGAAGCAGCGGTCGATCTTGATCTTGTCGAACGGGAAGCTGCGCAGGTAGCTCAATGAGGAATATCCGGTCCCGAAATCGTCCATCACGATCTTCACCCCGAGATCGCGGATCTTGTGGAGCAGCGCGAGGTTCTCCTCGTTGTCGGTCAGAAGGACGGATTCGGTAATTTCCAGTTCCACCCGCGAAGGCGCGACGCCGCTGGCCGAAATGGCCATGAAGATCGTGCTGACCAGCTTGGGGTCCTTCATCTGTACCGGCGACAGGTTGATCGAGATGAAGATGTCCTCGGGCCAGGTCGATGCTTCCATCAATGCCTCACGCAGGACCCACGCGCCGATCGGGATGATCTGGCCGGTCTCCTCCGCGATCGGAATGAACGTCACCGGGCTGATCATGCCGCGTTCCGGGTGGTTCCAGCGCAGCAGTGCCTCGTAGCCGACCGCCTTGCCCGAATCCGCGGACACCAGCGCCTGATAGTGGACTTCCAGTTCGCCACGGACCAGCGCTTTGCGCAGGTCCCGTTCCAGCTTGCGACGGTCCTGCACCTGCTCTTTCATCGCCGGGTCGAAGACGGAGATCGCGTTGCGGCCCTTGGTCTTGGCGTCAAGCAAGGCGTGATGGGCGGCGCGCATCATGTCTTCGCTGGTTTCGCCGTTGTCGGGAGCGACGGCCAGGCCCATGCGAACGCCGATCTGGAACTGCTGCCCGTCGATCGTCACCGGCTGGCGCAAATTGTTGCTCATCGTCTTGGCGGTGCGGGTGACGCTCTCGGCATCGCGCATCTGCTCGAGGACGATCGCGAATTCATCGCCGCCCAGCCGCGCGACCGTGGCGTTCGGCGGGGCCGCTGACTTCAGCGCCTGGGCAGTGTCGATCAGGACGTGATCGCCGATTTCGTGGCCGTGCATCTCGTTCACTTCCTTGAAGTGCGAGAGGTCGATCTGGATCACCGCGACACGTTCGTTTTCGGCGCGGCGCTCAAGCGACTGGTGCAGGGAAGCGGTGAACAGGTTACGGTTGGGAAGTCCGGTCAGGGGGTCGTAATGAGCGAGGAATGCGACCTTGTCCTCGGCCTCGCGCGCCTTGGTGATGTCCGCGACGAAGCCGCGCCAGATGGTATGTCCACCTTCGGCGTCCGGGAACGGCCGGACCGACAGAGACCACCAGCGACGCCTGGATTTGACCTGCACCGGGACCACGAGATCGCGCACCGGCCGACCAGACATGACCAGTTCACGGTACAGATCGCGCTCTTCGCCGGGGACCATGAGGTTGGAAAAACGCATTCCCGTAAGCTCGGCTCGCGAAATACCGGCGGCAAGGCAGAAGCGCTCGGAAGGATTGAGGAAGCGGCCTTCGTTGTCGGTCTCGAACAGCCAGTCGCTGCCTTCTTCGTCGTACTGGTTGAGCAGCAGCTGGATGGTCTCGTTCTTTTCCTTGAGTTCGCGGGTGCGCAGGCGGCGGGTGGCGAACAGGTAATGGAGATGGAACACGCCCCAGTGGATGCAGGTGAGCGAGAGCGGCGCAATTGCCGCGGCGACCAGGTCTTCGCCGCCGCCGCGCAGCAGCAATGCCGCGCTGATCCCGGACACCTGCAAAGCGGCGAGGCCGAGGGCGAGTCCGGGCAACGCAATCAGCCCCAGTGAATCGATCATCAGCGCCAGCGCCGCAATCAGCACGAAGGTCTCGTCGGATCTCGGTGGCGCCATCCAGATGCAGGCGAAAGTCGTCGCGGTCCACATTACGGATGCCATGATCACCAACCGGCGCAGTCGGTCGAGCTTGACGGATTCGCTAAGGTCTTCCCGGGCAGCGCTGCGTGTGAACAGCCAGTACAGCATGGTCATCAGGAGACCCGCGCCGGCGATCGGGGCCAGCAGGGGTGGCGGCAGGAAGTTGGCGGCTGCGGCCGTCACCAGGATCGTGCGGACGATCGTGTAACTCCTGAACGGGAACGAAAGCGTGTGTTCGAGCTTGCACCCGGCGAACCATTCGCGGTTCCGCGGATCGACTTCGTAGTCGATCAGGCGATTCAGGGTGATCGCCCTTACCTTCGGATGCGCCATGAAATCCGCGAAGCCCGACAAGACGACAACCCTACCCGTATGTTTGCCTGCCCGTTTTCTAGGCGACAGGGGTAAACAAGCGGTTCACTATGGCGCGAAAGAAAATTAACCGTTGGGAACAACGAGGTACTTCGCGCCGGTCGCCTTGGCGTTGAAGGCTTGCGCAGCCTCGCGACTAAGCATTTGTACGAGGCCGACTTTTGCCTTGAAATGGCTTGCAAAGGTGGTCTCGAGCCCTTCGGCGATGCGGCGGCGCATGCGGAAGGCGGCCTCCATTGGCAATTGCGCCAGGAACGGGATCAGCAGCCATCCCGCCAACTCCCAGGTCAACCCGAACGAGCGGTTGAGAATCGTCGGCGAAAGATCGAGCGCTCCGTAGATGTAAACCTTCTTGCGCTCGTTCGAGCCATAGACGCTGTATGCCGCGCCTCGCGACGCCGCGGCTTCCATCGCGGTGAGGATCTGCCCGGCAAGCGTGCCGCCCCCGATCGCATCGAAACCCAGCCGTGCGCCGGTGGCCTCGATCGCGCCGACGAGGCTCTGCATGAAGCCCTCGGCCGACGAATCCACCACATGCTCTGCGCCCAGTTGCTTGAGCAGCTCCACCTGTTCCGGTTTGCGTACGATATTGACCAGCGGCACCTCGTCCTCGGCGCAGGCCTTGACCAGCATCTGCCCGAGGTTCGATGCCGCCGCGGTGTGGACGATACCGGTGAACCCTTCGGCGCGCATGGTCTCGATAAAGCCGAGCACTGTCAGCGGATTGACGAAGCTCGCCGCGCCCAGCTCGGCGCTCACTTCGCGGGGCAGGACAAGGCACTGGCGTGCATCGGCAAGGCGGAATTCGGCGTACATCCCGCCCGCCGCGCAGGCGACGCGCTTGCCGATCAGCGCGCGGGCATCCTCGGCACTGCCGGCATCGACCACCAGGCCCGCGCCCTCATTGCCGACCGGCAGCGGCTTGCCGATCCGTCCACGCATCGCGCGCATCGCCATTTCCGGCATCGGGGCGACGATCCGGCCTTCGGAATACTCGGCGTTTTCGAGGTCGGCCGGGCCGAACAGCAGGGCAAGGTCGGACGGATTGACCGGCGCCGCCTCGATCTTGACCAGCACCTGGCGATCGGTGGGATCGGGAACCGTTTCGGGCACGATTTCGGCAGTCAGCCGTCCGTCGCTTCCGAGCGTGGAAACGATCTGGCGGCTTTGCGTGGTCATGGCCCTTATCCTTCCCCGGTGTCCCCCGGATAGAGCGCGCTGACGAAGTACAACCCTTCGGGCGGCGCGTTAAGCCCTAAAGCACTCCGGTCGCGCGCGGCGAGCGCTTCGGCCACCTGTTCCTCGCGCCATTGGCCGAGGCCCACCAGCGCCAGCGTGCCGACCATCGAGCGCACCTGGTGGTGGAGGAAACTGCGCGCCGCGGCATCGACGATGATGTGGTCGCCGACGCGGGTGACATCGAGCTTGTCGAGCGTTTTGACCGGGTCGTTGGCCTGGCAATGGACCGAGCGGAAGGTGGTGAAGTCATGGCGGCCGACCAGCGCCTGCGCGGCGCGTTGCATCGCCTCGGCATCGAGCGGGCGGGTGACTTGCCAGGCATGGCCGGCCTCGAGCGTCAGCGGCGCGCGGCGGTTGGCGATGCGGTAATGGTATTGTCGCCCGATACAGGAAAAGCGCGCGTGCCATTCGTCGGGCACCGTTTCGCAGGCGATCACCGCGACGGGATCGGGCCGCAGTTTCGCGTTGAGCGCTTCCATCAGGCGGAAGGAGGTGAGCTTCTTGGCGATATCGACATGTGCGCGCATCGCCAGCGCATGAACCCCTGCATCGGTGCGCCCGGCGGCATGCATGGTGACCGCTTCGCCGGTGACCGCTTCGACAGCATCTTCGATAGACTGTTGAACAGAGGGCCCGTGCGCCTGCCGCTGGAGCCCCATGAACGGCCCACCGTCATATTCGAGGGTTAGGGCGAAGCGGGTCATGCAGGGAAGATGCCGGAAGGGATCGGCTTGCCTCGCTGGAATTCATCAACGCTCATCGGCTGCTTCCCTGCGCGCTGGAGCAGGGTGGGGCGGACCCTGCCTTCGACCAGTGTCGCCGCCAGAGCTTTCACCCGTTCGCCGTCCAGATCGAACCACGCGCCGGGTGCGGGCGCGAAGGCGCGGATCTGCCGTTCGATCTCCTCGGCGCTGTTCGAGGAATCGATCCGTGTCTCGGCCTTGTCGATCTTGGCGGCGTAGGTGGCGAGGGCATCGTCCTGAACCTCGCCCGGGAAGCTTGGCATATTTGCCAAAACCTCGACCATCAGGTTGGCGCCAATTTCAGACAATTCTTCAGTGAGTTGACCAGCATTCTTGTCATCGATTGGGACTCGCGCCCTGGCCAACATCGGCCCTGTATCGAGCCCGAGCTCCATACGCATGATGGTCACGCCGGTGAACTCATCCCCAGCCAGGATCGCGCGCTGGATCGGGGCCGCCCCGCGCCAGCGCGGGAGCAGCGAGGCATGGACGTTGAGGCAGCCGTGCTGCGGCGCGTCGAGTACCGCCTGCGGCAGGATCAACCCATAGGCAGCGACCACCGCGACATCGGCCTCGAGCGCAGCGAAGTCGGCCTGCGCTTCGGTGTCCTTCAGGCTCATTGGATGCCGAACTTCGATCCCCAATGCCTCGGCGGCCACATGCACCGGGGTCTTGGTCAGCTCCTTGCCGCGCCTTCCGCCCGGACGCGAGGGCTGGGTATAGGCCGTGACGATCTCGTGCCCCGCAGCCGCCAGCGCCTTGAGGCTCGGCACGGCGAAGTCCGGCGTTCCCATGAAGATGATGCGCATAATCGCGGCCTGCGGCCTTTCCTGTCCCGGCGCAAGGCCCTATCCCCGGGCCCATGGCATCGCAAGAGATCGAGGCGCTCGCATCCGCATTGGCGCGGCTGCCGGGGCTCGGCCCGCGCTCGGCGCGGCGGGCGGTGCTGTGGCTGGTCAAGCGGCGCGAAACCGCGCTCGGCCAGTTGCTCGATGCGCTCGCGGCGGTTCAGGATACGCTGGTTGAGTGCACCACCTGCGGCAATGTCGATACGCGCAATCCCTGCAGCATCTGCGCCGATCCCCGACGCGACCAGAAGGCGTTGTGCGTGGTCGAGGATGTCGCCGATCTCTGGGCGCTCGACCGGGCGCGGCTTTTCACCGGACGCTACCATGTGCTCGGCGGGCGGCTCTCGGCGCTGGAGGGCGTGCGGCCCGAGGACCTCAACATCGCCGGCCTGCTGGCGCGGGTCGAGGCAGGCGGGATTGACGAGGTGGTGCTGGCGATGAACGCCACGCTCGAAGGCCAGACCACCGCGCATTACCTCGCCGAGCGGCTCGAGACCTTCCCGGTGCGGATCACCCAACTCGCCCACGGCCTGCCGGTCGGCGGCGAGCTGGATTACCTCGACGAGGGGACGCTGGCACAGGCGCTACGCGCGCGCAGGCCGGTCGGTTAGTTCGTCGCGGGCATATCGCCGACGATGGTCTCCGTATGCAGCGCGCACTTCCACTCACCGCCCAGGCGAACCCAGGTTGAGCTGTCGGCGCAATTGAGGTCCATCGGTTCGCCCTTGAGTTCGCCCTGCTGGTGCACCTTGTAGGCGATGAC
>Ga0315910_10001960_pt1 | contig 18521 bp, 15 predicted proteins | sample EdamamesoilMG_FD_204470 | JGI IMG/M metagenome (GOLD analysis project Ga0315910, IMG submission 204470) | Garden soil microbial communities collected in Santa Monica, California, United States - Edamame soil | ecosystem: Environmental > Terrestrial > Soil > Garden | place: USA: California...
TCGGATAGAATTTCACGTATTCACGTCATTCACGATATTCACGTCCATGCCCTGACCAAGTCAGGGCATGTACTGCCCGCCGTTTACTTCCAGGATCTGTCCCGTCATGTACCCGCTCATCTGCTCCGAAGCGAGGAACAGGAATGCGCCGGCGCATTCGTCGGCGGTACCGAGCCGGTTCATCGGAATCGTCGCCTTGAAGCCTTCCAGCATCTGCGGCGTGGAATAGCGTTCGTGGAAGGGCGTGGTGATCACGCCGGGCGCCACCGCATTGACGCGGATCTTGTCCTTCACCAGTTCCTTGGCCAGGCCGTGGGTCATGGTGCTGACGAAGCCCTTCGAGCCGGCATACAGCGAGGCGCCGGGGCCGCCGCCATGGCGTGCAGCGACGGAGGTGACATTGATGATCGAGCCGCCGCTTCCCTGCTTGCGCATCTGCACGGCGGCTGCGCCGGTGCAGATCAGCGCGGAGCGCACGTTCAGGTAGATCACGCGATCGAACAGCTCATCCGTGATGGTTTCCACGGGGGCGCGCTCGACCAGGCCGCCGGCGTTGTTGATGAGCACGTCGATCCGGCCGAAGGCGGCCACGGTCTTGTCGATGAGCTGCTTGCACACCGCGGAATCGGTGACGTCGCCACCCACCAGCAGTGCCTTGCCGCCGGCCTTCTCGACCTGCGCCGCAACCTTCTCGGCCTCGGCCTTGCTCTTGTTGTAGTGCACTGCGACCTTCGCGCCGCTCTGGGCGAATGCCACTGCGGCCGCCGCGCCGATGCCCGTGCTTGCGCCGGTGATGAGCACCGACTTGCCCTTCAGATCCTCCACCATCGCCATCTCCTCCATGACTGCCGTGACGACGTGACTGTCGTAACGACGCGTTCTTGTTTTTTACCCAGTCCCCAGACCCGCCTTCAGGGAACGATCACCGTCGAGCCGGTCGTCTTGCGCGCCTCGAGGTCGCGGTGGGCCTGCGCCGCATCGGCCAGCTTGTAGCTCTGGTTGATCTCGATCTTCACCTTGCCGGACTTGACCACGTCGAACAGTTCCTTCGCGCCGCGCTCCAGGTCTTCGCGCATGGCCGTATAGGTATTGAGCGTCGGCCGCGTGACGTAAAAAGAACCGCGGGCCAGCGTATTGAGGTCCACACCGGTGACGGGTCCGGAACCGTTCCCGAACACGGCCAGGAGGCCGCGCGGCTGCAGGCAGTCGAGCGAGCCCGCGAAGGTGTCCTTGCCGACGGAGTCGAACACCACGGGCACCTTGCGGCCGTTGGTGATTTCCTTGACGCGCTCGGCAAAATTCTCGCGCGTGTACACGATGGTGTGGTCGCAGCCGTGTTCCCTGGCGACGTTCGCCTTCGCGTCGGAACCGACCGTGCCGATGACCGTGGCGCCCAGCGCCTTGAGCCACTGGCAGGCAATCAGGCCCACCCCGCCGGCGGCCGCGTGGAACAGCACCGTCTCGCCCTTGATGACGTTGTAGACGCGGCGGATCAGGTATTGCACGGTGAGGCCCTTGAGCATCATCGCCGCGGCCTGCTCGTCGGAAATGCCCTTCGGAATCTTCACCAGGCGGGCAGCGGGATAGAGGCGGGCTTCCGAGTAGCTGCCCGGGGGGCCGCCGGCATAGGCGACCCGGTCACCGGCCTTGAGGCTCGTGACGTCCTTGCCCACGGCCTCCACCACGCCGGCGCCTTCGCTGCCCACGCCGCTCGGCAGCGGCAGCGGGTAGAGTCCGGAGCGATGGTAGGTATCGATGAAATTCAGCCCGATCGCGGTATGACGCAGCCGCACCTGGCCTTCGCCAGGATTCCCGACCTCGATATCGTCGAGTTGCAGAACTTCGGGGCCACCGGTTTTATGGAATCGAATCGCCTTAGCCATGTTCACTCCTGTTTGTTGTTTGTGATCGCAGCGCAAGCGATGGAGGCCCTTACGCCTCACCCCTCACGCCTCTCGCCTCACCGTACAAACTGCTTCACAAAATCCGCCCCCAGCCCGACCTTCTCGTAGTGCGCGCGGCACATCTCGATCTTGGTGAAAACATCCTCGTAGCCGATGGTGGCGCCCTTTTCGTCCACGTAGATCATGGCGCCATTGACGTTGAACATCGTAATCATTTCCTCCACCGGTTCGTCCACCACCAGGGTGTGGACCTCGCCCGGCGGCTCGTAGACGAATCCGCCTTCTTCCGCGATCCAGTCATGCTCCAGGTAGCGCCAGCGGCCCTTGAGCACATAGCCGTAGACCGCCATGGGATGGCGGTGGCGCGAGAGGACGCCGCTCTTGCGCACGCGCAGCAGGTTGAACCAGCCGCCGGATACGGTATTGAGCATGAGGGGACGAAACCAGACGCCGGGCGCCTGGGGGACCCAGACGCGTTCATCCTGCGGTACGGCAAGGGTGACGATCTCGTGCTGCATGTCCATGGCGGACAGGGGATTGATCTTCAGAGGGGCGTTCATCGAAGCTCCAGAATATCCATTCAGGCCGTGAGGTATCCGCCGTCCACCGGCAGGATCGTGCCGGTAATGAACGCCGCGGCCGGGGAGCACAGGAACAGGACGGCGCCAGCCACGTCTTCCGGCCGGCCCCAGCGCTTGAGCGGGGTGCGATCCAGGATGGCCTGGCTGCGGGCCGCGTCTTCCTGCAGCGATTGCGTGAGCGGCGTCGCGATCCAGCCCGGTGCTACGGCGTTCACTCTTATTGTATCAGGGGCATATGCGATGGCGAGCGACTTGGTCAGCTGCGCCACGCCGCCCTTGCTGGCGGAGTATCCGGGCACCAGGCCGCCCCCGAAGAACGACAGCATGGACGCGATGTTGATGATGACGCCGCCCGATTTGCCGAGCAACGGGCGCGCGGCCGCGCAACAGCGCATCGTGCCGGTGAGGTTGATATCGAGGACCTGCTCGAAGACCTCGGGCTCGTGTTCCGCGCCGCGGCGGATGGTCCCGGCGCAGTTGACCAGGAAGTCGAGGTTGTCGAAAGCCGAAACCAGCTGCCGCACCGCGCCGTCATCGCGGACGTTGAGAACTTCGGCCCTCATGCCGGCAAGATCCGGCGCGGCCTTTGCGGCGGCGACCTCCTGCTCGGTCACCCCGGTGATCGTGACTTCAGCCCCGGCCGCTTCCAGCGCGCGCCCGATCGCCGCGCCGATGCCGCTCGTGCCTCCAGTTACAAGTGCTTTCCTGCCCTGCAGAAACCTGCCGAACGTACGACCGATCGATTCCATGAAACTCCGTTATTGCGGGGCCCGCCTTGACCTTTTCCACAATGCGATGGCGGCGGGCAGCAGCCACACCAGCACTGTCACGACACCCAGCGTGCCGGCAATCGGGCGCGAGAAAAACGTCGTCCAGTCCCCGTCGGCCTTGATGATCGAATTGGTGAAATGCCTCTCCAGCATGCCGCCAAGCACGGCGCCGAGGATCACCGGCGCAACGGGGAACCCGTTCTTCTCCATGAAGAAGGCCAGCACCCCGAAAGCCAGCATGATGCCGATGTCGAACTGGGTGTTGTTGATGGCGAACGCGCCGACCATGCAGAACACCAGGATCACGGGCATGAGCACCGCGCGCGAAACCCGCAGCACCTGCTTGTAGCTCTTGATCGCGAGCACGCCCAGCGGCAGCATCAGCAGGTTGGCCAGGAAGAACACGATGAACACCGCGTAGATGTTCTGCGGGTTCTCGAGGAAAATCTGCGGCCCCGGGAACATGTTCTTCATGTACAGCACCCCGATGGCGATCGCGGTGATGGAATCGCCGGGGATGCCGAAGACCAGGGCCGGGATCCATGCGCCGGACAGCGCGCTGTTGTTGGCCGCCCCGCTTTCCACGACGCCCTCGGGATGGCCCGTGCCGAACTTCTGCGGCTCCTTCGAGAATTTCTTGGACATGGCGTAGGACATCCACGCCGCGATGTCCGCGCCGGCGCCGGGCAACGCGCCGATCAGCGTGCCCAGCCCGCTGCCGCGCAGCGCCTGCACGGGGTATTTCTTCAGCAATCCCCATTGGCCCTTGAAGATGCTGCCGAAGCGGTCCTGCGCGAGGTTCAGCGGTTTTTCCACCGACGTCACGTAACGCAGGACCTCGGAGACCGCGAACAGGCCCACCATCATCGGGATCAGCGTGACGCCCCCCATCAGATCCGGGGCGTCGAAGGTGAAGCGCGGATGCGCCGCCGGGTTTTCCATGCCCACGCTGGACACCAGCAATCCGATGAACAGCGCTGCCAGTCCCTTGATCACGTTGTCGGAGGCGATGAACACTGCGCAGGTAAGGCCCAGCAGCACCAGCCAGAAATATTCGAACGTGCTGAACTGCAGGGCGAAGTCCGCGAGCGCGGGCGCGGCCGTCACCAGGACGATGGTGCCGAAGATGCCGCCGATCACGGAGAACACGAGCCCGGCGCCCAGCACAAGCTCCGCCTGGCCCTTTTTCGTCATGGCGTAGGCCTCGTCGCAATAGGCAGCGGACGCCGGCGTGCCCGGGATGCGCAGCAGCGCACCGGGAATGTCGCCGGAAAAGATCGCCATTGCGGTCGCGGTGACGATGGCAGCGACGGCGGGCACCGCCGGCATGAAGAAGGTGATCGGCACCAGCAGCGCCGTGGCCATCGTCGCCGTGAGGCCGGGGATGGCCCCGACGAACAGGCCATACAGGGCGGACGCGCCGATCACCATCAGCACGTAAGGATCGAAAATCAGCCCGAAGGCCTGGACGATGGCTTCCATGCGGCAGCTACCAGGCCCAGGGCTCGAGCAGCCCCCATGGCAGCGGAACCCCCAAGCCCTTGTAGAAGATCGCGTGGATCGCGAACGAAGCCCCGATGGCGACCGGGATCGCAACGACCGTACGGATCTGCAGCACGAGCATCAGCGCTGTCAGCAGCAATGGCGCCAGCACCAGGAAGCCGATCTTGTCGAGGAACAGGTACGCGACGAGCAGGCCGAGGACGACAAGCGCGAAGGCAACGATCAGCCTCGGCATGCGGATCCAGTCGGGAATCTCGGCCCATGACCCAGGCCCCGGCGACGCCAGGCCGCGCACGATCAGCACGATTGCACACAGCGCCATGCCGATGGCGATGACACGGGGGAACAATGCCGGGCCTACCGGGTCGCCCGGAATCTCGGGAAAGCCGAGCGTGTGCCAGTAGACGGCGATGGCAAACGCCAGCAGCAGCGCGCCATTGAGGGAGTCGTGGATTTTCATGGATGCCGTGACGATCGTGACTATCGTGACGGCGTGACGACGTGAAGTTGTCGTAATTTTCCGGCAGTCACGGCAGTCACGGTTATTTGGCCAGTCCCACCTTCTTCATCAGCACGCCGCTCTCGGCGTCGATCTTCGCCATGTAGGCTGCGTGCTCCTTCGGTGGCAGGTACTTCGCGCCGAAGCCGCGCGAGTGCATGAAGTCCTTGAACTCCTTGCTGTCGTACGCCTTCTTCACCGCTGCGACCAGCTTGTCCTCGACGGGCTTCGGCAGGTTCTTCGGCGCGCCCATGCCGCGCCAGACACCGGCCGTCCAGCTGCTGCCGACAGCGCTCTTGAGCGTCGGCACCTTCGGGAATAGCTCCGATGGCTGGTCATCCAGGATCGCGAGGCTGCGCACCTTGCCCGCCTCGATCAGCGCGCGGCCTTCCGGATGCGAACCGCATACGATCGCAATGCCGCCCGCTGCAAGTTCCTGCAAGCCATCCGCATTGCTGATGCTGGGGACCCAGGGCACGCTCGCGGGATCGATCTTGAGGGCGTCCAGCATTCCATACAGGTATACATGCCACGAGCCGCCGCGCGCGGTGCCCGACGCCTTGAGCTTCCCGGGATTCTTCTTGATGGCATCGAGCAGGTCGGGAAGCGTCTTGTAGGGAGAATCGGCATTCACCTGGATGGCTGCAGGGTCGACGTTCACCAGGCCCAGCGGCGTGAAGCTTGCGCCGTCGAGCTTCGTGAGGCCCTGGTGGTGCATCATCGTGATCTCGGCGGTCATCAGGCCGATGGTGTAGCCGTCCGGAGCCGCCGTCGCGAAGGCCTGGTGGCCGACGACGCCGCTGCCGCCGGTGCGGTTCACCACGTTGACCGGCTGGCCGAGCTCCTTTTCCATGAGGATTGCGAGCATGCGCGCCACCGCGTCGGTACCGCCGCCCGCGCCCCACGGCACGATGAGCGTGATCGGCCTGGAAGGATAGTCCTGTGCCTGGGCGGCGGGCAGCAGGCAAGCGAGGCAAAGCAATAGCGCAAGGAGACGGGATCGCTTCATGGGATCGTCCATTCCGGTTGCGCGCCGCAACACGGCGCAGGGACGCGCCGACGAGGTCGGCGGCGTTCAGGTGTGAGCGGGATTCTATTGCAAAAATGCCGCGGCGGACCACCCAATTGGCCCGCGCGGTGCAACCAGACGTGACGTGCTACTTGACGCGCACCAGCTTGAGGTCCGCCTCGCGCTGGGACACCAGGTGGAGGAAGCTGCGGATCTGCGGATAGATGGTCTCGCGGTACTTGCGCCCGCTGAAAATGCCGTAATGGCCGACACCTTTGGCCAGCAGGTGCTTGCGCTTGTCGGAGGGAATGTTGCGGCAGAGCGTTTGCGCGGCCTCGGTCTGTCCGTTGCCCGAGATGTCGTCGAGTTCGCCCTCGATGGTGAACAACGCGGTCTTGCGGATCGCCTCCGGTTGCACCGGTTTGCCGCGCACGAGCCATTTTCCCTTGGGCAGCTGGAATTCCTGGAACACCACCTTGATCGTATCGAGGTAGTACTCCGCCGGCATGTCGAGCACGGCGTTGTATTCATCGTAGAAGCGGCGATGGGAATCCGCGCTTTCGCCGTCGCCGCGGATCAGGTGGTTGTAGAACTGGCGGTGGGCATCGGCATGCCGGTCGGGGTTCATCGCCAGGAAGCTGGCGTGCTGCAGGAAACCCGGATACACCCGGCGCATGAAGCCGGGGTAGTTCATCGGCACCCGCATGATCACCTGGTCGGAGAACCAGGAATGGGGCCTGCCGGACGCAAAATCGTTCACCGCGGTCGGATTGCGGCGGGTATCGATCGGCCCGCCCATCATGATCATCGCTTTCGGCACCGCGGGATCGTTTTCCGCGGCCATCAGCGAAACAGCCGCGAGCACGGGCACGGTCGGCTGGCACACGGACATCACGCTCAGGTCCGGCGAAAGCAGCCGGATGAATTCGCGGATGTAGTCCACGTAGTCGTCGAGGTGGAACGGGCCGGCGGCCAGCGGCACCATCTTCGCGTCCACCCAGTCCGTGACCCAGACATCATGGTCCGCGAGCGCGGTGCGCACCGTGTCGCGAAGCAGGGTGGCGTAGTGGCCCGAGAGCGGCGCGACGATGAGCAGCTTCGGCTGCGCAGCGGCCGTGTCCTTGCGAAAGTGCAGGAGTTGGCAGAACGGCTTGTCGGATGCGACTTCGATGCTGACCGCGACCCGTTCTCCATCCACCAGCGCGTCGGCAATCTCCCATTCGGGCTTGGGGTAGCGGCGCATCAGGCGGACGAACAACTCGCTGTTCGCCGCAATGGTCCGCGACATCGGCGTATACGACAGCGGGCTGAACGGATTGGTGAAAAGGTGCTTCGCGGCGTCCGCCATGAGCACTGCCGGGGCCATCAGGGTCTTCTGCAACTCGTGCAGCTGGTAAATCAAGTTTCACCCCTTTCCAGGGAAGCGCCCCAGCGTTTCCAGGTTTGGAACACCCGGTTTGCTGCAACGCGGCGACTGTAAAGACTCCGTCATGGAGCGTCAAGCCGGAAACCCGGCGCCGAACCTCTCATGGAACCCTTGCTTTGCGGTCCCTTGCCCGGGCGGGCCGTGACTCTATATCGGCCCCAGCGGCGCTTCCTGCATGGCCGCAACCTGCTCCCGAAGCTGCAAGATCTGGTCCTGCCAGTATTTCGTAGTCTGGAACCAGGGGAACGCAGCCGGGAACGCCGGGTCGCTCCAGCGGCGGGCCAGCCAGGCCGAGTAATGGATCAGGCGCAGGCTGCGCAACGCCTCGATCAGGCCCAGTTCGCGGCGGTCGAATTCATGGAAATCCTCGTAGCCGGCCACCACGTCGGACATCTGGCGGGTCATTGCGGCGCGGTCGCCGGAAAGCAGCATCCACAGGTCCTGGACGGCAGGGCCGTTACGCGCGTCGTCGAAGTCGACGAAGTGCGGTCCATCGTCGGTCCAGAGCACGTTTCCGGGATGGCAGTCGCCATGCAACCGGATCGGGGGAATGTCGCCGCATCGTTCGAAGGTTTCGTGCACGCCGTCGAGCGCCTGGTCCAGCACGCTGCCATAGGCCTCGCGCAAGTCCCCGGGCACCAGGTCCTGGCCGAGCAGGTACTCGCGCGGTTCCTCGCCGAAGGTCTCGATGTCGAGCGTTGGCCGCTCCGTAAAAGTTTGCAGGGCGCCGATGGCGTGGATGCGCCCGATGAAGCGCCCAAGCCATTCCAGCGTATCGGGGTCGTCCAGCTCCGGGGCGCGGCCGCCGCGACGCGGATAGATGGCAAAACGATAGCCCTGGAACTCATGGAGCGTGCGCCCCTGGATTGCAAGCGGCGGCACGGCCGGGATCTCGCGCGCGGCGAGGTCGAGCGTGAAGGCATGCTCTTCCAGGATCTGCGCATCGCTCCAGCGCCCGGGGCGGTAGAACTTGGCGACGACGGGTTTTTCGTCCTCGATGCCGATCTGGTAGACGCGATTCTCATAGCTGTTCAGCGCAAGCAACCTGCCATCCGTCCTGTATCCGACTGAATCGATTGCATTGAGCATGAGGTCCGGCGTGAGGCCCGCGTAGGGTGTTGTCGTTGTTGTCGTTGTTGTCATGCCCCGATTGTACTGGCGCAGCCCCGGCCGCCGGTTTGCTACAGTGTCGGCCTCCGAGCATCCGAGGGAAATGACATGAAAGCGCTGGGAAGCATTGCCGTCGCGGTCGCGCTGGGCCTTTGCGCCTGCGCCGCTTCCGCCGCGGACATCCGCGACAAGGTCGACGCCGTGGTGTCCGAAGACATTCGCATCGAATCCGACACTCCGGGCATCGGCCTGTTCCTGCGCAACAAGCGCCTGCGTGACGTCCAGCCGCAGCCGGGCCGCATCCTGCTCTATGTCCACGGCGCCACGTATCCCTCCGAAACGGCCTTCGACCTGCGGCTCGACGGCCTGTCCTGGATGGACTACATCGCCGCGCATGGGTGGGATGTCTGGCTGGTGGACCTGCGCGGGTATGGGCGCTCGACGCGGCCCTCGGAGATGGGCCAGCCGGCCAAGGACAATGCGCCGCTCGTGACGACGGACGTCGCCGTGCGGGACGTCGGCGCCGCGGTCGACCACATCCTCAAGCTGCGCAAGGCGTCGAAGCTTTCCCTGCTCGGCTGGTCATGGGGCACGTCCATCATGGGCACCTACACCGCCGCCAACAACGACAAGGTCGACCGCCTGGTGCTGTATGCGCCGCTGTGGCTGCGCACGACGCCCCTGCTCATCGGCGGTGACGGCCCCCTCGGCGCGTACAGGACCGTCAATCGCGACGGCGCGAAAAAGCGCTGGCTGACCGGCGTTCCGGAAGACAAGCAGGCCGGCCTCATCCCGCAGGGCTGGTTCGAGGCCTGGGCGGATGCGACCTGGGCGACCGATCCGCAATCCGAGGGCTCCGGGATGCTGCGCGCGCCCAACGGGGTGATCCAGGACGTGCGCGATTACTGGGCTGCGGGCAAGACGTACTACGACGCGACCCGGATCCGGGTGCCCACGCTCCTCGTCAAGGCGGAATGGGACCAGGACACGCCGGCCTACATGGCGCAGGCGTTGTTTCCGCTGCTGAAGAACGCTCCGTCCCGGCGCTACGTGGAGATCGGCGAAGGCACGCACACGGTCATCATGGAAAAGAACCGCATGCAGCTGTTCCGCGAAGTGCAGATGTTCCTCGACGAGAACTAGGGAAATTCCCGGAACCGCAAAGGCTTCGGTCCGCCAGCCCTAGTGCGAAGCCGGGGCAGGCTGGACGGAGGACACGACGTCGATATTGGCGATCCGGCATTCCTCCAGCAGGTCGAGGATGCCGGCCGTAACGGCGCCCAGATCGTCCGCCGGTTCCAGCGGCCAGCGGAACCGCGCCACCAGGGCTTCATCGATCGGGGTGGACAGGAGGATCCTCACGCTGGCGTCGGAAAACGCCGCGACCCGCGCGTCCGGATCGCCGATGCGGGCCCGGAAGTCCCGCAGGGCCTTGCTCAGGAACAATTGATATTGCGTCTCCTGCCAGGCGAACCGCCCTGCCGCCAGCGCGCGCCGGATCGGCATCGGCGGGCGTGGCACGGGCAGCAGCGAGAGGCCGGGTTGTCCGAGCTGCTTCGCCAGCGCCCGCGTCCATGACATCCCCCAGGCGCCGACATTGGCCGCGGTCTCGCAGACATCCGGCGCATCGCGCGGCGTGACGGCCGCTCCCACGAGAAACCGCAGGTGCACCCGCTCTTCTTCGGCGTCGAGTTCGATATCCGCCGGCGCCAAGTGCATGGAAACCGGGGCATCGGACGCGCTGCGCCCCAGTGCATGAAGGCCTGCCAGCGGCACGCGCTCAAGCGCTCCAGCGGACACGAGCGCATTGCCGATGCCGACGTTGCGCGCCTGGCCGAGCGCGCCACTCACTTCGAGCAGGTCGCGCAGTTCACCGACATCGGGAATCGCGCCGGGAATTTTTCCCGGCGACTTGCCGCCCGTCACGAGCAGCAGCGGGAATGCGAAGGCCCGCAACCCCACGTCTTCGGCCGGCGCAAGTGCAGCGAATTCGATGGCCCGCTCCATTGCCATGCGGGCCGCCGCCGAGCCTGCGCGCGCCAGGGAATCCCGAACCGTGGAATCCCGTCCTTCGGCGAGCGCCGCCGAGACTGCCTGGATGAGCGCCCGACCCGGCGCCGTCTGCTGCAATGCGGAACCCGCCGTGGCTGCGGCAATCGCGAGCAAAGCCAGCGAATCGCCGCCGGGAGCGGCATAAGTTCTGGGATCGGGAAGGGAATTCATGAATGGGCAGGCCGGTGCGGATTGTAACAACGGCGTTAGGCCGCAGGGGTGCCGTGCCGCAGCGACGACTGTCCTTGACTCTGCCCGAATTGGGTCTAGAACCAAAGAGGCGGCCGCATGGTGGAATAAGTGTAAAGACGCCGGCGGCGGCCAGGCTGAACGTTCAGACAACCAACCAACAGTAGGGGGAGTCCTCATGTGGTTAACCGAAAAAGAACGTAGTCGAACAAAATTCGCCGAGGAGACCGACTTCATATCGCCGGTCCCGACGCAGATCGTTTCAAACGGCGAATACAATCCGTTGCCGCAGACCGAGTCGCAGAAAAAGGTGGAAGGCCGCATCAAGGAACTGGCCGACCAGTACGCGCACCGCCTCAACATGGACCGCCGCACCTTCCTGAAGACGTCCTCGGGCATGGCTGTCGCGTTCCTCGCCATGAACGAAGTCTTCGGCCCGGTCTGGCAGGTCTCGGAAGCCGAGGCCGCCGACACCGACATGTCCGCCGCGCGTTCCAAGGCGCTGAAGAAGCAGTTCATCTTCGACGACCAGACGCACTTCGTGCGGGACGACTTCGACAAGGAAGGGTTGCTGGGGCTGGGCAAGTACGCGGTCGAGCACTGGAACCCGGACATGATCAAGGACATTCCCCTCGTCCTGCAGCGCTACAAGTTCCAGAACTACCTGAAGGAAATCTTCATGGACAGCGACACCAAGGTGGCGCTGCTCACGTCTGCCCCGTTCGACGATCCTTCCTGGTGGCTGCTCTCGAATGAGCAGATCGTGCAGGCCCGCGCGGCCATCAACAAGGTCGCGGGATCGCGGCGGATGATGGGCCACACGGTCATCACGCCCGGACAGGATGGCTGGATGGACCAGGTGGACCGCGCCATCGAGGAATACAAGCCGGATTCCTGGAAGTGCTACACCATCGGCGACCCGCTGTCCCCGTCTTCCAAGGGCACCTCCTGGCGCCTCGACGACGAGAAGCTGGTGTACCCGTGGTATGAGAAGGCGGTGAAGTCCGGCATCCGCACCATCTGCATCCACAAGGGATTGCTGCCGCTCGACTACGAAACGTCCTGGCCGGGCGTCTGGAAGACGGCCACCGTGGAAGACCTCCCGAAGGCGGCGAAGGATTGGCCGCAGCTCAACTTCGTGATCTACCACGGCGCGCTGCGCATGTTCCTGGAAGATCCGGCGCACACCCTCAACCAGTTCGAGAAGACCGGCCGCATCGACTGGGCGACGGACGTGGCGGAATGCCGCACCAAGCACGGCCTTACCAATGTCTATGCTGAACTCGGCACCACCTTCGCGACCTGTGCGGTCTCCAGCCCGCGCCTTGCCGCGGCGCTGGTCGGCCAGTTCGTCAATGACATGGGGCCCGACCACGTGGTGTGGGGCACGGACTCGGTGTGGTACGGCAGCCCGCAGTGGCAGATCGAGGCCTTCCGTCGCCTGGAGATCCCGGACGACATCATGAAGAAGATGAACTGGAAGACCAAGCTGGGTGCCGCCGATGGCAAGGTGAAGAACATGATCTTCGGCGAGAATTCGGCCAAGCTGTACAAGTACAAGATCCAGTCCGAGTACCCCGATCTCACGCGCGACCAGCTCGCGCTGATGAAGGAGCACTACGAAGCCGAGGGCGTCGAACGCAACAACGTCGCCTACGGGTTCGTCGGCAGCGAGCGCGCCTGACCGGCGATCGCATCCGGCACGAACGAAACGGGGAGCGAAAGCTCCCCGTTTTCATTTGCGGGCGGGCACGCGCCGCCCATCGAGCCCCGGCAGACCTCAGACGGCCGCTATGCCCGCGTGGCGCGAATCGGCCTCGAGCGCGCGGATGCGATTCGCGAGCTTGCGGTTCTCGTCCTGCAGCGTCTTGTAGGCGAAGGCCTCCTTGAGGCTGGCCCGCAACTGCTGGTAGTCCCCCGACTTGATCACGACCTTGTAGACAGCCCCCTCGTTGATGGCCTGCGTCATGGTCTGGACGTCGAGCTCGCTCGACATCACGATGCGCACGGTTTCCGGATACAGGCCCTTGATCCTGCGCAGGAGCTCGATTCCGCTCATGCCCGGCATCCGCTGGTCGGACAACACCACGGAGACGTCGTTGGTGGCCAGCAATTGCAGGGCTTCGTCGCCGCCCGTCGCCGTGAGGATGCGGAATCCCTCATGGCGCAGCATGCGCTCGACCAGCATCAGCACGCTGCTCTCGTCGTCCACCACCAGCAGTGTCGGCTCCCGCATCGCCACGGGCGCGGTCGCGCGCAGGTTGCGGCGCTCGCGCAACAGGCCCGTGCATTGCTCCACCGCCAGCGGCGGCGAGAAATAATAGCCCTGGATCTCGTCGCACCCCGCGGCGGCCAGCATGGCCAGCTGGGCCGGCGTCTCGACGCCTTCGGCCACCACCTTCAGGCGCAGGCTGTGGGCCATGGCGATCACGGCGCGCGTGATCATCGCGTCGTCCGGGTCGGTCACGATGTCCCTCACGAAGGAGCGATCGACCTTGAGCGTGTCCAGCGGAAAGCTCTTCAGGTAGTTCAGGCTGGAATAACCGGTCCCGAAATCGTCGACCGAAAGACGGATGCCCGCCTGCTGCAGGCCGCGCAGGATCGTGCTGCTCTGCTCCGCGTTGCGCATCAGCATGCTCTCGGTGATCTCCAGCTCGATGAGGCGCGGATCGACCCCCTCTTCCGTGATGATCCGCCGCAGGTCGCGGCCGATGTCCTTCTGCTGCAGCTGGCGGCCGGAAAGGTTCACGGAAACGGGCACCACCGACAGCGTCGTATCCGGCGTCCACTTCGCGATCTGGCGGCACACCTCGCGCAGGACCCATTCCCCGACTTCGACGATGAGACCGTTGTCCTCCAGCAGGGGCACGAAGCGCGCCGGGGAAACCAGGCCGAGGTCGGGATGCTGCCATCGGATCAGCGCTTCCAGCCCGGTGATTTCGCCGCTGGCGATGTCGACCTTGGGCTGGTAGTGGAGCAGGTATTCGTCGCGCTCGAGCGCCCGGCGCAGGTGGCCTTCCATCGACATGCGCTCCAGCGCGCGGGCATTCATCTCGGCCTTGAAGAACTGGTACGTATTGCGGCCCACTTCCTTGGCGCGGTACATGGCGACATCCGCGTTCTTCAGCAGGGTATCCGGGTCCTCGCTGTCATCCGGATACAGCGTCACGCCCGCGCTCGCGGTGACGAACAGTTCGCGCCCCTCGATTTCGAAAGGTTCGTGCAGCGCGGCCATCAGCTTCTGCGCCACCAGCCCGGCATCGTTGGCCGCGGCGAGGTTGGACAGGATGATGGCGAACTCGTCGCCGCCGAGCCGTCCCACCGTGTCGCCGGTGCGCACCGCGCCCTCCAGCCGCCTCGCCACCTGCAGAAGGAGCTTGTCGCCCGCGGCATGGCCCAGGGTGTCGTTGACATGCTTGAAATGGTCCACGTCGACGAAGATGACGCCGGCCAGCCTGCGCTCGCGATGCGAATGCAGGATGGTCTGCTGCAGGCGGTCGAAGAACAGGGAGCGGTTCGGCAGCTCGGTGAGGTTGTCGTAGTGGGCGAGGTACTGCAGCTTCTGCTCGTCGGATTTGCGCGCGGTGATGTCCTCGGCGACGCCCGTGACCAGCAGGACGCGGCCGTTCTCGTCGTTGACGTTGAACGAACGGTTGTGCAGCCAGCGCAGCTCGCCGTCCGGGCGGATGATCCGGAACTCCTGCTCCGTGCTGCCGTTGCGGATCAGCTTGCGGTGTGCTTCCACCTGCGGACGGTCGGCGGGATGGACGGCGTCCTGCCATTCCGCCGGGTTCTCGAGCAGTTTCGCCGCACTGCGGCCGAAAATCGTTTCGTAGGCCGGGCTGACGTAGGTGATGCGATTGGTCTCGAACTCCGCGATCCAGAAGATCTCCGGCACGTTCGCGGCGAGCTGGGTGAATTTGCGTTCGCTGGCAAGCAACGCGCTGCGCGCGGCGGCGCGTTCCGCCTCCCGCTCCATGTTCGTCAGTGCGAAGGAAATGTTCGACGCCACCTCCTCCAGCATGGCGACCAGCTCGTCGGAAAAGAACCCGACTTCATCGCCATGCAGGTTCATGACGCCCACGCAGAGGTCGCCGCACCTCAGGGGAAAGCTCGCCAGCGAGCGCACGCCGGCAACGCGCGCCTGCTCCTTCCACGGCGCGACACGGGGCTCGGCCAGGAAGTCGTTGACAATGTACGACCGTCCCTCGCGCACCGCGGCGCCGGCGAATCCCTTGCCTTCCGGAAGGTCCGGATTGATCGAAACCCGCATGCGCCGGTATACATCGCTCACCGGGCCGTGAATGGCTTTCGGCACGATCCACCCGTCCTTGTCGACCATGCCGATCCAGGCGAGGCAGAAATGGCCGTATTCGACCGCGAGCCGGCACACCTCGTCGAACAGCGCCTGGGGCTCGCGCAGGTGGATGATCGCCTGGTTGGTGCGGGAGAGCGCCGCATACAGGTCCTTGTGGCGCCGGATCTCCTGTTCGGCCTGCCGCTGCAGCGTGATGTCGGTGGCCACGCCGCGGTAGCCGCGGAACCGCCCCTGCTCGTCGAACAACGGCTCGCCGCTGGCCTTGACCCAGTGGGCGGTTCCGTCCGCCGCGAACCGGCGATAGGTGAAGTCCCGATAGGGCCGGTGCTCGCGGCAGTGCGCCTCATGGGCTTCCCAATCCGCCGAGGCCAGGTCGATGCCCGCCAGCTCGCTGCGCTTGAGCCCGACGGTCGTCATGCCCTGGTTCACCGCCTGCGAACCGGCTTCCGTGGAAAGCAAAGTGAATCGCAGGTCCGCATCCTGCTCCCAATACCAGTCGGCCGAGAGCCCGGTCAGGCTGCGGAAGCGCTCTTCGCTTTCCCGCAGCGACTGCACCGCGTCCCGGCTGCGGGCGTCGAGCCGCCGGATCAGCAGGTAAAGGCCCCCCAGTCCCACCACCAGCACGGCAAAGAGCAAGGCGGCGCCGCGGAACGCGGCGTAGATCGTGGAATCGCGGCTCGACTGCAGCTGCTGGATGTAGCGCATTTGCTGGCTTTCGAGCGTGAGCAGCAGCCCGCCGACCTGCGCCTCCAGTCTTTCGCCGTTGCCGAGGGCGGCATATTGCCGCGCCGCGGCGGCGCCGCGCGTGCGCCTCAGGTCCATGACCTTGCGCATGAACGCGCCGTGCGCCGTTACGGCCCATTCGAAGTTGGCCGAAGCATCCGGGTTGATCGTGCGGTAGTGTTCCCGCACATCCTTCCAGTTGCGCTGGAGCCGGGACAGGGCTGCCTCGAACTCCACGGCGAGCCGGTCTTCCCCGGAATAGAGGTAGCCCCGGTAGGCCGTCCCGATCGCGTCGCGCTCCGCCTTGAGGTCGTTGAAGTCATGCACGACCTCGTAGCTGGAGGAAATCTCGCGCTCCTGCCGGATGAGGTCGCGCATGACGCTGGTGGCAAAAGGCGCGGCCAGGCCGGCGACGACGACGGACAGGGCAAACCCGATCAGCACCAGGCGAGCGGCGCCGCGCCTGCCGCCGGCCCTGGATGTGCCACTTACCGATTTGCCCGCCTGGTCTCGTGCCACCCTGGTTCCCTGGATCGGTCTGGGGGTCGGCCGCCTTCGACTTCGCGGATTTGCCCCGCGTTCGGTTATTTCGGCATGCGCAGGGCGGAATTTAGGCCCCGGACGAAAATCGCTGCCCACCGGATTGGGCGGCGCCCCGTGCGGAGGGCGCCTCGCGGTTCCCGGCTGCGGTGCTATTCTGCGCGCTTCGTCAACGCCGGAGGACTGCCATGAAGCACGTGAAATGGGACGATGTCCCCGCGGAGCGCCTCAACGACAAGTTTGTCCGCAAGCTGGCGTGGGATGGCCGGATCATGATCGGCATGACGCTGGTCGACAAGGGCTACGTCGTGCCGCTGCACGCCCACGACAACGAGCAGGTGACTTTCGTCGAAAGCGGCGTCTGGCGCTTCACGCTGGAAGGCCGCACGCTCGATGTCGGCCCCGGCGAAATGATCTTCATCCCCGCCAACGTCCAGCACACGGCCGAAGCCATCGAAACCCTGGTGGCCTACGACGTCTTCACGCCGCCCCGGCAGGACTGGATCAAGGGGGAAGACCGCTACCTGCGCGCCGCGGCGCCCGCGGTCAGCGGCTGACGCGGTTGCGGCCGGATTCCTTGGCACGATAGAGCGCCTGGTCCGCGGAGTGGATGACCTCGTCGGAGGTCACGAGGCGCTCGTTGCGTTCGGCCACGCCGGCGCTCACGGTCACCGAGATCCACGCATTGACGGCGGCGTCGCCCGGCCGGCTGCCGTTGGCCTCGGGCGTTCGCCCGCGCTGGCTTGAGCGCAGGCGCAGCTTGTAGCCCTCGATGTTCTTGCGCAATGCATCCAGGCGCGACATCACCTCCAGCAGGCGCTTGCCGGGAAACACGATGGTGAATTCCTCGCCGCCGTAGCGATAGGCCTTGCCGCCGCCGCCGACGCGCTGGATGCGCGACGCCACCAGCTTGAGCACCTGGTCGCCCACGTCGTGCCCCCATTTGTCGTTGAAGGCCTTGAAGTGGTCGACGTCGATCATCGCAATGGTGTAGTTGCGGTCGAGCGCCATCAGGCTTTCGTTCAGCGCCCGCCTTCCCGGAAGGCCGGTGAGTTCGTCGCGGAAAGCCATCCGGTGCGAATCCTGCAGCACCGCCGCGGTCATGATGATGCCGGCGGAGGTGAACCACACGAACATGTCGGTCGTGGCGACGACATTGCAGGCCGCGCCGACTGCCGCGATCGTGACCGCGAGCGCGGCTTCGATGACGCCGCCGCGGCGGACTGCGATCACGATGGCGGCCAGGAGGGAGGCGAGCATGACCGCGAATCCTGCCTGCGGGATCGGCGATCCCGTGACCGAGACGCCCGCGAAAAGCGGCCGGTAGAGAAGCTCGGTGACTTGCCCGTAGCCCCCGAAGATCACGGCCGCAGTCAGCCCGATCGCAATCACCAGGGCGGCCAGCCGGCGGATGCCGTACGAGTTCAGCGCGCCGCGCTCTTGCACCGAGGCGAGCAGGGCCAGGTTCAGGGGCATGAAGATGCAGACTGCGATGAACACCGTCCTCGACGCCATGTCGACCGGGAAGGCGTGCGCGAAGAACATCCGGAAACAGGCATAGGCGATGAGCAGGGACAGCACTGCGTATAGGGCGCGTCCGCGCTTGAACGCGAGCGCGACGAGCAGGCCGACGCCGAGCGTGAAGTAGGGTGCGTACAGGTTGAGGACGGCGAAGAAGTCCGGCAGGTCCGGCACGTAGCTGACCAGCAGGAAAGTGACGCAGACGATGCCGATGGGCAGCAGGAAATTACCGGCCGCCTTGGCGATCGATTCCGCATACGAGGGCTCGTCGAGGATGAACGCGGGCTGGCTCGTCGTCTGCATTGTTTTCCTTCCGGCATCGAATCCGGAATTCTCTGGTTGTTTGGGGGTATCCATCTGCAAGAGACATACCAGC
>Ga0315910_10001961_pt1 | contig 18519 bp, 18 predicted proteins | sample EdamamesoilMG_FD_204470 | JGI IMG/M metagenome (GOLD analysis project Ga0315910, IMG submission 204470) | Garden soil microbial communities collected in Santa Monica, California, United States - Edamame soil | ecosystem: Environmental > Terrestrial > Soil > Garden | place: USA: California...
CTGTTTGTTCATCGGTTGATTTTAGTGCCATATTTAATGCAGACACTAGTAGTAGCGCGCGCATTTCGCCGTTCTTAAGTACAATGATGCCATCGCGCACTTCTTTAATAGGTATGAAGTTTTGTGTAGCCTGTGCTGTTTTTGCCATACGCATTACTTGTTTTGATCAAGAATATCCAGACTCCATGCTAAATCTTTCAGTTTATTCTTTTCACTTTCTGGTTCCGGTGCTTGGGCACGCTCTATGGGTTGAATCACCTTCTTTTCTTGTTTGTGTTTCCACAAATAGAATCGACTTTTTAATATATAGTTAACCGCCGATTCAACCATTTTTACAAAGGGACGATTGTTGGGTTTGTAAAATACCAGCGCCAATGCAAAGGCAGCAATAGGTAGACCAATAATAATTGCAATAAATAGTGGCAATACACGAATGAGTGTATACACAATACCCGCTCCACCTGCTAAATAAACGAACTGTCGAAACGTAAACGGCCCAAAAAGCTTGTCTTCAACATCAATAAATTGAGGAACTTCAAACCGCATAGAAAAATTATACCATATACGTAGTCTTTCTATGCGACACTACTACTCTAATGGTTCACGATAGGGATCAAGTGAGGTAATAGTGGTTTTCTCGGGCGCTACCTTAAACACACCACTGGTAACTTGTTCCATAATCGATGGTTGCGAAGAGGGTGTTGCCGAAGACATAGGTGCGACAGTAGCATTCTCTAGTGGATTTACTGTTTGGACTGGTACTGCCTGAGGTGCTTCGGAAGGTGTTTTTTGTTGTGCTACTTCAAGGACGTGATCCAGCACTTCCAGATTTAATTCTCGCACCAGGTTATTTGCCATATCGTAATCGATAAGTAATTCTTCACGGATACGCTTGGCGAAATCGTCACTGCTAGTAAGTCCTACTAACATCAAAGCAACTTCAGTTACCAGTTCGTCGACTTGGTCTAGATACAACTTATGTTTTTGTCCGATAGCCATGGTTTTTGCTTCCCATGGAACAGCGCGAATCGCTTCCTGAAATGCAGGAGCCATCAAATTTAATTGTTGTTCAAATGCTTGTTGTTGGCTTTCGTTCATACTATTTTGTTTGGATTATTGCTTTGGTGGAGTAATCGGTCCTTTATTATCACCTAAATCTGGGTTGGTATTATCCCCTCCTGAATTATCAGAATCATCTATATTTTTTGGTTGTTGCGTTTGTTGCGTCGTTTTAGTTTGTGTTGAGGTAAACCCTGTTCCAGTAGTGCTGGTGGTATAAGCGCTACCATATCCCCGCTTTAATTGTTCCTTTGCTGCTGTCTCGTTAATTTTCTTTTGCTTTTCTAATTCTGCTTGTTTTCGAGCCGCTTCCTTATTGTTCTTTATTTGAGTATCAAGTTTGTCGGCGATGTCTTTAAGTGTTGTTAATTCTTCTTGTTTGAAAGTCTCTTCCCCAACCTTTCCCTTTTTCTTGTCTGGTTCACCTTTAATCTTTTGGATAGCTTCGTCAACACTTGTCTGACTGACTCCAAGTTTATATGAAGCATTTTGTTTAACCACCTCATTAGCATATGCAAGTTTGCGCTCTTTCTCTTTTGCCGAATATGCTTTGTCAGCAGCATCAAGGTTTTCTGTTGCCTTCATGATCTTCTTTTGTTTTTCTGTTTTGTTGAGCGCAGCAGTTAATGTGGTCTTGAAATCACGTAGTGTGTTTAGCTCAGCCTGAGCTTCCTTAACAATAGCAGGGTCTCCAGTAGCCTTTGCCTCTGATACTTTCTTGTTTGCATCCTCAATACGTTTGCTGCTTTTTTCAAGCTGTTCGCTAATCCATTTGTGGTTATCGTCTTTAATCTCGTTTGCAAGGTGTAGCTCTGCTTTTCTGTTGCGCACATCAATAGCTTCTTTTTCTGTAGGTTTGATTTCTGCAAATGCTTTTGCTTTTTCAGCTTCTTTCTTAATAAATTCTTCTTGTTTAGATAGATAGGTAGTCTGGCTTGGTTTACCAAATGATCCTTTGATACCCAATTCTTTTATCTGTTGTTTGCCTAATTGTTGACCCAATTTTCCTCCCAATTTGGTTGATCGGAAATCAAAACTTGAAGAAGCAAGTCTTTTACCCAAAGCCGCCTTAGTACGTGCAGCAGCACCTGTTTTACCAGCTTGACTTGCTGCTAATCGGGCACCGGCTGCTCCAACCGTGCTTACTGCCCCGGCTGCGACAGGCGCAGCCACAGCTGCAATTGCAGCACCGCCGACAACCGCCGTTACCTTGGTTAAAGTACTAGCAACCATATTTCCTACTTCACCAGCCATTTCTTTTGCCTGTTTCTTTGCTACAGCCACCAATGTATAGGTAAAGACATATGGCAAAAAGATTGTAATGATCAATGTTATGGGATCACCACCAATCCCGTCATTTAATCCCAATGCATTTTTTGCCTTCAAGAATAATATGATTAGATACAAGAAAAATAGAAAGACCGGAGCCATGAATGATATTTTCAGTGTCTCTCGGAACCAGTTATCAAAACTATACTTACCTAAGGCGCCCTTGAATGGAATAATTTTTGATACAAAGGCAAGCGGTGACAAGATCATTTGGACCATTAATCCAACAACGCGGCCAACGAATAAAAAGCCAACCGAGAAAAACATGATCATCAATCCAATGTTGAATGCTGCTGCAGCTATGATCACGGTTGCATATACACCAGTACTACCACTAATAGTGTTTGCAAATATTTTTTGAGGATTTGATTGATTTAACAATGCAAGCGAGATTTCTGCTTCACCGGTTAACCCAACCGTACTTTCCCCATTCTTTGTCACGGTCATTTGATTGTAAAACACTGTTGCCAGTACGTTACCGGCATCAACAATAACTTTTGTTAGGAACAAACTAAAGTTCATTAATAGTCCGATGACGATAATGTTAATCAGTATTTTCTTTGGATTGCCAAGTATTTGCAGATCTAATACCAATCCAAAAGCCACAACCAGTAGTCCGAATATAAAGATAATGTTGGTAAGGTCGCGAACAATACTCCACCCTTTTTCGACAAAACCATTTTGATTGTACGATTCGTTATTGATTGAATATTTTAGGAAGATGTCCAAAAATACACCAGCTACATAGGTTAGTGCGTGTGATGGAACATAGACGATATAGTATAAAGCTTGAACGATACAGCCGGTACCAATAGTAGTAATGGTACATCCTGGAAGATACGTCGCTTCTTCGTCAACTTCGGCATTGGTGCCGCTAAAGCTTAGTGGATTTGTTTCGGCCCGCGCAATATTACCCAATGGTGCAAGAAATGTGCTAAATACAATTCCTGCTAACAGGATCGAAAGAGATATTTTTTTGAATAGTCCCTTAGAAGCCATACAAGGTTAATTCATCAATATAGTCGAATAGTGACGAGGTATACGTTGCTTCGCACGATATACCAAAGTCGTATAATGTGTGGGCGTAGAATGTTGGTTCATCGTCGATCTGTACCTGTTGGAAATTAGCGTCGGCTCCAAAAGCGTAGTCGATGACCTGGTTAACAGTAAGTTCAGGGTTTGATTGCTGTAACAAATTTCGCAGTGTTGTGCGTGGTCCGCGATCAAACCTTCCAAAGACTGTTTGCTGTCCGGTAGCTATGTTTATTGCGGCATCAGGTACCATAATGTTTGGATGTGCGTAGTCGCCGTCACTGTTGTATTCAGTATCTGCGCTATCTGCCTCGGTACAGTCGTCCCAGTCGCCTTGGAAAATAACACGTAGTTGAGGGCTGACAAGCCCACCTAATCCACCAGTTGATCGACAGCTTTTACCACGGTTAAGTTGGTTTACGCGTGCAGGATCAATCGAGCAGAATAATTTTTTGCCATTATCCGCTGCATTAATATCAAGAATACTTTGTTTGAATGTAGTACCCATGTATGTTTGCTGGTTTGCAAAACTTCCTGCAAGAGCGCCTCTTTGTTGCTGGCATGTTACTGTTAGTTTATTAATAGTGTCAGTGTCCCCTAGTAGTTTTTGATATGTACCATAGGCTTCGATATAGCTATCGTACGTAGGTAGGTCTTCGTTGATTTGGCTGAATTTTACTGTTACCTCCTGTTTCATTCGTGCTGCAACTTCTGGATCAGCCTGAATTTTTGCTGCCTTCCAGTCCGCATTTAGGTTTTCTAAGGTAGTTAATACACGAGCTCGAGCTGATCTTCGATCGCGGTATTCTCGGGTCATGTCATGGTATTTTGGTGTAGCATTTATGAATGCAAGACCGTCTTGTGCCATTGGAATATTTTTTGTTTTAGTATTTGATTCAAGTTGGAAGTTATTAATGACTTCAGCCATTTCCAACAGAACACCATTTTTTTTATACTGGTCGGCAACATCAGCACCAAAGATATCCTGCCATTCTTTGACTGATTCCAAATAATCACGGACTCGGTTTGCAAATCCATAGTCAGGACCCGGAATACAATGATCCAGGTCCATCAACCGATTGCCCATACTTGGGATTGGAGGAACAACTGTTTGGTTTCCGCGGAACAAGGTGACAATTTTATCAATTTCTATGATTTCTTTTTTTGCAAAGTAAATTGCTGCTTCGATCTTGTTGAAACAGGTGCTATTACCTGGTGTTCCACAAGGTGTTTGTAAAGCAGCTGATGGTTTTTGTGCAACTAGTGGTGAAGCGACTGCCCCACCAAGCGATATACCAGAGACTGCTGGAATTCCTATGTTTGGTTCGATTGTTGATGGAGCGGGTGCGGTTGCGACTACAGGTTCTGATGCAGTAGGTGCTGTTGGTCCTCCTATTGTTGTTGGTGTTGACGGTGCTGTAGGTGTTGTTGATGATGTGCCGCCTGAAGAACCACCAGCACCACCGCCTGCTGTAGTTGGTTGTTCCGATGAGATTGTTCCTGTTGTTTGTGATCCTGGTTGTTCACCGGTTGGTGTTGTTCCAAATCCTGATATTGGCTGCGCCTGTTCAGTACCTTGTGGTTGTCCAAAAGGAAATAAGTTAGGTTCTGTATTTTGTTGCTGACCAACTTGCTTTGTTCTTAACAGTAATGCCGCAACAACCATCGCTACAGCGATGATGCCAACAATGATAAGGATGATTTTAGTTCGTTTATTCATACGCTATATACAAATGGTTGTGGCTGAATTAATTGCTGCTGTACATGGAATATTAACCGCATACGAACCATCGGGCAGCAAGATTTGTTGTTGTTCATCAATATCAACTACTTGTCCCGGAAGGTTTAGCCAGTTATAGGTACCACCAGAGTTAAGATTATTGAATGAGCCTGGCCCACCAATGGAACCAGTTGGCTGTTGAGTAAATGAACTAACCAATTTCTTAAGACCAGCATTGGTAAGACCGGTAATAAGAGTTGTTAATGACGCCGATAAAACTTCTTTAAACTCATCTGCTGCTGTAAGGCGATCCTGGGGTACACCCAACGCATCATCAAGCGATGATTTTATTACGGATCCTGGCGTTTTTGTTTCCCAATTTTCACAATTCGTTGGGTCATCGTGTGTGAGTTCTACCTGTCCTGTATATATGGTGTTGCCTTCGGCATCTGTTGAGACGGTGGCTGGGTCAGCAATTTTTGACCATTTCTTACATTTTTTAATCCCCAAAAATCCACTACCGCTACCAATTTCAAGTTGAGTATCTGCATTCAATTGTTCAGTCTTGGTCTGTATAGTGTTGCTTGCATATAAGAATGATCCAATAGGATTGTTCTTGTCTTTACCGATAGCATTCCATGCTGACCATCCCCCAGTACTTGGGCTTGCGTTTGTGTAAAACTGCTGCCAGTTTGGGCCAGCAACTTTATTTAAATCAAATTGTAATCCTTGGGTTAAGTTAGGGTTTTGTCCTGTTTGCACGCTGGTAATAAGGTTGCGGGCAATATCACGTGCAAACGGATTGTTATTACTAATACTTTGTAATGACTGCAGTGATCCTGATAGGACACCCTCACCTTGTTGTTTGAAAAATTGTCCAAAGTCATTAACAAATTGGGGTGCACCATTAAAACCACCGTTTGCCCAGTTCACCACACTGTTGGTAAGTTTTGTAGTAAGAGCACCGGCAAGGCCATAAGCCACGGTATCTAATCCCCATTCTTTAACCTTGTTTTCGATATCAGTTTCAGTGCTTACAGCACCCGACGCAGCTTGAGCAGCGTTCAGGGCTTGGTTAGCAGCATCGCCGACGGGTAGTCCTTGAGCAAAAACAAGAGCTGGACTAATCGTTATTGCGAGACACACTAGTATTACAAGTGTGCAAATAGCTATTCTCTTATGAGATATTTGCATCATGTTAAAATTATATCATAGTTACTGCTGGAATAGCCGACCAATATTGCCAAAAGCGTCTCCAAGAGTAGAGAGCGTGTCTTTTATTGCAATACTGTTCACAAAGGCAACAAGAGGGTCATTTTCTACAGTTGCAAGTCCTTGTAAGACACTTCCAAGCTGCAGGAAAGCATTCACCAAAGCAAGGTGTTGTGATGCCATAGTTTGTGGTACTGATTGGTTTTTTATTTGATCTCCGATCGCTATATATTTCTGACCTAATGCTGTAGCTACTTCTGGGGTGACCACGTTGTTAGCCATATCATCGATTGTTTCGAATAATTGTGGCTGAGTATTTTTAAAAGTTGCAGTAATTGTATTAATCGATGTTGCGTAGGATTGTATGTGTTCTGTCGAATCAGTAACAACAACAAGGTCAGACAGTTGGTATTGTCTAAAGTTTTCGGTACGACGCAGGATATATTCGATAATCTTGTTTTGCAGTGCTATTGAATCTTCCTCGGATAATTCACCATCGGGACTTTCCTGGGTTGCAATTACCAATGCAGTATAAATATCACGGGCTAATTTATCCGTTTCTGTTAATTCTTCGGGTGGAATAACAATGTCAGTTCCTTGCTGTCGTAGTGCGGCGCGCATAGCTTCAATTTGTCTACCATCAGGAACACCGTTGGTATCAGTATCAGGATTGTTGGGATCAGTTCCCCACAAGGCCTCTTCCCAATCTTTTAATCCATCATTATCAGTATCAACATCGGTTGGGTTTTGTAGATCACTTACTTTTATCTTTGCCAACGGATCATTATTACCAACATGGTTTGCAAGGTATCGGATGCCAAAAATTAATACAGCAGCGCCTGCAAGGACACCAACACTGATCATGAATTTTTTACTGGGACGATATTGTTGTGGTATGGTCGGCAATTTCATACCCTACAGTATATCATTTGGTTTATTGGTTGGTATGTATTTTCGCCATAGTTAACCACTGCTGTAGTGTTAGGTCTTCGGCTCGAACGGTTGCAGGTAGTGATAGTGATTCAAAAATCTCCGTCAAAGAATTTACCGGCACGATATTACGCATATTGGCGCGCAATTGCTTTCGCTTATGGGCAAAGCCAGCGTGGATGAATGTAAAAAATGTCTCCTCTTCCTGGGTATTTGCAAAATTATCTCGTGATACGTTGGTAATCGCAATAATTGCCGAAGTTACTTTTGGTGGTGGCACAAATGCTCCTGGTGGCACCGAGGCTATGATTTTTGGTGTTCCATACGCTTTGACCGACAATGACAACAGACTTTCTTTTGCATCGCGCGCAATAATGCGATCGGCAACTTCTTTTTGAATAAGCACGACCATGCGTTCTGGCTGATAGCTGGCAGTTAGAATGTTTCTAAACAGTATTCCAGTAATGTTGTATGGAATGTTAGCGATTACTTTGTAGTTGAAGTCACGATACTTTTTAAGTGTTGCAAAATCAAAATCTAGTACATCCTGGTGTAGTAATTCCAATTTTCCCTGCGCAATTTCTGTAGAAAATTTTTCTTCAAGTTTTTTTGCAAGGTCATCATCTTTCTCGATAGCAATAACTTTCCCAGCCAATTGCAGTAATCGTTCCGTTAATACACCTTCGCCTGGACCAATCTCGACAACAACGTCATCCGCATGTACATCACCAGTATCAACTATATCCGATAGTGCACGTTGCGAACGCAAAAAATGCTGCCCTAATGATTTTTTGGCAATATGATGTGTACTATTTTTTTGATTTCTTTTTCGAAACATGTTTTTTAATTTTCTTTTTTGACACTTTCTTTACTGTCTTTGGTTTTGCAAGACACCAATCACATTTGCAACCAATAGGTTTAATATATTCGTCAAAATGTTCTTTGCCGTAGTCATAGCGCAGTTCTTCACCTGCAGCGATATTGCGTGCAGCTGTGATGAATATTTGTTTTCCGCGTTGTTCCGCTTCACAGTTTGCTTTTTTGCATGTGTGATTAATATAGCGCGCTAGATTACTGCGCACCGCTCCATCAATAGTCCATCGTGAATTTATTTCAAATAGATAACGATTAGGTCGTTCATCGGCTTCTTTTGCTGTAATGATATTTCCCACGTATTCGATAACAACCTCACCTTTATTAATAGGTATTTTTGTTGCTAGTCCCAATCCGGTGCTCGCTTTAATTATTTTAAACAGATTACTTTTTGTTTTTTGCATACTACCAATCAAGATACACGGTCTTTTCCGTATCGCCAAGCCCTGTCTCATCTTCCGCGGCATTAATCAGTTGGGGCGGGATGTCATTAATGAACTCGCTGGGTGTTTTCCATTCGATTTGTCCGTACATGCGTCGCGTATATGCATATGACAATATTAATCGTTCCATGGCGCGTGTTGCGGCAACGTAAAATAGTCGGCGTTCCTCTTCACGCTCTTCTTTGGTGTCGGTTTCGTCGGCTAATGGAAACAATCCTTGTTCAAGTCCTGCAATAAATACGGTGTTAAATTCCAAACCTTTTGATGCATGTACCGTCATCAAACGCACACCCTCTTTTTTCTTTTCTAAATTATCCTGGTCGGATAGTAATGCCGTTTCGTCGAGGAATTTTTGCATGCCCTCTTCCCCTAGATAATCATCATAGCGTGTTGCGTACGTTACCAATTCCTTTAGGTTAAATGCGCGTTCAATGTCGTCACTACTACCTTCTTCGTACTGTTTTAACAATCCCGATTCTTTGATAACATACTGCACAATTTCGGCTACATGTTTAGTGGTAGCTTGTTCGCGAATGTTGCGTAATAAATGTTTGAACGCAATGTAATTTTTTTGTGTGGTGCCCGATAATGCACCTTCTTGTCCTACGGCAATTTTTGCTAATGCGACTTTACCAATACCACGCTTGGGTTCATTGATGACACGCTTTAAGTCTGCCAAGCTTTCGGGGTTCCACGCTAATTTAATGTACGATAATGCATCTTTAATTTCTTTACGTTCAAAAAATCGGGTACCTAACATTTGGTACGGAATATTTTCGTGCAAGAACGCTTCCTCTAATGCACGTGATTGAAAGTTGGTACGAAACAACACTGCAATATCATTTGGATTAATACCAGCATTCATGTATTCGTGTGCCATGCGGGCAATAGTTGCTGCTTCCTCGGTTTCGTTGACTGCGACAAATAATTGAATTTTCTCGCCACCCTGTTTTGTCGCGGATAATTGTTTAGGAATGCGTGCAGTGTTTTTTACAATCACCGCATCTGCAGCGTCTAATACGTTTTTTGTTGATCGATAATTTTGGTGTAGTACAACTTGTTTGGCCCCAGGGAAATCGCGTTCGAAATTCAAAATGTTTTTAATGTTTGCACCGCGCCAACTGTAAATATTTTGGTCGCTATCTCCTACGACGCAGATATTGGTGTTGTCATCGCATAATAGACTGGCAATTTCATACTGCACCTGGTTGGTATCTTGGTATTCATCGATGTGTAAATACTTCCACAGGTTTCTGTATTTGTCGCGCACACCACTATTACTGTCTAGCAGGTTTCGGGTTTCAAGCAGTAAATCATCAAAATCAAATGCCTGTGATTTCTTTTTTAATGTTTCGTATCGTTGCCAGGTTGGTAGTGCAACGTCTGCTAATGGACTGTGATGTTCGGCAAAGTAGGTTTCTGGATTGTATCCGTCGTTCTTTGCACGCGAGATCAAATTGTAAATTGATTTTGGATCGTAATCTTTAATACCAAAACCTTCGTCGACCATTGCTTCTTTGATCATTTTTATTGCATCATCTGCATCCAAGATGGTGAAGTATTTAGGATAATTAAAATGATGTGCTTCGTTGCGTAAAATATATACGCCTAATGCGTGAAACGTTTTGATGAATGGTTCACTGTCATAACTACTATCGTGTAGATGTCGTACGCGTTCGCGCATTTCCGCAGCTGCTTTATTGGTAAAGGTTATTGCCAAAATGTTGTCTGGCGAAACACCTTGTTTAATTAAATGGTAGATACGATGGGTTAATGTCTTGGTTTTACCGGTGCCCGCACCCGCTACTATTAATAGAGGGCCTTCAGTGTGGAGCACTGCCTTTTTTTGTTCGTCATTTAACGCATCAAGATAGTTCACACATGACACTGTAGCATATTGATTTTCTTATTTGACAAAATCCCCTACTGGCGTACTGTGAAAGAAAAAATAAAGCTTATGAAGCCTATAGAAAAAAATACGTTTGAAACTGTCTATGACAGGTTCTTGCAAACAGAACAGTCCTTCTTTGAAAGTAGTCCCATAACACGGCGTATCAGAAAAATTCGTAATCGAATTGCATGGGCATTGTTTACATGGTTTCTGGTCAGTATTGTCCTGTGTTTCTGTAGAATTGGGTGGATTTTACCAACCCTTTCATTTATCGCTGTAGCTGTCACCGTCTTTTTATTTATACGAAACGATCCGTATGAAGAGAACCAAAAAAGATTACGGCAGTCCAAGGACTATCACAAGGTTCTGCGTCCCTATTTATGGGAATTGCTTTCAGTTCATATTAATCTTGATGATCCAAAAGCTGTTACCCAAGCGTGTATGGAAGCTCACAAGGCATCGTATTATGGTGAATTCGTTCTACTATCGCGTATGCTGGAACTTCTTGGAATAAAGATTGATGTTGAACATCCGACAAGTAGGAAACCTTTAGTTCAGCACATCTTTACCTGTGGTGGTGAACAAAGCTTTTACGAAACAGAAGTCGAGTTTGAGTATTAAAAGAAATCCCTCGTCATTTATTAATAATGGTCGAGGGATTTTTTTATTTGAATCGCTGCGCGATATCGTCAATAGTTGTTTGCACAATATCATCAAATGTTGGAATGTGTTGCTCGAAAAATGCAAACAATGTATCAGGATCAGGATTGGTATCAAGTAATTGCATATAGGCATCTTGTTTGTCTTCGGGCAATGCATCGGTTGCGCGAGTCAGTATATCCTCTATAGCAACAGTACCAATGCGATCGACAATGTCTGCATTTTCTTCTGGCGATAGATCAGTTAATCCCAATGCTGTAATTATTTGATTAATGATAGTAGTGTCCATATTATTGTGGCGTTGCTGTTAATCGTTCTGATGGATGAAATACTTCGTATGGTTCGGTGCTTCCCTGTTCGGTTCCTGTTGTAAGGGTACGCATTTCGACAAACTGTCCATTGTGGTACTCGTTAATTACTGGCACGCCATTGTGTACCGTTAATTCGTATGCGGTGTTATTAAAATCTGCAATACGCACATCGCCTTCATTGGCTATGTATCCAAATCCGCGCAAAACTTTTACTAAATCAGGAACAGTTGGATGTTCGTGCACACCTAATGTTTGGGCAAGTTTTGGATCGTGTTCAATCTGGCGTTCGACAATCTTCCAAATACTTTCACCTGGTTTCGCAACAGCATCGGGTGATAGTTTGTTAAAGTCGTGTAATTGTTCAGTACTATTCAAGACACTTTCGGCGCTAGTACTGGTAGGTTCCAAGGCAATAGCAGACTCTTGATCTACAGGTATGTCGGTCATATCGCTAGTTTCAGGAATAGTATGAGTCTCTGGTGTTTGCGGTATATCAGGAACGTTAGGTGTTTCAAGTGCATGTATAGCAGCACCGGTGCCCAATGCTGTTCCAAAACCAACACCCATAGCAGCTGCGGTTTTTACGGTCTTTACCCTGTTTTCCAACAATTCCAAACCTTCTTTTTCTTCTTGATATGCTGCAGGTGTAAGATCGCCAGACACGTATCTTTTCTTCAAATCCTCCAACCGATCTTCATAACTACCACCCGTCTTCTTTCTCCATAGTTGTTCAACTTTTGTGCCAACAATCGCTGTTAGTGATCCCATACCCATACCGGCACCCATACGTGCAAGGCGCGCCGCAATTGATGCAGCAATCGATGCTCCACCAGTAAATGTTCCTACAGCTGCACCAATACCAACCGACAACGTAACACCAACTAATTTTTTCTGTGTTGGTTTTAAGTTAAGGTACCAAGCAAAATTCTTTTTCAAACTTTCCTGTGTTTTTGATTTAAACACTTTTTCACGCGCTTGTTTTAATATTTCTGATTCTTGTTCCAACAATTCCAATGCACCAGAAAAACTGTGATAGCGTTTGATAATCGCAGCTACTTCATTGTCTGATTTACCTTTTGCTTTTAATTGATCAGTTTTTTCTTGGAAGAATGTTCTGTTTAATTCATTCTTTAAATTTTCGTAGTGATCTTTTGCAGCTTTCGTTTTCTTACCAAGGAATGATTTTGAATCTTTCTTCAATAATCCAGTCATATGACCCAAGTTCAACAATCCGCGTCGTACTGCGCTGTCAGCAAAATCATCGGCATACAATTTTAAGTATCGGTTGCGTGCATCAGTTACCAGTTCCAGCGGAGTTTTTTCTTTTTCTATTGTTACTGGTATTTCATTTTTTTCTTCTGCTTCCACTACTGGAGTCTCTGCCACCGTTTTGATTTCTTCTTGTTGGTCTTTTGTTGTTTCTTGTTCTTCTACCTTTGAAATTTCTGGAATACTTTCTTCCTTTTTGGTGTCATACACAGTATCTGTTCTTGAAACAGTCCAATAGTCTTTTACTTCTGTTGTTGGCTGTACTGTTTCAGTTATGGGTGTGGATTCATTGGTTTCTTGAATTTTTGACTGCAGCAGATCATATACGCGAGCAATCTCGTCGTCGATCATTTTAGTACCCAGTGGTCTTTTTTTCGAGTCATCCCACATCACCTGTAACTCTTTTAGGTGTTTAGCATTCAAAAAAGCTTTTTGTGCTGTATCCACGAACTCTTTTATTTCTGAATTGTCAGGATATTTTTTGGATAAATTTTCTAATTGTTCTGTGTATTGCTTTAATCTTCGAGTACTTTGTTCCAGCATTCCAGCACTTTTCTTAGTCGTCCCTTCCTTGATTTGCTCTACCGTAGTGCGGAGCTGTTCTTTTGCCGACAGTAATTCAAGGTCTTCAATATTTTTTACTGCTTCTAATTTACTTACTGGAATTACCAGCGGTTTCTGTGTTTCCTTGTTTACTAACAGTATGTTGATGTTGTCACCCTTCTTCTCGAAATCATCAATTGCGTATTCTTGTGCTGTGGCAATAACTTGACCCCGATGCAATTCGACAGGTTGTTCCCCAGGAATAGTTATCGAATCAAGGCGCACCGCGTATTCGGCAGCAGTTTTTTCACTAGGGACAGCGCCCTTCACTGATTCTTGGTGTGTCTTGATATCGATAGGAGTAAGTTCGCTTTGGCGTTCCATATGGCTAGTATACATGATTCTACCGACCATTATAGTACTTTTTGGTGTCTTAATTGACACTAGAAGCATCACGTGTTAATTTGAATTCAAAATTGAAAAAGAAGAATCATGAAAAGCAAAATGACCAGAAGGCGTCGCAAGAAAAAAGCTTCGATTGCCTTTAACCTTGTCTGGCCGATAGTAGTGTTTGTTGTTGGTTCGGCATTGATGTCGGCAACCACTAAGCACTCGGCATCCTCCCCATCGAATATCTCGATTGTTGTCCATACGGATAGTGTCGAGATCGATAAGTACATCAATTATGCTACGGCAAAATTGGTCCATAACTCGGCAGCTGATCTTACTACAGTAGTTTCGGGTTTTAAAGAAAAAGTATCAGAGAAGCTTGAGCTTCAAAGAATTGATTCATTAGCGAAGATACATTGCAAAGGTACTGCTGTATTCCAGGAATGGGAGGTGGAAAAATACATCGACCGGATTCCTTGTGAAAAGAAAGCCAGATTGTTTATTCCGACGTTTGTAAAAAATCGGACACAGTATCAGGAGAAAAGGAATACAAATACAGTAGGGTCAGGAATAGGAGAAAATGAAGAGTTAATTGATTCCGTTAGGAAGTATTTTATGCCCTGCTCCAATTGTGCAGTAGATAGTGCTCGGGAAGCAACAAATTATATTTTGTTGCAAAGAAAAGATCCTGATAAGAGAATTCTTGGTGGCAGTAATATTGTTCCGTATGCAGTGTATTTGGGACGCAGTGGACAGACTGAATTATTGAACCGTCTTATTGATTGGAGATCTCTTTCTCAAAAAGCAGATACTATTGTTTTGCAATCCGCACCGCAAGGTGTATTACAAACTGTTCCGTACAGAACTGACACTATACCGTTTCAGTGGGAATAGGATTCCTTAATTTTTCACTACATTTGCTTACATTCATTAATTATTCAATTCATTCATTCTTTAATCAGTAACACTTAAATAGTTTTTATATCTTAAGCTGGGCGTATCGTCCGGTTTTTTCGTGCAATTTATTGTCCCAAATCTATAAATTGATCGTGATATTTTTGGCTACCATCATGGTTAACAGCCCCTTTCATTGGTTTACGCAGGATAATAGTGTTCCCCCGCTGTATGATCGTGTCATCGGGCGTAATAGTAAAAGATGCCTTATGTAATGCACTGACTACAGAAGCACCCTCCTTTAGTGGATTTTTTATAATTTTTGATTGCATACACTATATATATGCCAAGTATACCTATTTTTTGCTGTTTTTTGGTTGTGTATAGTATCGGTAGCCAGCCAACCGGGAGTATGCTACAGTGGTTCGGTGGTCAGCCCGCCTTTATATATGGCACTTTGGGCAGCCCGATATACTGAAATTACTGACTTTCTTTCATGATTGTACGACTGAATTCTGGTAACACAGCATGTACGCTGTATTTCGATTAGGCTTATTCAACCCCTATCTCATGATTCCGAAGGCTTACGGAAGCCGCGGATGACATATACCAATAAACAATGCCAGCCTTCTGCCTGGCTTATTCTTCCATTCCTGGCAACACCATTGATGCCATTTGTTGCTAATGACGTTGGTGGCCCCGGTGCTGACGAGCAATTTACTGCTCCTTATCAAGACACTAATTCACAGAATATGGATTTATTGTCGCCCCATTCCGGCCCAATGATGATGTATGGTAAAGGAGGTCCGTCGGATGTCGATTTGGTGATTATCGAGGATAGCGCCTTGCAAGGATCGGCTGGTCCTGTGGGAACAATTATGAACCTTTCAGATGTTCCACGTAATGGACGTAATATCACTAAATACGTGGTGCGTCCTGGTGACACCGTTTCGGTGGTTGCTCAAATGTTTGGTGTTGCTACAAATACTATCCGCTGGCAAAACGATATCGATGAAGAAATCTTGAAGGCTGGTGATGTTATCGAAATTCTTCCTGTCGATGGTATTCAGTATACGGTCAAAAAGGGTGACACGGTTACCAGTATTGCAAATGCATACAAAATTAAAGCAAGTGAAATTGCCGACATTAACACCCTTGCGGCTGGAGCGACTTTGACACCAGGAACAAAATTGGTACTACCAGATGCAAAACCAGCATCAGGTGCGAAATCAGAAAGCACATCATCGACAACAACAACTCCAAAACCTCGCGCTGGGTCTACAACTGCAGCGGCTCGTGGTGGTCGTGTCATGACCAAAGACGAAATGGGTAGTTATGTTTGGCCTGTTGATGGCGGTATCGTAACCCAAGGTTATGGATCAACCAGCTTTGCAACGCGCAGTAATTATTACAAACACGATTTCCATGGTGGTGTCGATATTGGTGCACCAACAGGAACACGCGTTTTTGCTACAAAAGGTGGTGTAGTAACCGAAGCTAAAGTTGGTTACAACGGTGGTTATGGTAATTACATCACCCTGCTTCACGATGATGGCACTATGAGCCGCTATGGTCATGCCAGCAAGTTATTGGTAAAGACAGGACAGCGCGTTGACCAAGGACAAAATATTGCATTGGTGGGTCGCACTGGACGAGCAACTGGACCCCATTTGCACTTTGAAGTGCGTGATAAAAACGGCAAACAAATGGATAGCAACCCATTTTATAAAAAATATAAGAACTACTAATACAAAACCCGCCAATGGCGGGATTTGTTGACAGCAGGATTTTGATGTTGTACAAAGGTATCAAATAAATGTGTACACAGTATGAAAAAATCAAAGAAAAGGTCCGAGAAACGCGGCGCGTTACGGGACATACTATTTATCCTTATTGGTGCGGCTATCGCTTTTGGTATCTTTTCTGGTTTACAACACCATAAAACTGATACCAATATTCAATCTGTCACTGATGATTCTGCTACGTTAGACACTGGCCGTGTATGTATTGCATCTGCATCTACTGCTCGGCTTGTAGAAGTTCCTCCAATTCCTACCATCGTTACCAATAGTGGTTCATCACAGCACAAGTATAATACTTCTGATGATTCCGATTCTGACGAAGGTTATGACTTAAGTGAGCTTGAAGATATTTTAGTAGATTCAAGTTTGACCGGTAATGAGACTCGTTACGAGAACTTCATTTTGTATGTTTCACCAGAGGGATATACCTCTGAATTTAAGATGTACAGCATGAAAGGTGATACTACTGATGTAGGGTTCCATGTAAAAGGTAATTAATTTTTTTTGAATGTATTAAAAAAGCCAGGCATAATGCTTGGCTTTTTTGTGTACGATTATTCTTCAATCCTATCGTTCATGTGTTTTTTACATGTACGCGCTGATGGATTTGCTTCCAAACGATCTTCTTCAATTTTGTCTCCAGATATTTCACAAGTTCCATAGGTTCCGTTGGCAATCTTTTCCAATGCTCGTGTAATATCACTGTATTGTTTTTCAAGTTGGGTTAATGCGCCAACACGATCTTCAAACGCTTCAACGTGAGTCGCTTGGTCTAGATAATCCGCTTCATTACCATCTTGTTCAACTGGTGTTGCTACCCAGTCGCCTGATTCGTTAGTGCGGTGACCAAGGGCGCTCAATTTTTCCTCGAGCTCTCGCTTCTCTGTCTCTAATAGATCCTGAAAATGCTTCAGCTTTTCTTTTGTCATGGCGCTATTATAACAGGGGGGTCTCAAAAAGCAATTGACTTTTATCCAGCCCCCCATTACGCTGGTGGAAAATAAACAGCAATGGAAAAACAACAAATATTAGAGGTATGGCATCAGAATTATGATGTATATCTCAAAGATTGTCATAGAAGACAAGAAGAGTTAAACACATGGAAAAAAGAGCAGCTGGAGCTGTTACTGAAACCGACATTGACTGAACTGGAACATTCTATTCCCGAACATTTGCGCTTGAAAGTGATGCAGGTATTCTCTTTTGGAACTGAACGAGAGGAAAAGAAGGTGTGTCTGTATTCATTGATCGTTGATACAACCTTTGCTCCCTTTGGGGTTACCGTGCTTCGTATACCAGAACTTTTGGATGAAGAGCTGGAAGAATTAAATGCGGCCTGGAAACCACTTGTAGGTATTAATGTGGAATTTCGTGTTTTTTATGTTGGTTCAACGGAGCTTAGTATTAGTAAAAAGGAAAATTTTATGAAAGATTTGCATGAAGCTCAAGAGAACGCATATCGTACTGTCAGTGAAGAACTCAAGAAGGAATAGGAAAATAAAGATCAACAGATAACAGAAAGGAGCCATGTGGCTCCTTTTCCTTTTACATCAATAACTGCGCATTGGTTAAGCGGAATAGTACTTCGCGCAGTACCGACTCACTAGTGGCAATCAATACAGTGTGTTCATTAAGGAACGTGTACATCAACACCATATCACCTTCTTGATACGGCAATACTGGTACTGCTGGTTGCGTAGTTTCTTGTGGTAGTGTTTCAATCGTAGGAGTTGTTTCTTCGGCAGATGGGACTATTTCAGTAGAGGACTCTTCAGTTGTTATAGCTGTTCCATCTGTAGGTGTAGTGTCTGCTGTTTCGGTCGATGTCTCGTTTGTTGTACCCTCTACTGTCTCTGTCGGCATCGGGGTAGTTACGATTGGTTCCTCGGCAATTGGTGCAACTACTGGTTCTTGATGGTAGATGATTGCTCGCACGGTATGGTTTGCAATAATCCGATCATCGAAGGTGCTTTTGTTGAAGTTGCCTTGCAGTGCTTCGGGTAGATTAAATAAAAATCCAATGTGGTCAACCATCAATGGTTCCCATGCACGCATGCCTTCGAATGCATCGTCATAATCAGTAACACGTACAATCAGGAAAGGCAGCGGCTTGTCTGATTGATAGGTACCGTACATGAAATTACTTTCCGTTGCTGCAGAT
>Ga0315910_10001963_pt1 | contig 18491 bp, 15 predicted proteins | sample EdamamesoilMG_FD_204470 | JGI IMG/M metagenome (GOLD analysis project Ga0315910, IMG submission 204470) | Garden soil microbial communities collected in Santa Monica, California, United States - Edamame soil | ecosystem: Environmental > Terrestrial > Soil > Garden | place: USA: California...
ACGCCGCCGCCTATCAGCACTGCCGCGAGCAAGAGCCACACGGCCTTACCGCCGCCACTCTCTTCCGCCGCAGCCTGTTGCAGCGCCGAGGGAGGCCGCGACACCGGCCTCGACGTGCGCGCCGCGGGCGGTGAGCTCGCTTTCTTTGCGGGCTCGACGCGCCGATTCGGCGGGGCCGAGACGGGGCTCTTCTTGGGCGGCGCCGGTTTCTCGGGCTCGCTCGCCTTCGCGCTAGGACGCGCAGCGGGAGGCGCGCTGACTTTGGGCGGCGGCGCCGAGCGCGCGGGCTCCGGCGCCGTGTCGCCGATCTCGTCCATCGAGCCCCCAGCTTCGCGCAGCGCGTCTTCGAGCAACTCCGCCGCCTGCTTCATCACCGTTCGGTCTTCGGGCGGCGGCATGTCCTTCTTCGAGTCGGTCTCGGGGAAGAACGACGACTCGCCGGCGGGCGCTTCGGGCTCCGGTTCCGGCGCGGACTTCGCCGCAGCGATCGCACCGAGGCCAATCATGGTCCCCTTGCGCGCGTTCTCCGGTCGCGGTCCAGGCTGTGTGCTGGCGCGGGGCGCCGCAGGCTGAGAAGGTTTGGCAGCCGCTGGCGTCGAGGGCGTGGGGCGCGGTGGTCCGGCGGGAGGTGCACCCGAGGCCCGCCCGGCATCGAACGCGCTCTGCGAGTCATCACCGCGGCTCGAGACCAACTGTCCGATCACGCGCTTCGACTCCTCGTCGACCTTGATGAATTTGACGCCCATTCCCGCGGGCTTCTCCGGGGAAGCTTCGGCGGACTCACGCTTCCAGACGACGCGCCCGACCCCCTGCATCAGTTTTTGGTCGTCGGCGATCTTTACTTCGAATTTCAGTAGCGTGCCTGGTGGGAACGGAGACGGCGTCTTGATGAACATGCCGCCTCGGCTCACGTCGTAAGAATGGTGCTCGATGAATTCATCGAGGGTCGCGCTCTTGTAGCGGACCGTCATCGTCAGCACCTTTGCACGTGGGTCTTTTCGCGTATCCTGGGCCATGAACTTGTAGCTCCCCGTACTTACGGAAGTCGTCTGAGCGGCTGCGTCTCCAAAGGAAGCTAATGTTAGCCAGGCTGAGACGTTTGACCCAAGTAGTTCGATCGCTCCGAAAAATCGAGCGTAACGACGTGCTGGCTACCAGGCAGGACCGAACGCCACATTTCCCTACCCGCTCGCGGCGAAGTCTGCGCTGATTTCCACTCAGGTCGGAACATACGCGTCTGCAGGCGTTTTTGCTGCTAATGTGCGGTGTCGATGCCGCCCCGCGACCATTTTCGTGCGTTCGCGCGCCGCCTGGTCGCCCTCGAGGGCAGCGTTTCGGCCGGTGATGCCTGGGTGCAGCCGGCGCGGGTCATCGACCTGGGCCTCGGGGGTGCGCGGCTCTCCGTGTCGCAAGCCATCCCCCTCGGCACGCCGGTCGATGTTGCCATCACAGCGCCACACTTGTGGGACCCCCTCGTGATCCATGCGGAGGTCGCATGGGTCGCCATTCAGGAGGGTACCAAGTCGGCCCGCGTCGGCGTGCGATTCCAGCACCGAGCCGGCGCCACGCTGCGAGCGCTCACGGACCTGCTGGCCGCGAGCGTGTATCGCTGAGCGCGGTCACCAGCTTGCTCGGCGCGATCATAGCGTCGGTTCGCCACGCAGCGCCCAATTGTGAAAGGTCAGCATCTCGAACACCCCAGGCCCTCGATTGAACTCGTAGCTGTGGTCACCGCGCACCTGCACGAAGGAATGCTTGATCGCAGCGCCGGTGAAGGCAGCAGACAGCGCCTGGATCTCGCGCAAGAAGTAGTCCTGGTCGCTGGTCAGGAGGCGCAGCACGAGCTCCGGGTTCGCCTGGCGCGCCTGCCCTGCGCGCGCGACTAGCGGCGGGATCTCGCTCTGGTCGATGGCTGCCTGCAAGGAGGCCACCACACCGAAGCTCTTGGGTCGTTCGAAGCCGACGAGCAGTGCCGCGCGCCCGCCGAGACTGACGCCGTCGATCCCGACGTGCTCGGGCTCGCTGAGCGCCGGTGTTTCTTTGAACACACGCGGCAAGAGCTGGTCGACGATGAACGCTGCCAGGGGCTCCGCTGCCGAAAAGGCGCGGCGCCCTGCCAAGATGTCGGGGGTGTACGGACACACCACGATGAGCCCGGCATACGGCGCTTGCTTCAGACGCTGGTTCAGCGACGACAACCGCGCAACGTCGACCTCTCCGCCGTAGTCGTCGGGGACGAGCGGTGGCTGCGCGAGGCGCTCGATCGCGCCCGAGAGTCCGTAGTCGTCGATCCAGCCGCGCGCGCCGCGCGCCGGCCCCTTGAACGCCTCACCCCGGCCGTGCAGCGCGACGAGCACCGGGAACTTCTGGGTCGCCGTGTGAGCAGGCACCGACACCACGACGCTCATCGGACCGACGGAGGTCGATTCGAAAGTCCAGGTGAGCTCCCCGGCGGGCGAGGGTTCGCCGGGTTTCGGAGGCACTTTGACCGGGGTCACCGCTCGGGTTCCCGTCGTAGACGAGCCCTCGCGGTTCGCTCCCTCGGCGCGACAACCAGTGAGCGCGACCACGAGTGCCAAGGCGCAGGGCGACGCGGACAAGCAGAGTGACCGAAGCTTGGGCGCGATCCGCGCATGCATGCGCCGGAGCTTGACAGAGCCGAGCGAGCTTTCCAAGGTCAGAGCCACGTTGGCCAAGCCGCAATCAGCTCCTGCCTCTCCCACCGCGCGCTTCGTGCTCGCGCGGGCGTTGTTCCGCCTGCTCGTGTTGATCCTGCCAGTGGTGCTGCTGCTCGGCTGGTACAGCACGGACTGGGGTCGGGCGTTCGGCGAACCCGCCGTTGGGGCAGACCTCGAACGGATCCAGCGATCGCCTCACTACGCCGAAGGCGCCTTCGTCAACCTCGTGCCAACCCCGATGACGACGGGCAGCACTTGGACCATGCTCTGGCGCTGGGGCTTCGGAGAACAGGAGCGACACCCTGCGAGTCCGCTCGTGTTCCCGGGCGTCGAGCCGGCGACCTTCGCAGCGAGCCCTGCTTCAGGTCTCCGGCTGACGTGGCTCGGCCACTCGACGGTCCTCATCGAAATCGATGGCCAGCGCGTACTCACCGATCCCGTGTTCGGAGAGCGTACCTCGCCCTCGCGTTGGGTGGGTCCCCAACGCTTTTTCCCGCCACCGCTCGCGCTCACGGACGTTCCCACGATCGATGCGGTGGTGATTTCCCACGACCACTACGACCACCTCGACTACGAGAGCATCGTGGCGCTTGGCGCCGTCACCGCGAAGTTCTTCGTCCCGCTCGGCGTCGCCGCCCACCTGAAGTCGTGGGGCATCGAACCTGCCCGCATCGTCGAGCTCGATTGGTGGCAGAGCGCGGTCCACGCGGGTCTCGAATTCACCGCCACACCCGCGCGGCACTTCTCGGGACGGGGCCTCAGCGACAAGAACCACACCGAGTGGGCAAGCTGGGCCATCGTCGGCAACGCGCACCGCGTGTTCTTCACCGGCGACACCGGCTACTTCGACGGCTTCGCCGAGGTCGGAGCGCGCCTCGGTCCGTTCGACGCGTCCTTGGTCGAGGCCGGCGCCTATGACGAACTCTGGCCCAACATCCACCTGGGACCCGAAAATGCCCTGCGCGTGCACCGCGACCTGCGCGCCAAGGTGCTGATGCCCGTGCACTGGGGCACCTTCAACCTCGCGTTCCACGCTTGGACCGAACCCATCGAGCGCCTGCGAACCCTCGCGCGGCCCGCCGCGGTCAAGCTCGCCCAGCCCTACCCGGGCGAATCCTTCGAGGTCTCCGCGAGCCTGCCGAGCTCAACGTGGTGGAAAGAGCCGAGTCAGCCGAACGAGCGCTGAGGCCAGGTCTCTCTCAGAAGTCCCGCAGCTTGACGGACTCGAGTTCTTTCTTGACGACGTTGTGGAACAGCCCCGGGCCGACCCAGCTGTAGATACACACCGCGAGCCAGAGATAGGAAATGATGTCCGACGTCATGGGCATACCATTCAGGTGCGCGTAGAGCGAAGCCACTCGCTGGGCCAGGTAGGCGCCCAGTAGCACCAAAATGGTGCGCTGGTTGCCGATCTCGCCGAGCCAAACGCTGAAGCGCCACCAAAGCCCGATGAATGGGTTCGAGCGGGCCTTCACGTGGGCCATCAAGAGCAGCGCCTCACGCCGCGATGGATCGGTGGAAAGCACCCAGATCGCGTGATCGCGAGCAGCCTCGAGATTGCCCTGGCGCAGGTGAACGTGACCTTGGACCACGAGCGCAGCTGCGTGCTCCGGCTCGGCTTCGAGCGCCTCTTTGGCGAAGCGCGCCGCCTCGCCGAGCGCCCCTTGTCGCAGGCAAAGGCGCGCCAACGCCACCAAGCTTTCTGCATTCTCGGGATCGAGGACGAGCGCTTGCTGGAGCTCACTCTTTGCCTGCTTCAGGTCGCCCTCGAGGTTGTACAGGTCAGCGAGCGCCACGCGGTTGTCCGGGTCTTCGGGGTCGAGCGTGATGGCTTGCTGAAAGTGCTCGCGGGCGAGCTTGAACTTCCTTTGAGCGACGCACACCGCGCCCATGCCACGGTGCGAGTAGTCACTCTCCGGATCGAGTTCGAGGCCGAGAGCAGCTTCGTGTCGAGCCGCGTGGAGTCTGTTCTGGTCGAGCAACAAGAAGGCGAGCAACGTGTGCGGGGCTGCCAAGTTGGGGTTGACACCGAGCACTTGCTTCAAGATCTCGATGGCGGCTGGGGTATTGCTCTGCGCGAGGTAGCTGCTCGCGCGCCGCATCAGCGCCTGAACCTGCAGGTCGGAAGGATCGCTCATAGGACTAGCGCGCTCCAGTCTCCCAACAGGTTGGCGATCTGGGGGCGCAGCACCCCTAGCGCTATGACCACCAAGAGGCCATTCCTCCCGACCCCGCCATACAGGCTGAACAGCTCGTAGCTCTTGTGCTGCGATAGGTGCAGCACGTAGATGATCAGGAGTTGGAAGCCGGTGATGATCAGGTGCAAATAGGGGACGAGCCCTTCGCCGAGCCACCCGCCTTGCAAAAGGCCGCCCAGGATCACGAAGATCAACGGTGTGCCGCAGAGGCCGAGCAGCACGTAGAGCAGCTCACTCTTGCGTGAGGCGCTCGAGATCGCGAAGGCATTGATCGCGAACCAGACGAGACCGATGCCGGTGCCTCCAAACAGGCTCGCCAGGAAGATCCAGACCGGGTTCACGGCCACGCGCGAAATCGCGGTTGGCGCGGGTTCGTCGATGATCTTGTAGGTTTCATCCATGAGCTAGGCTTTTCCGTGTTTCTTGAGGAATGCCAGCACGTCGTCGTAGTGCCCAGCCTCGTTGGAGTAGCGCGCATGGTTTCTGGCAGTGGTGAGCCACTCGAGCGTCGTGGGTTTTACGTCCTTCAGCGCGCGCATCAGGTGCGTTTTGGTGACCGGAGACTCGCGCCCCTGTTCGAGTGACTCTTCGATCGCTTCGTCGACGGCGGTTTCCACCAGGTTCTTCAGATCGGCGCCCGAAAACCCGCTGGTGTTCTTGGCGATGAAGTCTGCGGAGACCTCGGGGGCTATCGGGCGGTCACGCAGCAGCCCTGCCACGATCTGCTCGCGCGCGGGTTGGTCCGGGGGCGGCACGAAGAGCATGCGATCGAAACGCCCCGGACGCCGGAACGCACCGTCCACGGCCCAAGGCACGTTGGTTGCCCCCAAGATCAGCACGCCGCCGTTGTTCTGCGCGAAGCCGTCCATCTCGGCCAAGAACTGGCTCACCAGCTTGCTCGAAGTGCCCTCGCGCGCGTATTGCCGGCGCCCCGCCAACGCCTCCAGCTCGTCGAAGAACAAGATCGCCGGCGCTGACGAGCGCGCTTTCTCGAACAGCGCGTGCAGCTTGCGTTCACTTTCGCCGATGTACATGTCGAGCACGTCCGAGATGGCCACGGCGAAAAACTCGGCGTCGCACTCGCCAGCGGTGGCGCGAGCAAGCAGCGTTTTGCCACACCCGGGAGGTCCGTACATCAGGATGCCGCCGCCGGTACGGCGCCGGAAGCGCTGGAACAACGAGGGTTTTCGATAAGGCAAGATGATCTTGCGCGTGATTTGCTTCTTCACGTCGCCCAGGCCGCCCACGTCGTCGAACTTGATCTTTTCTTCCGGGGGCGCGATCAGTCGATTGATCTCGCTCTGGGCAGTGTCGTCGTTCGAAATCACACGCAGCGCAGGTCGACCTTCACCGCGCTTGATTTCACGCACCTGTGCGCCCAGCACGCCTTTGAGCTCGAGGTCTTCGAGCGCCGGGTTTCGAGCGACGGCGTCTGCGTAGGCGCGCTGGGCCTCGTCCTTGCGATCGAGCGCGAGCAGCAACTTGGAGCGCTCGAGCAAGGACTCGGGCGCGTCGTCGCCGAGCAGCTCGAGGGCCCGTTCTCGCTTGCCGATCAGGCTGAAGCCCTGAGCCAGGGCCCGTCGATCGGCGGGGTCGGAGCAAGCGTGTACTGCCTGATAGTCAAGTAATTCTGCAACGGTAGCTTCATCGCGCCGCGCTAGGGCTTCGTGCAGCACCACGAGCAAGAGCTTGGGGTTGTTGGGACCCGCGGAGAGCGCAGTCTTCAGCGATTCGAACGTCGTGTCGTCCACGCGCCCACACTCTTGAAATCGTGCCCGCGCGTCAAGCAGAGGCTCCATTTCGGTCACACTTAGAACCCGATCGCCCTCTGCCGTAGAGGTTTCCATGAAGCTTCGCATTCGAGCCTGCATCGCGATCGGTTGTATGGTGGCGCCCACGCTGCTCTTGAGCGCAGCCTCCGCCGAACCTGGGGCGCCCGCACCGGACCTGCGTCAGGAGGGAACTTACACCGTCCGTACCAGTCCGCTGGTCCAGGACCTGGGGGGCGACGTGGTCGCGAGGGTGGATGTCGGCAGCGAGCTCCGGGTCTTGCCGACGACGTACATCAAGCTGCATCCCAGCAAGCCTTCGACTCGCTGTGCCACGCTCGAGCTCGTGAAGGGGCGTATGGAGGTCGAGGTCCCCGCGGGCGAACCGCCAACGCATTCGGTTCAAGTCAAGACCGCCGGCGGCCTGAGTGCCGTCTCCCTCGGCGGTCACAGCATTTTCGCCTCAGGAAAGAAGGGCGTCACTTTCGCGAACGTGAAAGGTAGGATGCTGATCGGCAAGGGAGCCAAGTGGGGAGAAGTGAAGCAGGGCATGGCTGAGTCCTATGCCAAGGGAACGCTGGTGACGACGCGGGCCATCCCCGGCGCGGCTTCGCTCAGCGCGCAGGACCTGCTCTTGGTCGCGCCCCTCGGCGGCGCCATCCAGACCCAGGTGACACCCACCGGGGAAAACCTGAAGTGGTTCGTGGTGACGTTGTCGAAGCTCGAGGGGAAATCCGAAGTGCCGGTCGGCAGCTACACCACGAACGGCGCCCCCGTAGCGCTCTCTGAGCTCTCGGCGGGGCGCTATCGAATGGTCGCGCGGGGCTTCGACGAGTGGGGGCTAGGGTACGGCGAATCGCAGCCCGCGTTGGTTCACGTGATGAACTACGAGCTCCCGAAAGATGCCCACATCGTCAACGGTCGCGTGTATCTGCTCCCGGGGCAGCGCCTCAAGGTTCTCGGCAGCAAAGACATCGAGATGACCTACGGCGAACAGTCGAACTACTTCGTATCGCTGCCTGTCGACGTGGGGCTCGGCGCAACGTCGAGCCAGGTGGCGCGCTTCCGAGTCAAAGGCAGCAGCAACGAAGGCAGGCTCGAAATGGCCTCGCGACCCTTCAAGGCGCAGATCGATCTGAGCCCGCACACGGCGCGCTGGCCTGACGACCTGGTGCAGGTCAGCATCCGCCTGACCAATCAAGCCGGGCGGCTCGCGCCCGAGGCACCCGACGTCAAGAAGCTCGTCACGATCAACTCCCGGCGCGTCGAGCTGAGCTGGCGCAATCAGTATGGGGTGCTCGTTGCCAACCTGCCCCCGCAAACGGGCAATGGCCCCTGGAAAGTGAACGTGGCGCTGAGTGACAAGTTGGGCACGTTCGCCTCGCACTCGACCGAGCTGCATCGCGGCGGCACCGGCAGCTAGTTCTTCGACGCCGTCGATTCGCCCGCCCCAGCCTCGTTCCGGTCAGCTTTGACCTGGCGCTCAGCGCGGAAACAGGCAATCTGTGGGGCATGGTGCGACGACAGTTCGACACGGCGAAGGGACCAGCCACGCTACGTCTCATCGAGCCAAGCGACCTCAGCGCACTGGTTCAGCTGAACAAGCAGTGCTTTCCGGACCTCGCGGAGCAAAACGTGGTCTGGAACCGGGCCCAGCTCCAAAACCACCTGCGGCTCTTCCCCGAGGGTCAAGTGTTGATCGAGATCGATGGGCGGCCGGTGGGAGCCATCGCGAGCCTCATCGTGCACATGGGGATGGATCCCTACCGGGCGCATACCTACGCGGGCATCACGGACGGGGGCTACTTTCACAATCATGACCCGCAGGGCGACACGCTGTACGGGGCCGACGTCTATGTGCACCCCGACTACCGGGGCCTACGTCTGGGGCACGAGCTGTACCAGGCCCGACGTGACCTGTGCATTCGCATGAACCTGCGCCGCGTCCTGGCGGGCGGTCGCGTGCACGGTTACGCGAGCTACGCGCAGTCCCTGACGCCCGAAGAGTACGTCGAAGCCGTCGAGGCCGGCACCATCCGGGACAGCGTGCTCGGTTTTCAGCTGCGCGAAGGCTTCGTGGTGCGCGGCGTACTCAGAAACTACATCCGCGATCCGCAGAGCCGCAACGTGGCGACCCTGATCGAGTGGACCAACCCCGACTACCAGCCAATCCAAGATCGGCAACGCAAGGTGCGGGTGGCCGCCGTGCAATACCAGGTGCGGCGCATCCGCGAGTTCGACGAGTTCGCGGAACAGGTCGAGTACTTCGTCGAGACGGCTTTCCACTATCGGGCCGATTTCGTGTTGTTTCCCGAGTTCAACACGGTACAGCTGCTCTCGCAGGAGAGCCTCAGAAACCTGCCAGCGCTCGAGGGTATCGCCAAATTGGCCGAATTGACCGATGACGTGCTCGGACTGTACCAGCGCTTGGCCAAAACCTACGGTATCCACATCGTCGGTGGCTCGCATCCGATGCGCATCGACGGCAGACTCTTGAATGCTTGCCCCCTGGTGCTTCCCGATGGGCGGGTCCAGCTGCAGCCGAAGCTCCACATCACCCCTGCCGAACGCCGCTATTGGGGTATCGAAGGCGGGCACGCTTTGCAGGTGTTTCCCACAGCGAAGGCCAAGGTGGGGATCTTGATCTGCTACGACTCGGAGTTTCCCGAGGCAGCTCGCTACCTCGCCGACCAGGGCGTCGAGATTCTCTTCGTGCCCTACAACACCGACGATCGCCAGGGCTACAGTCGCGTCCGCTACTGCTGCCAGGCGCGCGCGATCGAAAACCAGATCTACGTGGTAACGGCCGGAATCGTGGGCAACCTCCCCAGCGTACCGGCGATGGACATCCACTACGGGCGCGCCGCCGTATACAGTCCCGCTGACTTCGAGTTCGCCCGAGACGGCATCCAGGCCGAAGCCGACAGCAACGTCGAAATGTTGTTGGTGACCGACCTGGACGTGAACGACCTGTATCGCTGCCGTTCGGCCGGCAGCGTACGGCCGCGCCTCGATCGTCGTTCGGACCTGTTCGAGTTTCGCGCCAAGTTCGAGCAGCCACCCGAGCTTAGCGAGCACGCCGAACCCTTCGATCCCGTCGACGACGCCGAGGTGCCGGCGCGGGTCTTCGAGTCGTGACCGCTGCGAAGTGCAGCCACACTGCCAGCCGGCTTCAGACTGGCGATCGCCTCAGGGTGGACCTACATCACTCCTCGGTAACCAAGCCCTGCCGCGCGCCATATCCAGGTCGGCATGAACGACTTCGAACCTTCACCAGCTGTGCTTGTCCGAGGCACTAGTTTGCCGATAGCGGCGTTGGTCGTGCTCGTGGTTACCTCGAGCTCGGCCTGTTCCAAGCCCGAAGCCAGCGCCGCGCCGGAACATCAACCTACGACGATAGTGAGGAGAGCCGTGAACGACCGCTCTGATTACAAGAAACCTTCCCCCGCGACGTTGCAAGAGCAGCTGACGCCGCTCCAGTACCAGGTCACCCAACACGAAGGCACCGAACGCCCCTTCGACAACGAGTACTGGAACAACAAGAAGCCGGGCATCTACGTGGACGTGGTCAGCGGCGAGCCGCTGTTCAGCTCGCTCGACAAGTTCGACTCGGGCACGGGCTGGCCCAGCTTCACTCAGCCTATCGACCCCGAACGAGTGAGCACCCGAACGGACAGCTCGCTGTTCATGACGCGTACCGAGGTACGTTCGCAGGCTGCTGATTCGCATCTCGGACACGTGTTCGATGACGGCCCGGGTCCGCAAGGGCTTCGCTACTGTATCAACTCCGCCTCACTGCGTTTCATCCCCGTCGATCGGCTCGAGGCGGAGGGTTACGGCGACTACCTGGCCCTGTTCGCGCCGCCAAAGCCCCGTTGAACACTGCTGAAAAAGCCCCTGACCGCTAGCGGCCCCGCGCCTGTGCGACGAAGGCCCTGACGTAGGCGTGTGTGCGAGTCATGGCCCTTGGCGTGGCGTGGTGGCACCAGCGACCCAGCCCTGGGGGCCCTCGAGGTGCGAATGACTGCTTGGAAGACCCACCACGCGCGGCAAACTTTGATATCGTGCACTTCGCGACTGATGGACCACCGGAGCGTGATTTCAGACAGGGGCATGGCCGCGCTCGACGAGAGCGTGATGGATCCAAGTCGTGCGCGCGCCAAGTGGCTCGTGACCAACCAGCACCAGTCTCAGCGCTGCTGGTCGGGCGTCGTCGGTTCGACGTGGTGGTTCTACTTCACGGGCCCGTCCACCGACGAGGTTTGGCGTGCCTACCTCGCGCACTCGGACGCCATGCTCGAGAGTGGTGTCGAGTATCCGAGCCTGTTATGTATTGCACATCGTGCCGATCCGCCGTCCGCGGAGCACCGGCGTTGGATGAGCGACTACATCACAGCCGAGCAGGCGCGGCTGCGGTTGCTGCTCGGCTTCGCGCTCGTCATGGATTCGCCGCTGCACGTGCTGGCGTTGAAGGCCATCAATTGGGTCGTGAAGAAGCCCTTCCCCGAGAAGGTCTGCGGCTCACCGATCACGGCCGCTCGCTGGCTCCGAGCGCAGGGGGCAGCGCTCGACGAGCATTTGCTACTCGAGAGCCTCCGAGGTTCGGTCCCGCCCGAGCACATGTGGCTCGATCTGTGACCGAGCTGCGGCGCGTCGCGGCCCGAGCGAGCAAGCCGGCTGGCTAGCCATATTGCCGCTTGACTCGGGGAAGGCGGAGGGAGTATCCCCCCTGACCTGAATCGATAACGAGCCTTTGCTCGCACTGGGTGCCGTAACGGCATAACAGGGAAGTCAGTGAAAACCTGACGCGGTCCCGCCACTGTGAGTGGGTAGCCGGCGCCAAACATGTCACTCCGGGCAAACCGGGGGAAGGCGGCGCCGGGCACGGAAGAGCTTGACGGCCCCTTCTGTACCCACGAGCCAGGAGACCTACCCGGTGCGAAATTGCCTGGAATTCCGCGGGTTACGGAACATGGCCGCCCACGCACCCTTTGCCACCACGCTTTCACTGCTCGCGCTGACCGCTCTCATGAGCTCAGCCACGCCGAGCCGCGCGGAAGCTGGCGTCAAAAAAACAGAGCCTGCTCCCGAGTCGCCGCCGTCAGAAGCCGAGGAGCCTCTCGAAATCGAAGCGCGTGCGGCGCCACTCCGGCACGCGCTGGATGATCCAACGGTAGCGTCGACGGTGATCTCCGGCGCCGATCTCCAGCGGCCTGGCACATCCTCGGCCGACGTGCTCGCCCGTGTGCCCGGCGTGCAAGTGAACCGCACCGGAGCTCAATCCGATCTCGCGACCGCCAGCATTCGCGGGGCAGGCGCAGAGCAAGTACCGGTCTACCTCGCAGGCATCCGTTTGAACGACGACGTGAGCGGAACGGCCGATCTGTCGACGGTGCCGTTGTTCATGATCGACCGGATCGAGGTCTATCGAGGCAATGCCCCGCTGAAAGGCGATCGCTTGGGGCTCGGCGGCGCGATCTTCTTCTGGCCACGGCTGCCGCACGAGACCAGAGCCCTCGTTGGCGGCGAAGCGGGCTCATTTGGTGCTCGCGCTGGCTGGGTTTCCGCAGAAGTGGGTGACACCGAGGTCGGGTCGATCGTCGCAGCGCGCAGCTCGGCTGCGGACAACGACTACCCGTTCGTGGACGACCGCGGTCAGCGCTTCGATCTGGATGAGCGTGAGGCAACGCGCACGAACGCCGACTTCGAGCAATACGATGTCTGGGCCATCAGCCACTATCGCTTCGCCGGCGACGTACGAATGACCACGGTCATTTCGGGCCTCGACCGTGAGCAGGGTGTCACCGGGCTCTCCGTGATCCCGGCGGAACAGACCCGTGCCAACACTCAGCGCCTGTTGCTCGGACAGTCCGCTTCCCTGCCCTGTGGCGCCGACGGCAGCTGCAGGCTGGAGCTCGACACCTCGCTGCTCGCCGCGGAAGTGGTGTACGACGACCCAGCGCTCGAGCTCCCAGCGCTCCGGGCCTACATGCTCGACAATCAGGGCGCGCGCGTCACGACCGGAGCCGCGCTTCACCAGGAGCTCCATCCGAGCCTTGCGCTCGACGTTCGCGGCTCCGTCGCGTTCGAGAACCTGAAGCTCGACCGCTCGGGGTCGCTGCCGCAGCGTGGCAGCCGTCGCTCGTTCTTGCCTGCAGCAAGCCTGCGCTGGCAAGCCACGCCTGACTGGATCTGGCACGGCGTGATTTCGCTCGAATGCCATGCCACCGAGGGCACCGCGCTGAACCTCGACGAAGCCATCGAACAGCACGATAATTCATGCGATCCGAGTGAGCCGCTCGGCAGGATCGGCACCAGCTACAAGCCAGTCGACGAAGTCGAATTGCTCTTCAACATCGGACGCTACGAGCGCGTGCCGACGCTGAGCGAGCTCTACGGCAGTTCGGCATTTTCGGTGGGAAACCCCACGCTCGAACCGGAGCAAGGCGAGAACATCGACGTCGGTGTGCGCACGGCATACGCCGCAGACGACGGCAGCGACTTGCTAGTCTTCGCCGAAGCGTTCGCCTACGCCAGGCGCGTCGAGAACTTGATCCGCTATCGCCGAACCAGTAGGGAAAGCACCGCTCCGTTCAACGTGGCCGAAGCGCGCATCCTCGGGGCGGAGTTCGCGCTCGCGGCGGACGCGTTCGAACACGTCCGGCTCGAGGCAACGACGGCCTTGCTCGACCCCCGCGAGACGACGGACGACCCGGCGCTGAACTCGACGACGAACGACGTCTTGCCGCTGAGCTCGCGCCTGACCGCTTCCGGCTTCGTCGAGGGGTATTGGGAGCGGGTCGCCGAGGGCTTCGATCGGGCCGCGCTCGGGCTCCGCTACACACACCGCTCGGAGCGATTCGCTGATCTGGCCGGACAAATCATACTCCCAGCGCAGCATTTTTTGGATGTCGAGGCGAGCTGCGCGGTCTTCGAGCGACGCCTGCTCGCGCGTGCCTCCTTCTTGAACCTGCTCGACGCCAAAACCACCGATCTCATCGGACTGCCCGCGCCGGGTCGTTCGTACCACGGCGCAGTCGAGCTCTGGTTCTAGCCCACCACGAGGACCCATGTCGAAAAACCGCCTGATTCTTGCCGCACCCCTTGCCTGCTTCAGTACCCTCGCGTGCGGAGTCGAGACCGAGAACGGCTCGAGCGGAGGCATCGCCGCCGATGCGCAGGGGTTCGTCGTCGTGAACAGCGACTACCAATCCACGAGCGTGAGCCTCGTCAGCATCGAAGGCGAAGTGCTGAGCGAGCGCTTCATCGCATCCGGCAGCGCCGATACCGGCCTTTCGGCGGCTCTGGGCGGCGACCTAGTGCTGCCGACGATGCCCAGCGCAAGCCCAGATCTCGTCCTCATCGATCGCACCCCGGCCGGAGTGCTCACCTGGGTCGATCGCCGAACCGCCAAGGTGCGCGCGCAGCTCAACGTGGCGACGGGTTTTGCCTCGAACCCCCACGACTACGTGCCGCTATCGGACACCAAGGCCTACGTGCCACGCTTCGCGTGGAACCTGGCGAGCGGTGAGCAGGAGTTCGACGAGGGCAACGACATCTTGGTGATCGACCCGTCCGTCCCCGAGATCGTGGACCGCATCGATCTGATGTCGGTGCTCGCTTCCGAGCCGGCAGGGTTTTACCCCTCGGCGGACCGCGCGCTCCTGGCGAACGACAAGTTGTTCGTGCTGGCCGTGGGCTTCAACGTCGACTTCACCGATCGGGTAGCTTCGCGCCTGGTCACGATCGACACGGCGCGTGATCGCATCGACGACGTGCTCGTGTTCGACGGCTTGACCAGCTGTTCGTCGCTCGACCTCGCCCCCGACGGCGTCACGCTCGCGATTACCTGCCACGGAGCGTTCGGAAGGGACCCCGAAGAGGGCCACCCTGATTCTGCGATCGTGCTCGTCGACGTCGAAGGCAGGGCGCGCGAGACCGCGCGCTTTCTCGCCGCGGACCTGGGAGGCGAAATGATCGCAGGGCTTGCGTTCGTGGACGAGCAAACGCTCGTGTTCACCAGCTTCGGTCGCTACGCAGACGACCTGAGCCAGATGGCTGCCCCCGACACGGCTCGGCTCTTGGACATCGCTCACGGCGAGCTGCTCGGCGAACCGTTCGCAGAATCGAAGTCCATTCCGTTCACGCTCGGGGATGTCAGCTGTAGCCCCGAGACTCGAACTTGCGTTCTGTGTGACGCAGAAACCGAGGGCGGCGTGCTTCAACACTTTCGCGTGGTCGACGGGGAGATCGAAGAGCTGTTTCGCATTCGAACCGATGACGAACTCGGCCTGCCGCCGCGTGCGCTCGGCAGATTCTGAGCTGCGGATTTCGAGCCCCTTGTAGATTTCGAGCGCCTGCGGACTCGAGCGGCCCGCCACCCAGTGCTCGAGAGGTTACCTGGTCACTCATCTGGAATGCATGAGGAGACCAACCGCTATTAAGTCGACCCCCCTAGGTACCGTTGCGGCGGGTAGGGACACTCTCACCAGCCAACCCCCCTTGGCAAAAACGCCACATCGGCGCCACGGCGCCGGTGTGGGCGCAGAGGAGACTCGTGAGGCCGCAACTGAATACTCGAGTGATGCTCGTCGACGACAGTGAGGTCGCCTGCGAAGCCCTGAAGCACACGCTGACGAGCGCCGGCGCGGAAGTGGTCGCGCTGACGAGCCCGTTTGGCTTCATCCGCGCTCTGCGCGAGTCGAACCCACAGGTGATCCTACTCGACATCGGGCTTGGCACCCTCAATGGCACGAAGCTGGTCGAGCTCGGGCGACAACACGCCCCGCGCGGCTGCTCGATCTTGCTCTACTCGAGCCGCGAGCCCCAATCGTTGCGAGACGATGCCCTCTCCTGCGGTGCCGACGGCTACATTCAGAAAGCCACGACAGGCGCCGCGTTGGTCGAAGCAGTGCGCCAGTGGAGCAACGGCGTCCGTCGCTTATAGGCTCAACGTTGTGCGACCATGACGCTGTAAACGCCGGTAGCACCGAACCGCAAGAAGTAGAGCGAGCGGCAATCGGCGCTGATCGTCGGTGTCAGATCGCTGAACCCTGCCGGCGGGGCGGGAAAGCCCTCGATCGTCGCTGCACCGAAAGGCGAGCCAAGGTCCGAGCGCGCGGCAGTCGCCAAGTGGTAGTCCTGAGTTTCGCCGCCTTCGATGGGAACCGATCCGAAGAGCCACAGGCCGTCGTTGCTCGGATCGGGCCCGCGCAACGCGATCGCGAGCCGCTCCGCTTCGCCAAAGGGCGCCGTGAGCGACGCTCGCTCGTGGCGATCGAGCTGATCGAGAGCGCCCGGGGTGTTCGAAAACCCCTCGAGCCCGTCGGCCGTGGCAAAGCCGGACCCTACCGTGCCCAGCGGAGAGAGATCGGGAGTGAACGGGGCGCCGAGCGCGCTGCGCGTGGCGGTGACCAGGGTCGTGGCCAGCTCAAAGTCCTCTTCGCACGAGATGTAGGCCACTAGCCCATCGGGCGAGAGGTCCACGGTGCCTACCCCGAACGCGGCATTCACGCTCGGACAAACATCGAGCAGTTCCGGAACGGCCTCGCCCGGACCGAAACTCGCGCTGCGACTGCTGCGCACGCGACGCTCGATGATGCGCACGTCTTCCGGATAGTTGATGTAGTAGAGTTCGAGTTCGTCCGGCGTTAGCGTGAACGATTGCGGCGCGGTCACTTCTGCCGTGAAAAGCACCGCGGGCTCACCGAAAGCACCCGTGCAATCGCTGCTCGGACCGCTGGTAGTCGAGCCCGTGGTGCTGGGGCTAGTGGTGCTGGCGCTGGCCGTTTCCACGGTGTTCGACGTAGTAGCAGTGCTGCTGCCGCCAGCTGTCGTCCCTGTCGTCGCGCCGCTTGTCGCCGAGTTCGAGTCAGTCTCGCTAGAACTGCTCTCGCCGCCGCATCCCACGGCGAACACCGTCAAGCAGTGCACCGCCAGAATCCATTTCGACCAGGCCATCTCCTCAACCCTCCCCTTCAACGCTTCGCTTCGTAGACGCTGAACTGGACTGTCGAAGTCATCTCCAAGAAAATGATCGATCGGCAGTTGGCACTGATCTCCGGGTAGAGATAGCTGGTACCTTCCCCTGGCACGGGAAAGCCCTCCGTCGTGGGCTCGCCGAAAGGCGCCGAAAGATTCGGACGCGAAATGGCTGCCAATTGGTAAGAAAGGTTCGTGCTGCCCTCGACGGGCACCGACCCGAAGAGCCAGAGCCCGTCAGCGCTCGGGTCGGGTCCGCGCAGTTCCAGCGAGAGTTCTTCTGGTTTGCCGAAGGGAACCGAAAGCGATTCCCGCTGGTAGCGGTCGAGCGTGTAGTCGTACCCCCCTGGCGGGTTGTCGAAGGCCTCGAGGCCATCGGCAGTGGAGAACCACATTCCGACGGTAGCGAGCGGAGTCAGGTCGGGCGTGAAGGAAGCGCCGAGCCTGGTGCGCTTCGCGCTCACGAGTGTCCCTGGCCCGGGTTCGGCTTTGTCTTGACAAGTGATGTATGCCACCAACCCGTCGGCGGAGAGATCGACGGACAAGGCGTCCAGCTCAGGACTCACCGAAGGGCACACGTTGCGCAATTCCGGCACGATTTCTTGTTCGCCGAAGAACGCGTTGCTCGCGCTGCGCGTGCGGCGCAACACCATGCGCACCTCATTGGGTGGGAAGTCGACGTAATAGAGCTCGCGCTCGTCGGGCGACAGCGCGAACGAGTGCGGCATCGTGTGGTCGGTGCTGAAGAGCCACTCGGGCTCGTCGAAAACACCACTGCACACAGGGACTGGAACGCCGGTCGTCGACGACGTGCTGTCGTTGCCCCCAGTAGTGACGGCCCCGACCGTTGTCCCGACGGTCGAAGCACCACCGCTTCCATCCTCGGTCGCTGAGCTCGACGAAGTGCCGGGCCCAGTCGTGTTCCAGTCGTCAGCGTGGCTGTCGCCTCCGCAACCCACGGCGAACGCCGTCAATAGCAACCCCACCAGCGCCGGCCTCGGCCGGCACGCTCCTTCAGTTTCGACTGCGCGCATCGTGTTTTGGTTCGCCCGTGAAGGTATGAAAGCAGAAACCCTGCGGGCTTGTCGAGTTCGTCATGGTCCGCACCGAGCGAGTGTGAGAGCAGCGTGCGAGCTCAGCGCCCGCACTCGCACCTGGACGCACCCGCGGACGCTGCAGCCATAAATCTCGACGCCCACTGCCACTGAATGAGGACGCCCCGTTTCGGGCCGGGTGAGGTCGATTGACCGAGCCAAGAAGTGAGTCCTTTCTATGAGAATATCAGCACCCTGGAGTTTGCTCAGCGCTTGCGCCTGGCTAACCGTTATCGGTTTCACTGCATGTGGGAGCGAAGACGACAAAGAAGATTCTGACCCAAAGGCCGGCGACGTCGGGTCGGCGTGCGAACTCGAAGATGGCAGCGGGTGTAACGCTGACCTCGAGTGCACCGCCAAGGGCGATGGCGCGATCTGCACCTACCCGGCGGGTGCGGAGTGTAACCCCGACAGCGAGACGTTCGACAACGGCGGCTGTGCCGAGTCCGCCGCATGCAAGGTGCCGGAAGCGTCCGACGCCAGCGCCGGCGAAGGCGGTGCAGGGAACGAAGGCGGACCGGCGATCTGCATAGTCGGTGAGGGCGGCCTGTGTAACCCTGAAGCGCCCTTTTGCGACAGCGGCCTCACGTGCGCAGAAATCGAGTCGGGGGAACATCGCTGCTTTGCACCTTTGGTATTCCGCGGCCAAGTCTCGGACAGCAGCAATGGTGACCCCATTGCAGACGCACACGTGATGGCTATCGACGACGAGGGCGTCGCCGTGTCGGACGTCGCTGAGAGCGACGAGGCCGGCAACTACGAGCTCGAAGT